>Ga0153987_1000332_pt1 | contig 16006 bp, 19 predicted proteins | sample TSNC071MetaG_FD_102279 | JGI IMG/M metagenome (GOLD analysis project Ga0153987, IMG submission 102279) | Attine ant fungus gardens microbial communities from North Carolina, USA - TSNC071 MetaG | ecosystem: Host-associated > Fungi > Mycelium > Unclassified | place: USA: North Carolina, William B...
AACAACATCTTTTGTTACTTGTCTTAACTCTGCTTTATAAGCTCTACTTTGTTGAAACTCTCTCCAAGTCAATCACAAACCAAGTAAGTAACCATTTGTGATAATCACCCCAGACGTCACCAGTACACTTTGTGGCTAAAAAGGACAGGAAGAGGAGGATGGTACAGGATTACCGACACATCAACGAGGGAACAATTAAAAACACGTACCTGCTACCCCTCATATCGGATATCTTGGATGGTGTGGGGACAAAAAAGGTGTTTACCAAACTAGATCTTTGCTGGGGATACAATAACATGAGGATCAAGGAGGGCGACGAATGGAAAGCGGCGTTTACAACGCACATTGGGTCTTACGAGCCAACAGTCATGTATTTCGGTCTCACAAACTCACCTGCCACTTTTCAAACAATGATGAATGACCTATTCAGGGACATGGTCAACCAAGGAAGCACGGCCACGTTCATTGATGACATAATAGTCGCAACAGACACTGAAGAGGGGCATGACGAGATAGTAGAGGAGGTATTGAGAAGGCTGGAAGAAAACGACTTGTTTATCAAACCAGAAAAGTGCAAGTGGAAGGTTAGAGAAGTGGAGTTCTTGGGAGTAGTGATTGGACTGGGAGGAGTAAAAATGCAGAAGGAGAAAGTGGACGGTGTGTTAAGCTGGCCAACTCCAAGGGGCGCCAAAGATGTGCAAAAGTTCATGGGACTGGCCAATTACTACAGGCGGTTCATCCAGGACTTCAGCAGGGTGGCTAAGCCACTAAATATGTTGGTGGGAAAGGATAGGAAATGGGAGTGGAGAGCAGAACAGCAGGGAGCATTCGAAGAGTTGAAAAGGAGGTTCACTACAGAACCAGTATTAGCCATACCTGATAGGGATCAAGAAATGAGAGTAGAAGCAGACGCATTGGACTACGTGATGGGAGGAACGTTATTGGTAAAGGGGAAGGATGGAAAGTGGAGGCCAGTAGCCTTTATCTCGAAGTCGTTAAGCCCAGCAGAAAGAAACTACGAGATTCATGACAAGGAAATGCTGGCAGTAATATGGTGCTTAGAGGACTGGAGGCACTACCTGGAAGGCACCAAGAAGGAGTTCGAGATCTGGACTGACCACAAGAATTTGCAGTACTTCATGTCTAGTCAGAAGCTTAACCGTAGACAAGCTAGATGGGCACTGTACTTATCCAGATTTAACTTTGTATTAAAACATGTACCAGGGAAAGGCATGGGCAAGGTAGACAGCCTAAGTAGACGTCTGGACTGGCAAGTAGGAATAGATAGGGATAACGAGGACAGAGTGCTGGTAAAGAAGGAATGGTTGCGATGGGCAGAGGAAACGCTGGTGGAGGAAGATGACTTGAGGGAAAGGCGCAAGAAAAAGACGAACGAGTAGTAAAAGCAGTAGAGGAGCTGAAAAAGTCAGGAATAAAATCGATAAAAGATGAGGAGTGGTCGATAGAGGACGGATTAGTATTGAAGAAGGAGAAAATATATGTACTAGAAGGAGCACTCAGAGTGGAGGTGATACAACGGTACCACAATACTGCCATCGGAGGACACGGAGGAAGATGGAAAATGACGGAGTTGGTGGGAAGGAACTATTGGTGGCCGGGGATGACAAAGGAGGTGGCAAAGTATGTAGAAGGGTGTGACCTGTGCCAAAGGCACAAAAACCAAGCGGAAGCTCTGGCGGGCAAACTAATGCCCAACTCTATACCAGAGAAACCGTGGAGGCACATCAGTGCCGACTTTATAGTTAAGCTACCATTGGCGCAAGGATACGATGCCATCTTAGTAGTGTGTGACCGCCTGACAAAAATGGCGCACTTTATTCCAACTACAGAGAAAATGTCAGCAGTGGGACTAGCTAGACTATTTAGAGATAACGTATGGAAGTTGCACGGCTTGCCAGAGAGCATCATATCGGACAGAGGGGCGCAGTTCGCGGCAGGAATAATGAAGGAGCTAAACGAGAGGTTGGGGATCAGGACTAAATTGTCGACGGCCTACCACCCACAGACAGACGGACAGACCAAGCGAGTTAACCAGGAACTCAAACAATATCTAAGGATGTTCGTGGACCACAGACAGGAGCAATGGCCCAAATGGTTGGGAACAGTGAAGTTCGCATATAATAACAAAAGACACACTGCAACTCAAATATCGCCATTCGAGGCTAATTACGGCATGAGTCCAAGGATGGGATTTGAAGGGAGAAGGGGAAAAAGGTTTGAGGTGGTAGAAGAGTTTGTAGAGAGGATGAAGCAGGTGCAGGAGGAAGTGAAAGCAGCGCTAGGAAAAGCACAGGAAGAGATGAGAAAGTACGCAGATAGGAAAAGAAGGGAGGGAACGGAGTTCAAGATCGGTGACTTAGTACTGCTGAGCACCAAGGAGTTGAAGTGGTATATAAAGGGAAGAAGGTCAGAGAAGCTGACGGAATGGTTTGTAGGACCTTACAAGGTCAAATCTATTATATCAGCAAACACGGTAGAACTACAGTTGCCGCCTACAGTACATATACACCCAGTAGTTAATGTTAGTAAACTACAGATGTACAAATTGCAGGTAGAAGGACAAAAGGCGACGAAACTGGCTCCGGTCATAGTGGAAGGGGAAGAAGAGTTCGAGGTAGAGAAAATCCTCAATAAAAGGAGAATACAGGGGAAGGACAAATTTCTAGTATGCTGGAAAGAATACACGGCAGAAGTAGATACATGGGAAGATAGGGGGAACTTGAAGAATGCAGGGAAATTGGTAAAAGAGTTTGAGAGGGAGTATGGGGAAGAGGATGAAGAAATCAGGCGACAGGAACAGATCAAAGAAGAGAAGGAGTTCGACAGGGGGCTACCAGGAAGGTACACAGCGAAACTCATCCACGGATGGGGAAATAGAAAGTACAAAAGAGAGAGGGAGAGGAGATGGGACGAGAACTGGAACAAATGGAAACATTCCTTGGGACAAGGAATCTTAAGGGGGGGGCTGTGTCATGACTTAGAACTGAACCCCAAGCTTTCCCCTGCTTTCATTGGACTACTGAATAACTTAATGGACTACAATGCCACCAAATCTATTAATAGCACAGGTCAGGTAACCATCCTACATAATCAGTATAGAACATTCTAGATAGGCATGTGACCCGCGGGAACTTGGCGCACAGACCAAGTCCCACATGTATATAAACTAGACCTAATACACTGGGGAATGTCAGAAGTGCCAACTCCAAGCCGGAATTAAGCCAACTGCTCTTTATCAGTGTTAGACAAAGAAAACTCGTTAAGAGTTCCCGTTGGATTGGTCTGTCTACTTATACAAGTGCTACTTGGTCTGTGCACTACTTCCCCACACGACCATGTGATGTGACCGTTTTTTATGTGACATGGTTACACCTTGTGTCACATGATGTGACATGGTTACACCTTGTGTCACATGATGTGACAGACTTTCCCACGCTATAAATAGAAAATAAAATAAAAGAGAAAAGAATAATAGAAATGGACTTAGCCAGAGAGGTGGTTTATGACAGGGAACTCTATCGAGTTCTTCCTGACCCCTCACCTAGGGTTAGATCCAAGTCTTCACGACCACACTCTTATATTTCTGATAGTAGCGAGGGGTTAATCTTCTAGCATAAGCAAATGTCCAAGTCCTCTTGAGGTCAAGTAACTCTTAGAGAAATGAAGTAGAAAGTAGAAAATTAAACTTAAGTTTGCTTGAGTTCGCTTTTTAGTTCTAGAGCAGAGGAAAAGGCAGGGGTAAGGTTGCTTGTTCCTTTCCTTGTATTCTAGAGGTTTTTATTTAGAATACAACTGTCCAAATTACATACAAATAAAACAAAAAGAAAGTCGATAGAGTTCCCTAAGACAGCCAACCAGAATGCTGATCATGTTCTTCTATCCAATCCCTCACTTCTCATTTGTTCTCCTTATCTGGGCCCTTTCTTGAGATTTTCTTTTACCAATGTGGCTGTGCGGAGACCTGTCATAGAGAGATCATGTTCAAAATGAACTGCTGATCCCTCTGATCAGATCATTTGCAAGCACATTGTATTCTTCTTTCTCCTTATAGCTGGCTTTCTCTCCTCTCTATACCTTCCTATAGTCTACTACCTCTTCAGGTATCTTTCCTTGAGTGTTCCAACTTCCCTGTTATACTTTGTAAGCCCTCTCAAACCTACTCCCATGTCTCTCATTCTAGATATAGCTTCTTTGTTACATCTATGATCTACTGTTTATCTTTATCTTTATGATGTCAGACTGCTGACTCTTCATTGGGAGTTGGTCTCTTGAGGCCATTTCCTTCCTCAAGAGCATGTACAGAGGGGGAACTTTTATTGATAACCATATGAGATGATCCGAGCAAGGATTATTATGAGGGATAGATAGTGGTGATCATGGCCACTATTCTACTTCTTGAGCACAATGCTCAAGAACACGACTGGATAGCAGTCTCTCTCTGGTTCTCAGGACACTCATCTTTATATAGAATAAGCATTATGGGAGTGTTATATTGCTATTATTACTTATTTAGCCAGAATTTCACTAGCTGGCATGATACCGACTACCAGTAATTCCTCTCCACCAACTCCATTGTTTTTTATCTTCTCCCATGTCCTCCTACAGCAGTATTGTGATGCTACCATATCACTTCTACTCTAAGCATCCCTTCTGGTACATATATCTTCTCCTCTTTCATGACTAGTCTATCTTCGATTGACCATTCTTTGTCTTTTATTGATTTTATTCTTGACTTCTTTAACTTTTCTACTGCTTTCACTACCTGTTCATCTTTTTCCCGTGCCTCTCTGATCCTGTCCTTCAGATCATTCTCTTTTACTAGCATTTCCTCCACTCTCCTCAGCTATTCCTTCTTCACCAGCACCCTGTTCTTGTTGTCTCTGTCCATCCCTTCCTGCTAGTCTAGTCGCCTACTTAGACTATCTACTTTACCTATACTTTTCCCTGGTACATGTTTTAATACAAAATTGAATCTAGACAAGTACAATGCCTATCTAGTCTGTCTACGGTTAAGTTTCTGGCTAGTCATGAAGTACTGTAGGTTTTTGTGGTCTGTCCAGATCTTGAATTCCTTCTCTGTACCCTCTAGGTAGTGTCTCCAGTCCTCTAGGCACTGTATTACTGCCAGTATCTTCTTGTCAGAAAGCCAACTCCAAGTTAGAATTAAGCCAACTATTCTTTATCAGCGTTAGACAAAGAGAACTCATTAAGAGCTCTTGTTAGATTTGGTCAATCTACTTATACAGATTCTACCTGATCTGTGTGCTAGTTTCCCACACTACCATGTGACCCTATGACTTGTGACCTGTGACATCATGTGTGACATCATGTGTGGCATGACCATGATTCCTTATCTAACTTGTGACATCACACTTGTGTGACATTTTCCCACGCTTTTATAAAAGGAAAAGAAAAGAAAAATAGAAAAGAAAACTGAAATAATAACTTAGTTGTGTTGGCCATTTTATAACACCACCTCCCTCTCAAGGTTTCTTGTCCTCGAGGACTTTTCTTCTTCTTACAATTCTCCTATCTCATCTTCCATGCATCCCACCCCATCTTCTTTGTCCCATTCTTCAATCTTCCCCCCTAGGTATTCTTTTTCCTCTCTCTCCTCCTAAACTATCTCCAATCTTCTTTGTCTTAAGGGTCGCAGCCCTTTCCATTTTCTCCATCTTTTATCTAACCTCTCCCAGTACTTTCTATCATAATCTCTATCTAACCATCCAAATAGCTTCCTGGCAGCATACCATCCATGTTATGACTCAAAGCTCCTAACCAGATCTAACTGTGATAGGAATCCGAGGTAACCTTGTATTCTCTCCTCATCTCTTGCTAGAGGCTCTGGTTAAGGATTTCAGAAGAGTTATATGCAAAGGAGCACAATGAGACATTGTTCAGGTCTGGCAGTTCAGCTCTAAAGCTTGGCTAGTCTGCTGGTTTAAGTTCTGAGGATAGAGTATCCTATAGTTCAAGAGAAAACCAAGAGAAAGGAGAGAACTGCCGTCCTCTCTTCTCTTTGCTTGTATTTATAGTCCTAGTGTTACATGAAGTTGTAACTACTTGTAACAAGTAAGAGTCAAGAGCGTTACAAGGAAGGGTAACTAGGCGTTACAAGGAAAAGTCACAGTGTTATAAGTTAGTGTCACTGTGTGTTACAAGGAAGATTGATAAACAAGAAGAAGAGAGACTGAGTCAATAGTCTGTTACTGTCTGTGACAAGAAAAGTGACATCGAGAAATTGTACCATAGAAGGATAAATGAGAGAGTTAGTTAGTATCTGAAGGAAGATCAAGATTGATTCCTCTTGTTTCAAAGTCCCAGAGATAGTCGAACCACATCTGGTCTTCCATGAATAACTCTGTAGAATCCAGAGTTTCCATAACAGTCCAGGGAATCCTCCCCTCCAGTACTCTCTATTTTCTTCAACTCTTTCCTGCTTCCTTACTTCTTGATCGTCCCTTCCATATTCCCTCTCAAACTCTTCTACCAGCTTTATTGTATTCTCCAAGTTTTCTCTACTCTCCCAAGTATCTTCTTCTGCTGTAAGTCCTTTCCACCTTACCAGATACTTGTTCTTCCCTCGCACTTTTCTTTTATTCAATATCCTCTCCACTTCCCACTCCACTTCTCCCTCAATTATTACAGGCATTGGTTCTTCCACTCTTTGTCTGTCCACCTGACTAGTGTACTTTCTAATCCTACTAATGTTAACTACTGGGTGTATTTTAATTGTACTTGGTATTTCCAGTTCTATCGCATTTGTGGACACTATCCTCTTAACCTTGTAAGGTCCCATAAATTGTTCTGTTAACTTTTCAGATTGTCTTCCTGCCATCTGCCACTTCAGATCCTTAGTGCTGAGTAGCACCAAATCTCCTACTCTATACTCTATTGCATCTGCTCTTTTTCTGTCTGCATACTTCTTCATGTCCTCCTGTGCCTTAGCAAGTGCTGCCTTGGCCTCTTCTTGGACTTCTCTTATCCTTTCCACAAACTTCTCTGCACTCTTGTACTTTCCTTTTCCCCTCAACTCAAACCCCATTCTTGGATCCTGACCACTATTTGCCTAAAAGGGCGACACTTTCATTCCTGTGTGTACCTTGTTGTTATAGGCAAACTCTGCTGTACCTAGCCATTCAGGCCACTGCTCTTGTCAATGATCAATGAACATTCTCAAGTACTGTTCTAACTCTTGGTTCATTCTCTTTGTTTGACCATCTGTCTGAGGGTGGAATGCCGTCAATAACTTAGTCTTAATCCCCAGCAACTCATTCAACTCTCTCATTAGCCCTACCTCAAACTGTAGACCCCTATCTGAGATGATACTTTCTGGTAGTCCATGTAACTGCCATACGTTGTCTCTGAACAACCTCGCTAGTCCTTCAGCTGTAGTTTTCTCTGTGGTTGGTACAAAGTGTGCCATCTTAGTAAAACAATCAACTACCACCAAAATGCTGTCATATCCCTGAGCCAATGGTAACTTTGTTATGAAATCAGCAGAAATATGACTCCATGCTTTATCTGGGATCAAGTTTGGCATTAACTTCCCTGCCGGTTGTTCTGTGTGATTTTTGTTGCATTGGCAAGCATCATACCCTTCCACATACCGCTTCATCTCCCTAGTGACCTCTGGTGTTATGATTCGCCTTGGACAGGCCTTCTGACATCAGGAGACGGTGGCTATCATCGATGGATGGCTGTGGGAGTTAGAGTGACACCTCTGGGAAGGTGTAATATTAATAGGACGACATGGGAACAGTCCTGTCAGGAACTTGACATAGACACACGACACTTGGACGCTTGACACATGACACCAGATGGACATGGGAAATACTGGTAATATTAGAGTACCTAGTTGCATGTGAATACCTAGTAGATCTCTTGTATAAATAGGTAGAGAATACTAGAAGGACTCTTGTCGAGTTCTTGTTTATCTTCCTGATTTATGAGTGGCAGTTCTCTCTTCCCTTATTCCGACTAAGTCCCTTCCTTGGCACCACTGCTGCTCGTGGTCGGTTGCTAACACCTGGCCACCAGAAATTCCTTGTCACCAACTCTGTTATCTTCCACTGTCCTCCATGTCCTTCCACAGGCGTGTCATGGTGCAGCCTGATTATCTCTACCCTGAGTGCCTCATCCTTTGGCACATACACCTTTCCTTCCTTCAGCATCAATCCATCCTCTTTTCTCCATTCTTCATCTCTCAACATCTTTAATTCTGCCTTTTTCATTTCTTCTACTACTTTCACCACTTTATCATCTTTCACTCCTGACTTCTTAATTCTGTCCAGGATATCCACCCCTTCTACTATTACTTCTCCAACTTGTATCCTTTTAACCTCCAACCACTCTGGTTTCAATAACACCTTCTCTTCATTGTCTCTATCCTCTCCTTTCTCCCAATCACTTCTTCTGCTCAAGCCATCTGCCTTCCCCATTTTACTACCTGGTACATGTTTTAGTACAAAATCAAATCTAGATAGGTACAAAGCCCATCTTGCTTGTCTATGATTTAGATTTTGACTAGTCATAAAATATTCTAAGTTCTTATGATCTGTCTAGATTTTAAACTTTACCCTTGCACCTTCCAAGAAGTGCCTCCAAGCTTCCAAACAGCATATTACCCCCAGTATTTCTTTGTCATGTATCTCGTAGTTGCGTTCTGTTTCATTTAATGCTTTGGAAATAAATGATAATGGCCTCCATAAGTTGTCTCCACATTTGACTGACAAAACCCCCCTATGGCAAAGTTTGAAGCGTCTGCCTCTACTCTGAATTCCTTATCCAATTCTGGAGTTGCCAATACTGGTCTTGTTGTGAAAATCTCCTTCAACTGTGTAAACACTTTCTCCTGCTCTTCTCCCCATCTCCACTTCTCATTCTTCCTCATCCATCTATTCATTGGTAATGCCACTTTAGCAAAATCCTTTCCAAAACGCCTATGATAATTGGCTAATCCCAAGAACTTTCTGATATCTCTAACATACTGTGGTGTCAGCCACTTCAGCACTCCTCCAACTTTCTCTTCCTCCATATCCACCTTTCTCTCTCCCATTACAACTCCCAAGAAAGGCATCTTTCTTACTTTCCACATGCACTTTTCTGGTTTCACATACAAATCATTTTCCTCCAATCTCTTCAGCACTTCTTCCACTATTTCATTGTGCCCTTCTTCTGTTTCTGTTCTTACTAGTATATTATCCACAAATGCTGTCACCTTTCCCTCATTGATCATATCCCTTAGGATTTCATTCATCATGGCTTGAAATGTTGCTGGCAAATTTGTCATCCCAAAGAACATCACCACTGGCTCAAACGACCCCACATATGTAGTGAAGGCTGCCTTCTACTCGTCTCCTTCCTTTATCCTCACATTGTTATAACCCCATCGTAAGTCCATCTTGGTGAATACTCTCTTATTGTCCATAGTGTCTACCAAGTCTGTGATTAATGGCAGAGGATAATTGTTCTTCACTGTCTGCTTATTTAACTTCCAATAGTCCATAACCATCCTCTTTCCCCCATCTTTCTTCCCCACAAAGAATACTGGCAATGTTTGTTGCAACTTTGAAGGTTGAATGTACCCCTTCCTCAAATGTTTGTTTACAAAACTCTGCACCTCTTCCCTCTCATTTCTGGACAAGGGATATACTCTGGCTTTGCTAGGTATAAATTCTTCTCTGAGATCAATTGCATGATCCCAAACCTTTCTAACCAGCATCCTCTCTGACTCCACCTTCCCAAAAACTTTTATCCACTTGTGAAACCTTCTTGGCACCATGCCTTCTATTTTGCAATGGTTCATTTCCATTTCTACCTCCTTTCTCCAGTCTTCCTTTTCATCTACAGCCCATCTTATTGCTGTTTCTTCTTCAATTTCTCCTTTCCTCCTCTTTCCTAACTCCCGTTTCTCCTTCTTCTCTTTGTTCTTTCCATACAATGGTGGACACCTTGTCATTTTCACCTCTCCTGTCTCCCAATTAATCTCTGGATTGTGGGCAGCTAGCCATGGCATTCCCAAAATTACTTCTATCCCTCCTAGATTACACACATCTAACCTCATTCTCTCCACATGTCCTCAGTAGTACACATTTACTTCTATTTCATGTGTTATTAACCCTCCACTGTTTCCCGTTCCGTCCACATTTCTAATTCTCACTGGTCTATCTAACTTCTCCAGCTTGAAACTATTCTTTTCCACAAATTTCTTATTAGCAAACATCTAATAATGCTTTTACTGATACTCCTTCATAGCTATCCACCTTCTCTAATCCCACTTGCATCCACACTTCTCTCAACATCTTTATTGTCCTTTTTATGTTTTTCTCCTCTTTGGCCTCCCCTTTTGGCTGTGCTTTTACCTCCTTAGGTCATGCCTCTTCTCTTCTTCTCCTTGTTTCCTTGCATTCATTACATTCTCCTGCTTCCACCTTTTCTTTCCTTGTTGCTACCCACTTCTTTCCACACTCAGTACACTTCATTTTTGACTTTCTTCTTGCTGCTACTTCTCTATCTAACCACTCCTTCTTTGGTCCACACCTTTCACACCACATATCATAGACGCAATCCATCCTCACATAATTTGAGCCCTTTGATATCCCCTCCTCTCCACAATAGCCACAGCTTACTACTGATACCACCCAGTCAGTGTTGCTGGTAGTTATCCAACCCCTCTCATTTCTGCTTACCAGCTATCCTCTATTGGCTGCTTCTCTCTTCTCCTTTTGCCACTTCCTTTTCACCTTCTCTTTCTCTTCTGTTGCCATCCTTAGCTCCTTTTGCTGCGCCTTTCCCTTCCCTGGGTGCACCGCTTTCTTTGGGCATGCCTATAAGCAGTGCCCTTCCTCCCCACACCCCCAACATCTTCTTCCTTGCTGTGCTTCTCTCCTTGCAGAGTGCGCTGCATGCCTATCCTCCTCACATGCCATTACTCTTGTTCTCAATGCTTCCCACTTGTTCTCACTCCCCTCTCTGCCTCCCTGCCTTGCTGACATCACCTCCTCATATCTGCAGTGGCGGGCCATGTGCTCAAACCATCTACATTGTTGACATCTCCTATCTCCCCTCCTTCCTCGACACATCTCAAAGTATTCTCTTGTGAAGGACATAGTGATAGTCCTCAATGGTTATGTGTAAAAAAGAAAATGGTTTTGGTCGAGTTGACTGTTGCAGATTTCTGTACTTAAGTTTTACGACTACTGGGACGCACAGATCTTCACCCAGCTAGTCTACCTACTGCCCTACTAACTACTGCCTTAATACTAGAGTTATACAATTGGGCCTAAGAAGACCACCCCTACTCTAATCATTGTCTTAGGGACTAATGATATTCCTCTGCATGTACAACCCACAATGGGATTTCAGCACAAGGTTGATAAAGTGAAAGAGTACAAGTAACTACAGCAGTACCACTTAATTACAGGTCTGGTCTCAGAGGGTGATCTGAGTCAAATGTACCCTCTATCTATCTCCAGTGTCTCCTTACTGGTAGTACCCCTTAAAGCTAGGGTCCGCTTATGTATGGAGGTGACAGTGAAGAAGCCACGATGGCCACCATTGAGTTGTTGATTTAAAATGGACAAGCAATGACTGTGATGGTCACCGACTTTAGAAAAGAGTTAGTGAAGTCACGAGGAGCGAGGTTACTGTAGTGAAAACAAGTTCTAGTGTCAGAGAGCCAACTCCAAGTTGGAATTAAGCCAACTACTTTTTATCAGCATTAGACAAAGAGAACTTGTTAAGAGCTCTCGTTAGATTTGGTCTATCTACTTATATGGATTCTACCTAGTCTGTGCACTAGTTTCCCATACTACCATGTGATCCTATGACTTGTGACATCATGCATGACATCACATGTGACATGACCATGACTCCTTATCTAACTTGTGATGTTACACTTGTGTGACATCCTTTCCCACGCTTCTGTAAACTTAGAGAAAAAGAAAAGAAAAGAAAATAAGACTAAAATAACTTAGCCATGTTGGTTGTTTTATAACACATTGCATAGTCTGATGCGTCTACTTCCACTCTCATTTCCTGGTTTCTATCTAGTACTACTAATACTGGCTCTGTTGTAAACCTTCTCTTTAATTCCTTGAATGCCTTCTGCTGCTTGTTTCCCTACTCCTACTTCCTATCCTTCCCCACCAACACGTTTAGTGGCTTTGCTACCCTAGAGAAGTCCTAAATGAACTGCCTATAGTAGTTGGCGAGTCCCATGAACTTCTGCACGTCTTTGGTGCTCCTTGGAGTTGGTTAGCTCAAGATACCATCTACTTTCTCCTTTTGTATCTTTACTCCTCCTGGTTTGATTACTACTCCTAAAAACCCCACCTCTCTTACCTTCCATCTACACTTCTCTGGTTTTACAAACAAGCCGTTCTCCTCCAGCTTCCTCAGTACCTCTTCTATTATCTTGTTATGCCCTTCCTTAGTGTCCATTGCAACAATAATATTGTTGATGAATGTGGCCATACTCCCCTGATTGACCATGTCTCGGAATAGATCATTCATCATTGTTTGGAAAGTAGCAGGTAAGTTTGTGAGGCCAAAATACATGACTACCAGCTCATAAGACCCAATATATATTGTGAACGCTGCCTTCCATTCATTGCTCTCTTTGATCCTTATGTTGTTGTATCCCCAGTGAAGATCCAGTTTGGTGAACACCTTTCTAGTCCCTACTCTGTCCAGGATATCTGCAATGAGGGATAACAGGTACACATTTTTAATCATTCTCTTATTAATGTGTTGGTAATCTTGCACTATCCTCTACTTCCCATCCTTTTTAACCACAAAATGTACTAGCGATGTTTAAGGTGACTTCAATGGTCGGATATAGCCTTTCCTCAACTGATCCTCCACAAATGCCTACATCTCCTCTCTCATATCCCTTGACAGTGAGTACACTTTTCTCTTCCTTGGCACAAATTCCTCCTTGAGTTCTATTATATGATCCCAAGGCTTTTGTACTGGCATTCTCCTTGATTCTGCTTTCCCAAACACCTTTCTTGTCATGAACCACTTCCACAGAAATATGACTAGCCACCATAGCTAAGTCATTATTTATATTTCTTTATATTTTCTTTTCTTTTATAGCACTGTGTCCTAATGACAAGATAACTTGATACTGATGCAATGGTTATGCACATGGACAAATATCAGTAAATAGACATACTTGTATATAAGTAAGGCACAATACAGTGAGAACTCCCATTGAGTTCTCTTTGTCAAGGCTGACTTAGGGGCAGTTGGCTTCATTCCGGCCCAGGAACTAAGTTAACCTTATATTCCTCCACTTCCAAAACCTTCCTGGGACTAGTTCCTCTACTATTCTTTCTACTGCTCTTATCCACTGCTTCTCTTTCCTCTTTTCTCTGCTTTGTGCACACTATGGTGGGTACCTTGTCATCTTCACTTCTCCCTTCTTCCAATCAATCTCCAGGTTATGGGTAGCCAACCATGGCATGTGTCATGAACCGCCTTGGATAGGCCTTTTGTTATGATTTGCCTTGAACAGGCCTTCTAACATCAGGAGTTGGCAGCTGTCATTGATGGACGGCTGTGGGAGTATGCAGTGACACCTCTGGAAAGGTGTAAAGGTTGACAGGTGATATGAGAACGTCTGTGTGATGGACATATATGGACACATGACAGATAGATACACAGTAGACAAGGTGTGGGAGTTGTAACATTAGCTCAGTTCCTAGGCCAGAATGAAGCCAACTGCCCCTAAGTCAGCGATGACAAAGAGAACTCAATAAGAGTTTTCACTGTATTGTGCCCTACTTATATACAAGATTATCTATTTACTGACATTTGTCCATGTGTATGATTGTTGCATTAGTATTGAGTTATCTTGTTGTTAGGCCATGACTCTTTTATAAAATAAATGGAAATAAAATGTAAAAGAAAATAAATAATAACTTAGCCATTGTGGCTAGTCAAATACCTAAAGAGTGTCACAACCCTGTGTCAGCAAAGGATCACCTCAATCTGTTGCCATCAGAATTAACTGTACAGTTTCTAGTTTATATTGTCACTAGTATAACCTTAGTCCCTAGTTTTGTTGTCTCAGAGCAATACTAGAATCCTTGGACTTTCCTACTTACTGCTATGATCTCAGTTGGGGAACTGTGCAGGGAAGGATGTAACCAGAATTGACACCAACCCTTCTGTCTCCATCTAGGCTTGATAGTACAACAAAACTAAACTTCCCTATACACCATGAGAATGTCTAGAAACACCACCCCCGACCCCCAAATGGAACGATGTATCCAGCAAGATGTTAACCACCCAGACACCCTCTTGGAACAAACCGTAACACCAGTAGAGAGACCCCTTACAGCTACTCAGGCCAAGAATCAGCGGCTCACCTCCCAAGAACCACTAGAAGACATTAGGAAATCCCTAGGAGATAAAGGGGTTGTAGATGGCGCGTCAACCCCAGAACCCCCCCATTCAGACACATTAGATCCACTACTGACTAGCCAGAAAGAAATCTCCAACCTTGAACTCCATACCACGTTGCTAGACCTGTCCAGGAATAACCAGCCCTACCCCAAAAAGAAACACCAAGCTGTTAGGGAGCCTGACCTGTTTAGCAGCAGCAGTCCAGATGAGCTCCAAGCCTTCCTATTCCAGTGTCAGATTTACTTTAGAGCCAGTGAAGGAGAATTCACCGAGGACTCAGAAAAGATCTTCTTCGCAATTTCCTACCTTAGAGGTATTGCTCTGGACTACTTCGAACCATTCATCACAGAACCAGACCCCTCCTACTCCCTAGACTTTCTAGAAGATTGGTCTGCCTTTGTTCAACGTCTATCCAACATCTTTGGTCCGTACTCACCTAAGGACAATGATGAGGATGCCCTTGTAACTATACTCTTTTCCCATGATGGGAAGGCTACTGATTACTTCATACACTTTGCCGAATATCAGAATTGGATCCATTGGGATGACAGATCCCTTGTAAAGTGGTGAAGGATGCTATATCCACAAGAATTAGTGAAGAACTGCACTTTAGCAGGGAGGACCTGTCCTCGTTCAAGGGGTACAAGAGGGCAGTGATGAGGATTGATAACAACTATTGGAGACAGATTCAGGATGATAAGAACAAAGTCAGAATGGCCCGTACACTGCAACACCACCTGCCAAAAAACCCCAGAACTGAGAACTACCAAGGCACCCCCGAGGAGCGGCCCAAACCATCAGAACATATCCCGCCAAATCGATCAAAGGTTGGGAACAGCCTAGGATTGATTCAAGCACCAGAACCTCCTTCCTCAAACATCCTAGGGCCTGACGGCTGCCTGACGACCTTGGAACGCAACTGCCAGATGAACCTAGGCCTTTGCCTGCATTGTGGATAGTCGGGCCACCTAGCAAGAACATGTCCCAAGTCAGTTGGGAGGAGTCCAGCAGCACCAGGAGCACAAGCAGCATACATTGAACCTAATGTCACTACACCTGAAAACCCAAAAGAGGTGGCAGTTGTCCTACTCCCCAGGGAGCCAACTGCCTGAAGAGTACCTGGGATCCAGGGCCTTGGCTTAGTGCGGTAATGCTCTTGAAAGCAAGATCCTTGGTTGCTGACCTTTGTTCGTCTCTATTGCCAAGAATGTTTAGGGGGCTCATAGACTCTGGTTCATTGGATTGTTTTTTGGATTCAAACTTTGTAAGTATCAACAAGCTTAGAACATGGGAGATTGACCCGCTCCCTCTCACCTTGATAGACAGTACTGTTATGGAAACTCTGGATTCTACAGAGTTACTCATGGAAGACCAGGCATGGCTTGACTATCTCTGGGACTTTGAAACAAGAGAGATTAATCTTGATCTCTCTTCAGACACTGACTAAATCTTTCATTTATCCTTCTGAGGAACAACTCCTCATTGTCACTTTTCTTGTCACAGACAGTAACAGACTATTGACTCAGTCTCTCTTCTTCTTGTTTATCAATCTTCCTTGTAACACACAGTG
>Ga0153987_1000333_pt1 | contig 15987 bp, 19 predicted proteins | sample TSNC071MetaG_FD_102279 | JGI IMG/M metagenome (GOLD analysis project Ga0153987, IMG submission 102279) | Attine ant fungus gardens microbial communities from North Carolina, USA - TSNC071 MetaG | ecosystem: Host-associated > Fungi > Mycelium > Unclassified | place: USA: North Carolina, William B...
CAGACTTTATACTACTTTACATGGTCTGTGCACAGTACTGACTAAGTGGGTACTCTATGACTCATCTACTGATCCCATCTTATCACTCCATCGCTGATTTTGGCAAAGCGTGGAGATCGTGAGCCTATAAGTCCATATAAGGATTGGCCAGCCCTTCTACATCCAAGTCAAAGTCCAGTCTGTTGTCTACTAGTTCTACAATCCTTGGGGTGCCTTCTTCCTCTAAGTACATCTCATACAGCTCTTCTATGGGGTCTAGTCGGTTCATGACATTACCCCCCCTTTTAAGATTCTTCCTCCAGAAGAATTTTCTTTAGTCAGTGTCTGAAGAGAGATCAAGATTAATCTCTCTTGTTTCAAAGTCCCAGAGATAGTCAAGCCATGCCTGGTCTTCCATGAGTAACTCTGTAGAATCCAGAGTTTCCATAACACATGCCCTCTCCCTCTCACATCCCTGTCTAGTTGATTTGTCACAACTAGGAATGGAGTTAGGGTCTGTGATAGTACTAGGGACTTGGGAAGTCACTACCTTGATTGTCGAGCTCGTTGTCGTCATTAGGGCAAAAGGTTGTTCATCATTCTCATCCTTTGTTTGGGCAACATTTGCAGTGAATCCTGATCTAAGACCTCCTTGGTGTGTATTAATAGCTGTGCCTCCAGCTTCACCCTGTCTACCAAACCTAGGAGGAAATTGTTCTTCTTTTCCTCCTCCAGGCCAATAGCACATTTCAATGGTGTGCCCGCAGCAACCGCAATTTGGATTGGCACATATGAGCTGGGCTCTCTGTCTCTGCTTGGGGGTGAACGTCTGAAGTGCTGAGGTATTTTGGCCAATTCTGGTAGGTCAGCTCCTATTAATTCAGGTGTACCATGTCTGAAGACGAGATATGGCCTCTGATGATGTCATATTTGGATCGTAAATGGCTGCAACGGCAGGGTCCCAAGATTCAGGTAGAGAGTTGATGACAATATTCTTGAAATCCTCATCAGGAATTTTTGCTCCTAGGGCTCGGGCATTTGACTATTTATTCTGCATTGTGGTAATGAAGTCAGTGAAATCAGTTCAGTCTGTGTAGGTCATATTTTGTAGGTTTTGTTCTGCATTCAACCGTGTCATGTTTGATGCCTTTTCATAGGTGTCAATGTATGAAGTCCATGCTTCGGCTGCAGTCCCATCAATATTTATTCCCAGACCCACTGGGTTTTTCGTGTTGAAGATAAGGAGACCCATTGTCCAGGCATCGTGTATTATCCATTCTTGTGCTGATGGGCTCATTGAGTCCCATGGCATCTCTGTTGGTGTTGTAGTAGTAGCTGTAGTGGTTGGTGTTGTGGAAGGTTGTGGAATAGTTCCCTCTAGGTACCCATAGGCACCACGTGCAGTGGCTGCAGTATGGATGAGTCTCCGCCATGACGGCCAGTTTGTGCCATCAAACTTGTCTGTCTCCGAAAATATAATTGTAGATGTCATGTTTGGATTTCAAAGAGAAAATAAAGATGTAAGTCGGTGGGCAACGGGGCCCATAACCTAAAGAATGTCTCAGGTGTCAGGCACTACGTAGATGACTGACTTTATTTACCTAAAGAATGTCTACATTGTCTCTATCAGTACAATCAGTGTAAATAGTAGTATAACACTTTCTCACCTCAGGCGTCAGGCACTACGTAGACGACTGAGGGAGAAAACTACCTAAACTCCAACTTAAATAGTTACTGCAGGTACCTGCTCAGTCAGGGACCCTAGTAGTCACAACTGTGGACCACAACAGTCACCATCGTCTCGGTCGCCCATTTCAACAGATACAAGTGGTTCTGCCGACCTGATCTCTTCCCCAAACCTCGTAGTTGTATAAGATATCTAGAACAACAAAGGTAGTTTTTGATATACAGGGATAAAACAAAATCTGGAATCGTCATAAACTGTCATCATCATCAAACCGGCAAAGGCATCTTAGAATGCCGCCACCACCACATCCTTGAATCGAAGCTTCGGGTGCCCTCTGAGCTCTGTCCAATGTTTACTATGCTAGCCTCTTTCCTCGCACTCCTCACTATGTTTCTCCAGGCGCGTTTTATCCTCAAGAGAATCTTCGCCTGAGACCCAACTTCCTCTCTGCATGGATGTGCTAAATCTTTCATGACGCTTCCGGGAATTTGAATCAAGTTGAGCACCTTCCTATCCTTGCTACCATTTCCACGACCTTCGCCTTGCATACAAACACCTGCTTTTGTCCACCAACCTCCGTCGGCCGGCTCACCAACACCCCATTCTCTAACATATAACTTGAAAATATCTACCCCTTGTGGTATGTATGTATTGATTGCGGATACAAGGTTTGGGAGAGATGAGGAGGAGGAAAGGGAGGGGATGAGAAGGGTAAGATTAAGGAATTTCCTCGGACGGTGACCAGAAGTTGAAGAAGAGCAACTCGAGCATGAACGGGACAAAGAAACTGGACATGAAATCGAGGAGCGAGGAGAAGAACCGAAAGGTGAACGAAATAATGTGGGCAACAACGATAAAAATTGAGTGATTGTCCCGCCTTCAGACGTGAGGCACCGAAGGTAACTGAAATCACCGACTCGATGTGCCGGTAGGTGGCCAAAATCAGATGAATCAAAAGGAGATGTGAAGAAAATTTTCAATTCCTGTAAACGACGTAAACGAGAGATCTGATTTCGGATGAGGAGGGAGGAAAAAAGATTAGCAGGGAGAGTAAGAATTGATATCGTCGAGAAACAGGGGGATGATGATGAGATTCGGGGGGAGGCATTACGCGATGAGCGTGAGAGGCTCACAAGAACATCATGCTCGTGGGAGTGAGTCGAGGTGATACTGCCCTCGGGTTGGGTAAACGTGAGGTCGTAAAGTCGTGATAATTCAGGTATAAAAGCATGAATTTGTCTAAGCGTTACTGGAAATATTGCTCGTTGAATGTCATTAGCCTTGGCCTTCAGCACCTGTCGAAGGTTTCTTGAAGCCAGTGATAATGTTGTTGCATCAAGTGATATTGTGTTTTCCACACAAATTTCTGTTAATGGAAAAGAAATCCCTGATGATAGATACATCACAAGCCCATCGTCCAAAAAGCCATGCAAAGGGAGCTTCAAATAGGCGCCAAGTGTTCCCAAAGTCAAGGTAATACCCAATTCAGCATTTCGGGATTCCTGATCTCCGGGAATTATGTTAGTGAAAGCGAGATGGTAGTTGATATTATGGCCACAAGAAAGCGAATCAATGAGACTGTTGATATTTTGATATTGATTTTGGAGCAGTGACCAGTCGATTCGAGCGACGTAATGAAATGAGGTAGATTGAGAGTGAATAAGAGGATTTGAAAGCGTGGCGCGAGTGAACTGGATGAGATTTTCGATGTTCGTTGGTTGGTTAGGGAGGAGAGTGACTTCTATTCGCTGAGGAACAGTGTTAGAGGAAACATGATCAAGGAGCACACCCCCGCCGTCACAGAAGTTTCGAATGCGAATAGTTCCATTCTCAACTAGACAGTAGAGGGGCATGACCAGCCCAGCGGTGTGGTTATTTTGTTAGCGATGGACTTGAACATATTATATTATAGATCACGGTGGAAAGGCACATGATGTTTCAGATGTTTTGTTCGTGTTTTGTTCGCGCTGCTTATGTCATATTTTTCAATTTAGTATGTCTCATCACATCTCTGGTAGGGTTGGTTATGCATCCTCATAGTTCGGCTATTGGGACGAACTGATTTTTCCACAGCGGCCGACACTGGTTTCCCCACACGTTCTTTATTGTCTAATACTACTACGGCCAAGTCTTCCAAGCTTCAAATACAAATACCTCCGAACAAAGGACTCAATGGCCATGAATCACCATCTCCCACTCCATTCCCTGGACCTGAGAGTGCTCCTATCCATCCATTTGCTCATTCCACCGCCAAACTTGAGCTTCTTCCTCCGTCAACTGCTGGCCTGAGTGGCATTGACATAGAGGAAGAAGCACAGCTTTATGACGAATTACGAAGGACAGCAAAATTGGAGCTTCCACCTGTGAATAATCCAAATATATTGTCCCTCATTCTTTTGGATGCTCAATTTGCTCATAGGTTCCCCTGCCTGACTGTCGGAGGCTTCGTCGAATCTCCTCCTCCCCTCCACCTTCTATCTTATCTAGTGACATATTCATCGCAGATAACACTGGACTATCAAGATCAATATCTTTTGCTCAAGATGTTTGTATCACAGGATGGTCCTGCGTTGGTGATGCACCGCCCTCAAGTGCCGGTGTAAGGAAGAGTTTACAAGCTGCTGCCCACGGCAGCAGTGGTGCTTACATTGGTATGTTCTTTTTCGACCTTTTCCGTATTCGTTGATTGTCCCTTCTAGTATACGACTGTGTTATTACCACCAAAGAGGCCAGTTTCACTCTCTGACTGCCATGTATTATTAACTCGTAGATAAACAGAGGACAATCATCCACACTCTCAAACGCTACACATCTTTTGTCGAACTCGACGATGCCCTTCGGAGCAGTCTTCCTGTGTGTAGTTTGTCTCTTGTTGTCCTTTTTTTTGCTTACTTTGAGTCGTTCAGCGACACCTCGTGCCCTCAATTCCGCCATTACCCGCTAAAAATCCTCTTGCCCGTTTTCGCTCTGCTTTCCTCGATCGACGTCGTCGACTATTACAGTATTGGTTGGCTAATATCTTACTTCACCCCGAAATTGGCGGTGTTGACGTCGTAAAGAAATGGGTCATCAATTGAAGAGGGTAGAACAGACACAATATAGCTTTTGGCTTCAAAAGCTGTGTCAATTTTTGCTCATTCATGGCCTCCAGTATCCAATTTTGTGGGAATCTAGTCGCTAAGGCGCAGTCAATAGCTTCCATGCTGTTGAAATGGTTCCACGATACACCCCTAATGGCGCCATTGAGAGAATCAGATCAAACGACCACGTTTACTCGCCTAAGTCAAGGATAGGAGTTGGAAAGATGGAATTACCTGTTGATGCCATTTATCATTGCAGTTCATCATAACCCTGCGTTTCAGCAGGCTAGGTCGGGGGTACTTGAAAAAATGTTAGTTTACATAAATGACGTCGTGGATCTTTGTTAATAATTACAACCGGTACATAGTAGGTATGATACCAGGTCAAACATATCCGGGCCCAGATGGCGAGTCTCCGAGTTGGCTTGGGTCAGTGGAAAATCAGTTCCTTTATAGCCATGTAAAATGTGTCACTTTCATCCGAGTTTTCTGCCTGTCATCCTCAATTCCAGACGGTCGACTGGTACTTAGTCTTACACTGATGCCTTCGGGAGAGTTGATAACAAGTGATATGATACTCAAGTGCAGTGTTTCGCATGTAAATGACATCTGTCGCTATGATTTGAAACGCGGAAAGAAGAAAATACATGCCATGCTAGATTTATTGAATCGCAAGTGTTGCTTATTTGAGAACTAGGCGATGCTCAAGTTGTTTGTCGAGCGTCACATTAGCCGGGACTCTGGTAATATTATTGGAGAACATTGGTGCCTATCGTGAATCGGTGTACCCACGCTAATGGGGATGTCAGGGATGGCATTCCCCTTTCCGATTACGTTCCATATACATATATTTAAGACACTCGCTGTCAGCTTATATATTCTGTTCTTTTCCAAAACACCCTTTCTCAGTCATCTAACGTCTACGGTGACTCCTGAGTACATGATATTTAAATGCCGCATTTGACGGAAGTAGATTTCTACACGCTTTGTATTGTACTGTCCATTTGTCTATACCATGACATCTGGAGTATGAAAAAAATCACCATACATAATTTTTGGATCATTGACAAGATGACTTCAAGATGATTAGAATGGCAGGATGGTTCGTTCAGTTTTTTGGTGAACACTTGCGCAATCCCATGGAATGTCCACTATGATGGATCAACATTGTGATGAGCATCATTTCATTGAAGGCATTTAAAGTAGCACAAAGAGTCTTTTCCAGCGCATGTCTAGTCCCTAGTCAGCAGAAAATTGCATTACATATATTGTTAATTAGTCAATCAACTTCAGTGAAAGCCAATTGATTCTGTGACAGTCAAGAGAACTTGCTGGAATTCGTATGCAGATTGCAAGGGAACCCCTACAAGATGATGCTAAGGATGTCCCAATCATCCCAATTGTTGACCTTGACAAACTAGACCACAATTTCTGTCATGAGGTCACTTGGCCATGTAGCCGTGTCCGTGCCATTCGGCCGCGATCCCACATTGTATCCCAATTTAACACTGTCCTCCTCAAATCCCAAAATCGGCTTGATCGTCCTAACATTGACACCAAGAGCATTGTTTTTCCTGATCTCAAAAAACTTTTCATCGAAAATGGGAGTCTTCTTCTCATGGAACATCTTCATGTAAGCTGGAATAGTAATATCCATGGTGTCCACAGAACGAAAAACAAAACGACCATAACGTGACCAGAGATCATCCCATATTTCGGGAGGGTATGTTCCGCAGGATGAGATAAGCCACTGGGAGTAGTAGTTGAGGGCAATCTACAATGAATGACATAAATACATCACAACCCAAGTCGGTTGATGCACGTGTATTTACGTCGACAACAAAAGAGCCTCCCTTTTGGACACGCAAGATGAGAGCATTGAGAATAGCAGTCGCCCCGGCTATACCTGTGCTATGGAGCCATGAGCCTGCGTGACGTTTTGGGATCGATGACGCTGAATTACCAAAAGTCAGAGTTGGGGAGAACAGGAGTGACTGGTTCATCGTGTCCCATAGCACGACCGAATTCAAGTGATATACAAGTAACCTGCATCGACTGTCAGGTGGAGTCAAATTATGGTCATTCAAATCCCACCCACCGCATCACTGATTTGCTGCCAACCTGATCTGTGTGCCCAAGGCCCATTCCATCCCTAGTTGCAGTTCACTTAGCAGACGGAGACTCCGATGAGATGACATTGACACTCACGTAGCAGTTCTCGCGCGCATAAATGATCCCCTTCTCCCTTCCCTTGACCAGATCCAAGATTTTGTCTTTTCCAAACCCCCATTTCTTGAGCACATTCGGACGATATCCATCGATGACGACATCAGCATCCATGATCAATTTTTCGAGTTGTGCCCGATGCTCTTGTTTCCGCAAATCCAAGTGTGCATTCCACTTACCCCATCCCAGATCCGACTGAAGTTGAGACATGTCAGTGACATGTGGCGCCGTGATACGCATGACACTAGCACCCATTTGGGCGAGATCGCGGACAACAGATGGAGCAGCAATGATCCGCGTCAGGTCGACGATTTTGAGTCCAAACAGAGGTCGGACGTGGGAGGTATGTTCAGGTACGTCGGACCACCACGTGGGATGCTGTACAGAGTTCGGATAGTAATGGATATCGTACAAGCCAACGTGAGCGTTGGCCTTGGCGTAGTCTGTTCCACGAAATTCGTCAATGGAATAACATATGGTGCCGGCTTGGCGGTGTTGTGTTGATCGTTCATAAGGGTATCAAGTTCCTTAGAAGAATACTTGGATGTTGCTTTTTGGAAGGGGATGCAAGCTTGTTTGAATGAGGAGGCATTCAGATACTTGGCTCGACCAATGCCTAAAGCCTTTTGGGAGATATTCGGATTGAGGCTAGCTGATGAGGATTGTATCAAAACAGATCCCCGTCATGAAAGGAGACAGCGTACCATCCACATGAAAATACTTTCCGTCCCCAGCCCTGTAGATGTTGGTGGTCACAAGGTCGATGTAAGGCGTATCTGATCTCAGGACATGATAAATGTCAAGATTGGGAAAGTACTTCTCATAACTAGGCTGCTGATGTCCCAATATGACTGAAATCTTCTCTCCCTCGGGATCAATCTCAATCAGAGGATGGTAAGGTGACATGATAAATAGCTGAGCATGATCACTGCAGCAGAAAATGTAACGACGAGCAATTGAAGTCAATACTCTTACGTGTTGATAGAGATATTCTGGTATGGAGATTCATATTTTTTGTGAAGCAGCACATTGAGCATTGCACCCTCAAAAGCTTTGAGAGCTGAGACGCTCTCAGCGAACCGCCAGTTGATGGGGATGGACGGCAGCTTTGACCCGGAAAACGCGATTTTGCGGGCAGCATATGTAATACCATCTGGCAGATATTTGTGGTGAGGATTGTGAAGAATCCCCTCCCAGAGAATGGTCTCAGTCTCCTTCTGAATGGCGTAGATTTGAAGTAAAGACATTGGTAAATCCGTATAGAATGGAAGGGTGAGGGAAAGAGTAGACGGGATCAGCTGAGAAATGGACCTCAGGTATGTAAATATTAGACTGGTAAAAGCTCTGAGTTGGAGTCAGGGCAAGTGCTTTATCATGATTAGCAACAACGAATATAGTAGCCCCTAATTACTTACATAATAGCTTTTAGGCCACACTACATACCATGTAGTATATAACCTTTTACTCTAGAATGCAAAAGATGATCGGTCTTAGCCTCTTGCCTACTGTCATACTTGTTAAGAACCCACTAGGTGAGTCGGTCAGTGTATAAAGCCACTTTGCAATCTTTTTAAATCAACAATTTATTACATAAGGCTTGGTGGCAGACCGAAGCCACCATGCAATACTCGCTGGCATCTTTTGATCAAGCAAGATATAACAAGTTGTTGAACGAGACACGTGACTGAAGCCAGGAAAACCTACTCCAGGAGACCAGTTTGAACAGTCTTTCGAAGGCGACGAGAATTGTCTTGTTATGCCTGATAAAAAATACTAAGACTACAATCAGCATGAGTAAAATAGATACATGTACTAGCCTCAGTTTCTCAAAGGTGGGAACTGAGGCATATATACTACTAGTAAATGTGATTTGTATCTCACCATCATGACAACGATCGCAATGATGAAAACAAATGATTTTGTCTTGATGTATGTTTGATCAAATACGTCTTTGTCATCATGCTGCCGTATTGCCGCCTCAGTTTGATCTGTTGCCCTTGTCAGGTACATGATGCGAATCAATGCCGAACTGTTCCCAGAACTCGACAAAGCACATGATGGGTGGGACGTCAAGAACCTCTGCGATTGGAGGGACATCACATCCTTTTCATGCTACAACTATCGCTTGTGCTCGCTATTTCATCATTATTTATCATCCTTGCTGGAGCAGAACCTCCGATTAACGTCACATTCCCTTCGCAACCTTCTGAAGCTCAGTACAATGTCGTCAATGACAACTTCATCGGAATTTCGTGGGAGTTGAGCTCCTTTGACACTCTTTGTTCGTGTTCTTGTAGTGATTAATCATTATCGTGCTCATCGCGAAATACAGGGGGGAAATCCGTCGATGCTCAACCGAATGCCATGCAAAACTACTTACATAACTTGGTTGTCCGTCTTTCAAACCCTCTACGAATCAGGGTAGGTGGAAACTCAATGGATGGGTATGATTTAAGACACTGTCTATTGAACCGAATAATGACGGTTTGTTAGTTCTACCTATGTGCCATCCCTCAGGGCGGTTCTCAAGTTGACTAACCCCCATGCTTATTTCAATGATGTTCCCGTCGATTTCGGCCCCGCACTCTTTGATATCATGAACGGAATGTATGACAAGATTGGCTCCATGCAGTTCGCAATTGGTCTTAGTATGCGAACTCCGAATGCATGGAGCAAGATCGTTGAACTGGCTCTAGCTGCAGAAGCTAAACTTGGTGATAGATTAGATGTGATGCTTTTAGGGAACGTAGGTCTTCGTTGTTTTTGCCTTGACGCTGGATAAGTCAATGTCAACAGGAGCCTGATTTATACGCTGGGCATGGAGAACGCAAAACCTACGAAATACCTGATTATGTTTGCTCCTGCTTTTCTGTTCATTGATACTTGCGTTCATTAAGCCCACTAGATTCCTGAAGTCGCGGAAGTTCTGGGTCATTTGCACGATGCAGGTGCTCTCAATGATACGATTGTGGGAGGACCTACCGTTTGCTGTCAATGGTATGGAACCCCCTGACCGTTGACTCAAGAGATAATTCACGCTATCCCAGGAGCCTATCTGACTTGTTTGATGCCGGTTTTGATCAATTTGACTATAAATACTACACGTGGGTTGAGTATTTGCTATGGTGCTGCAAAACTCAAATGATGAAGATAGAATTCAACGATATCCAAATCACGCCTGCTCCGGCGTGACACCGCAGAACACAAACCTCACTTATTACCTTACTCACGCGAATGGTGATGTATCTCTCTCCAACTATTGATGCGCACATACTTAATTGCGATGTAGTTGGTGAATATCTTGGATGGCAGAAAAAGGGTATGGACGCTGCCATGCAGAAGAACGTCCCTGTTCTGATGACTGAGTATAATTCTGTGGCATGCGGGGGCTCGAATATCTCTTCAACTGTAAGTAGTTTTTGTCTTACCTCGAAAGATTGAATGAATTAATGTCCAGTTCGGTGCGGCTCTTTGGGCTATCGATGTTGCCCTCAAAGCAGCATCAATGAATTATACAGCGGTCTATCTTCACACACGTGAATATGGTGTGCAATATAATCTATTTGATCCACCAACGCCCGAAAATAGTGTCTCATCCGGATGGAGGACAGGTTCCCCCTACTATAGCGCACTTTTTTTAACGGAGGTTGGGGATTCTACTGGCTCAGTCATCGTCGATCTCGACTTGCAAAACTCTACCACGACTCAGAGCGCCACTGTTGCTGCGTACGGAGTTTACGTTGATGCAGGTAGAACGAGGGATCGCCTTGTCATCCTCAATTATGCTAGTCCCACCTCTGCTGGCGAGGATGCAATTCAGCAGTTCCACATCCCCGCAAACCTCACACACAAAGTTTTCTGTCGAGTCTTAACTGCGCCCGACGTGACTGAGAGAATCAACATTACATGGGCTGGGCAGACCGTAGGTCAAAATGGTGACCTCGAGGGAGACCAAGAAACGAGCAGCATAAATTGTAAGGCTGGGTGTTTGATCGATGTTCCTGGACCGGGCGCTGCACTCGTTTGGTTGGATTCAGAAGCAAAGCTCTTCGTCGGAAACTCGACAATTGCTCCATACCAGTATTCATCAAACGAGATGAGAAGTTCAATTTTATCGGACATAACTAGTTGGATATTAGCTTCTGTTATATTCGGAGCTTTGGCTTTTATCCTTTGATATCAAGAAATATATCTATTTATTGCGGATAGCCTTATACGAGGCTTTTAATAATCCTCTGGAACTCATCTCTTTTCAGATCTTCATACATTCTAAAGTAGCAGCACACCGATGTCTCATGTGAGTGAGATCGTTAGATGCATCGGCCGAATCATAGGACCTTTTCGCATGAGCGAATGACTGGTTCTGTGAATTTTGCAAGTAGACCAAATCTCATGTTCGTAGAAGTCGGCCTGGGGATGAACCGCGATAATGAACATAAATGTGAAATGTCATAGGTGTGACGAAAACTTGAGTGACATCTCAGTTTCCATGAACCTGGACTAGACAATCATCCCAGGAGCCGGAACAAAAATCAAAATCCTATGTCCATGTCAAGTGCGCCAACGCATTCGCATCTCTAGAGCTCTATGGTTTCTTTGTGTTTGAATTTTCTGCCTGAACGTTCAGCAGAGCGGAACCGAAATTGATTCCCGTATAGCTCGAATTGAAAATGAGGCAAATCGAGAACAGTCACTCTCAATTGAGTATCTTGATCAGTAACAGGGAGTAGCCCGCGCGGTGTGTGAGTCGCAGGAAGAATTGAATAGAGTGGAATAGAGAGCGTGAAAATCGAATTCTGCTTGGGTAGCACTCCAAGAATTGGGTCTGATTAGGGATCGAGAAATTTGACGAGGCAGTACACTTACATTTGACTGCGTTCGATTTTGTAATGATTTTGAAAGCGTTCTCAGTCTCATGGATGATGATGCCTGTGATCCCAATAAGACATGGATTTTTGCTCTGACAGACTGACTGTCCATGTCACATCATTGTATAGACTGGGGCGGCTTACACACCTGAGATGATAGCTCCGTGAAAATCGGCCTTGACCAGTTTGGGGAACATCGACTGTGAAGAAGGTATGGATTTTTGAGTCGGCAGGACCCTTGCTTCGGGGGCTGGACTGAGGGCAAGAAGTTCCGACATGTAGCTCATCCAGAGGTGATGTAGAGGGAGAAAAAGTTGATATCTACGACGAGATGAGCACGACATATTTCCAAGCTGGACATTGTGCGTACTTGGCTTGTTCTTTGTCGAGCTTCCAGACTCCCTTTGCCTCTGCCTCTCGTTTCCCCATGCCACGTGCCCTTTGCTGCTGCTTCTTGCGCTCGTGGGCCTTCTCGCGCTGTTCTTCCTCCTCCTTTCTTTTACGCGAATCATGAACCGGATTTTCAAGTAAAAGCTGGCGGCCTTTTACTCGATCCAAGTATTTCGTATCAGGGTCAGACGAGGCGGTGAGATTTGAGGTCACATATTGAGGAATATACGGAGAACTGCTTTTGAAAGTCAGTCGGCTGCCCTGAGCCAATATCACCATCAATCCAGACCAGATAAAATGTACCACTGACCACAATACTCTGCAGCTCCTTGTAAGGATCGATTGGTTTTATGATTTTATCTCCCATTGTGAGTAAGCTTGAAAATTTGTTTACAAGTGTTTCCTTCTTCAGGGCAACCTCAGCTCAGCATAATTTGATAGCTACGTGATAGACATAATGCAAAGCATTCCATACGAAAAATAAAAGACAGTATGTAATTGTCCGGTCCTATACAGGGTACACAGTATCCTCAAAAAGAAAATAATAAAACGAGTGTTTCAGAAGGGGAGACGCAGATGATAGTGGTCCAAACGAGAATTCTCAGGACTTCAAAGCGAGAAGACGTATCTAACACGAGTTGCGGTGTGACCGAAGCAATGCCTGAACACGTTTCAGCCTTCCAAGAGCTTTCCTCCACCAAGGCAACATTGTGTTTACTTCAGGTGACCGGCTTACGCCGACATTCGGATCTACCCTCGTGCTGCCTGTTGATCGCGTGACAGGGAGAGCTCGTGCACTTGTTTCCTCTCTATGCTTGGCAGGTTCAGAGGCTAGGCGGATAATCGGCCTAGCATCCGAAAGCCCTTCGGATGGGGTTGAGTAGTGAGAGTGAGACGAAATCGTGGTGGTGCGGCGAATTGTGAGGTTGGAATTGTCCGAGTCTGTGATTGCCGTGAGGGTAAAAAGTGTTCCACCATCAACTACAGGACTGAATCCCAAGTCTAGAGCTTTGTCGATGTTAAGATCAAACTGAATTTCAGACTGTAATTTGTCAACATCGTCCGAAAGCAGTTCGAGGTTCTGCTGCAAGACTTCTGACTGTAGTTCAGTTGCTGCACCCGGACCCTGGTCCTCATCTGTTGCGGTAGATTGCACGTGGCCTCTCCCCTTCTCAGCAGAGGAAAGCACTGTCTCCATTACAGAGGCCCAATCATCCATCTCGCCCTCGATCTTGATTTCAATCTTTTGCAAGGGTGGGATTCTCTCCTCCTCGTCTTGCTCTCTGTCCTCTTCCTCAGCAGGGATAGAATGTCCACCTGAGCGCGGAGAAGCAGCTCCAGGGAGTCTAGGGGTCAAAAAGTCCCAGTCTGATGACGAAGAAAGGCGCGGTGAGCGGGAATCAAGAGAAGTTGCCCTCACGTCAGAGAATAACAGACCATCCTCCCCCACATTTTCTGCAGAAAGACCGCCCCACTCTCTGCGCCTGTTCTTGTCAACGGGTGTTCCTCTGCCGACATACTTGATAGCTGGCCAGGATCCACGCAGGATGGATGACTGGTCCGAAGTAAATTTTGTGGATGGGTATTTTTTTTTTGTCTTCATTATTGGGTAAAGAGGTGTGAATTGAGAGGCAAATGACATCGTCCGACTGAGCTGACGAATGGAAGGGGCAGCCTCTACAGAAGCCGAGCTTGACGGAACACATAGGGAAGGAGCCTGCAATGGTGAAGCATCTACCGATAAGGGGAGCTCGACAGTCGATGTGACTGGAGAGTTTTGTGTCGAAAACGACAGAGTCAAGTCTAGTGAGACCTCTGTGAAGGCTTCAAAGATAGTGGTCGTATCAGAGGCATTTTCGTCGGGAAAAACAGAGCCGTGCTGAACCGTCAAAATTTCATCTTCTGTCGCGGTGGATACTCCGTTTCCTTTCACCGAACTATCAGAGTTTTGACTCTTATCCAATGTCCTGGGAATATGTTCACTGTCAGCCAAACAAAAATAGTCGGCGAACGGAAAAACATACCCAGCGCTCATCCTGAGAGAAATTTTCGTTTCCGTGTAAAACTTATCTAACAGTCAGGCTGAGTTTCCAGGACCGTGCTTGGTTCCCACAGGCACCTGTAAATGTGGAAGAAGGGCAGAAGATGGGTGAGGGAGTGTAAGCTGGTGGGAATGGTGCGTTCAGGTTTCACAGTGAGAGTATCTTGACGACAAGCTTCCAAATCCACGGACAACTCGGGTATTATGCAAGGAAATCACTGATAGGGAAAGTTATCAGCCACGACGTTGCGTATCTTACGTTCGTAAACAGAGCGGCGTTTCAGCTGAACAGAGAGCCAAAACGACTTCCAAATGCTTCAAGTAATTGCGGAAGAAGCAACCTTGTGTGAAGCCCGGTTATATTAAAGTTTAAGTTCTAACCTGGAACAATTGAAGCTCGATTCATCGTTAGAAGACTGAGAAGAACTCTAGAAATTCAAGAAAGCCACCAGTTCAGGGCGCTTAAAGGTTGCCATTGTGAGATCGTGCCCACCTGTCGCTGAGGAGGCCGAGTTGATTCATGTTAAAGTGACAGAGAATCCCGGGTGGTGTCAGTACCAAAGAGGCTCTTGCCAAGTTCGAACTCCGATTTTTACTGTTCTCTAGACCTTACTCATTCTTCACAATTGTTCATATCATAATATGATATGACTTAATTCTCCAGACCCTCACTTCAGGTACTCAATTATACATGTCTCCCCATGTGGTGTCTGCTAGCCAAGTATTCCTGTCTTCTAGTATACTTTGGGCCATTTACTAGTTCTTTAGAGCTAGGCCTTTGAGAAGGGGGCTGTTGTCATTTTCCTGGGTCTCTGGCCATCTGTGAATGATAAGTAGAGAAAACTAGCTCCTCATCCTGTAGTTTGGTTATTCTTGTTACAGCAAGGAATCTACTAGATTATATATGTGATGTTCTTCTAAGACATGACTCAGCCACCTCTGTAAGGGTGTTATGACTGTTGTGAATCATGAGATGAGTCATACCATTCATCTAATTTTACATCTCTTATCTCTCTTCTTTATCTTATCATTTCGGACTACATGTGACTCCCCTCTGATTAGTAAGCTTAGTGATGTTTGCGCATGTGTAACTGTTCTATTCCTCAGTTCTGTTTTTACCAGACTGAGGTATTTATGATTAGTCCTTATTATGTGTATTCTGATATACTGATGTATCTGTCAGTGACATCTTGACAGGTACAACATATTAATATAGTTCTGTTTTTACCAGACTGAGTGACATCTTGACAGTGATGTGTCAACCAAACTTATATTCTAATTAAAAGGTTATGGGCCCTGTTGCCTAAACAATTACAAGAAAGAAGTTTGCAAATACACGAGTAACTGCAGGACAAATTTAGATGCATTAGGATGAACACAAATCCAGACCCAAGATCCCACTAGGCATATGACATCCCGTGTTTGGACGACACTGGGTCAAACTATGATGACTGGAAGTTCAGAGTCTCAATGGTATTGAGACTTAGGGGACTTATAAATATTGTGAAAGGAGTTGAGAAGTGTCCACTGGAACCAGCCAGAAACTCAAAAGACCAAGACGCTCTCATTGCCTTCGAGAAGTGGGAGTCACGGAACCACCAGGCACTGGCTGAAATTACTCTCACACTCAAAAGGGAACCCCTCAAATATGTTAAACAGTATTCACTCGCATCGGAAATCTGGGATATATTGGAAGAACATTACAAAGGTAGAAGC
>Ga0153987_1000335_pt1 | contig 15931 bp, 16 predicted proteins | sample TSNC071MetaG_FD_102279 | JGI IMG/M metagenome (GOLD analysis project Ga0153987, IMG submission 102279) | Attine ant fungus gardens microbial communities from North Carolina, USA - TSNC071 MetaG | ecosystem: Host-associated > Fungi > Mycelium > Unclassified | place: USA: North Carolina, William B...
CCTAAGATTTACCATCTCGGCAAGTTACTCACACAGGATACAGTCGGCTGATTTGCCGTCGCGTCCTGCCCTTCCCGTCTCTTGATAATAACTAATCGCTCAATCAGGTCGAGCTGCTAACATGACACTTCTACTTACCCTGACAGAGACTTCGGCAGATCATAATGGATAACAAAGCGCACTGCGAACAGACATGAGAATCAAAATCCACCAGGACACCTGATTGAATACCGTCTGGTTTATCAATTCCCATCCCAAAGGCGATCTAGGGATATATCAACAACCAACATATGCAAGGAACTCACAGGCCCACCGTTGCAACTATGATGTGAAATTTGTCCGCCTTCCAATTCTCCAAAAGGCGATTTTTGATATCCTTATTGAGTCCAGCGTGGAAGAACTCGGCTCGCAGACCTCTTTTCTCTAGCTGCCCGGCAAGTTGCTCACAGGACTTCCGTGATAGACAATATATTATACCGGACCTGTCCGGGTGTTGTTTCTGGATGAACTCCACAATATCATCGAGCACTTTCGTCTTGGTCTTGATATAGTATTTCAGGTTTGGTCGATTGAATGACTGGGTGAAGGAAGCATGATTTCGAAGCTGTAGTTGATTCACGATATCCTTTCGGGTTCGTTCATTAGCAGTTGCAGTTAACGCGATTATGGGAATGTTGGGGTACTCTTGTCGAAGTTGACCCAACTCCTGATACTAGTTTCTCTATGTCAAAAGAAGGGGCAAGCAGGATGACTGCCTACTTACTGCACTTCGAAAATCTTGTCCCCAAGTCGAGATGCAATGTGCTTCATCAATTGCAAAGCGAGCGAGCTGTTGTCGACGATACAGCCCGTTGAGCAGATTGCGACAGGCAGAACTAGCTCTGAGTTTTTCTGGGGTAACATACAACAACGATGGTTTCTTATCGCCGCTGAATAATTTCGAGCTTACTTCGTGCTGTAATGAGTCCGCGCTCCAGAAAAAAGCATCGACTCCTTTCGAGGTAAGTCCGGATACTTGGTCTTCCATTAGGGCCGTGAGGGGAGAAACAACAACAGTGACACCACAAGTTTTACCAGAAGTGCAAACAGCTGGGAGTTGGTAACAAAGACTTTTTCCTCCACCAGTAGGCATCAGGACGAAAACATCCCTACCTTCTAGCGTCGCAGAGATTGCCTCCAGTTGGTTGTCTCTGAACTCCTTGAGACCGAAGACGTCCTTCAGCTGGCGTCGAACCTCTGTCATATAAGGGCTCTGGACAAGAGCCGTGGCCATTATTCGAGAAGGTACCTTTGCAACTGAGTCAAACACCGCGTCAGGCATGTCCCCAAAGTTGTCCCATAACTCTTCATCACTGTCAGGCTCAGTGTGGATTGGAGCATGAGTGTTGTATACTTCATTCAAATCAGTCATCATGGGTTGACTACCTGTCTTCAAACAATTGGCTGAGGGTTCGGTGGAATGCGCAGATGGAGCTGAGGTGAGTGGCGGATGCCAGACAGGACAACTTGGAGCCAGAATCGTAGGGGTTGTATTATGGTCAGTCGCGAAAGTCGCAACCAATGTTGTATCTTGATGTTCCCCTTTCTCCGGATTGTCCACCCATTCAATCGCCCGAATCCTTTGTTCTAGTTCTTCACTATATCTGGGTCAGAGGCTCGACCAGCAATCTCTACCCAAACTTGTCATACCAGATGTTCCTGAGTTGTTTCTTGTCCACTGAAGTAGATGAACCTTCCCCATGAAGAAGGAGGCGCATGACATGATTGAGAAGTTCGTGATGCTTGTTCTTGAAGTTCTCGAGACCTTCAGGTGGGACCTTCACATATTTGAGCTAAAAATCTGTTCAATGGTCAGAATTGGACAAACCTCCATCAAATCCAAGTGAGCATCCATCCAAGGCGGTCGTGGAAGGTCTTGTCTGGCCAGATGGCCAGGATCAGCAGGAAGAGTGATTCCGGAGGTTAACTGAGATGAAGATTTTGAATCATCCCCTGTCTTTGAATTTGGACTCAGGCTTGAACGAGGTACTCTGGGTGGGAGATTCGCTTTGTCGGAAGTGGTCAACACCTTCTTTGAGCGCTTGAAGGTTTGAGGAGGTGGATCGGGAGAAACATTCGAATCGGAGGAGGTCCGTTTAAGAATATTTTGTGTCCCATAGTTCGAGTCATCCAATGTGATGATCGGGTCAGAAGTCTGAATCGGGAGTGTTTTTGCCTGTCTGAATCCTGGGGTAGAGAAGGAAGGAAGACCAGTCGATGCCACTGCTAAAGGCAGCATGTCACCGGTGTTTATCTGAGGCAATGCAAGCACTCACGCGCACTTGAAGCAGATGATGATATAGCAGGCTTAAACTTGGGCTGCAGAAGTAACTGCGTGTGGCATTCGCTGCAATGTAGAACAACAACTTACTCCAGACCTGGTTCTTGATGGTGGAATGTATGTCTTTGGAGAGCTCAAATTTTTCTCCTTGAGCTTGAGAAGTTCTGCAAGGTTGTTTCTAGTATTTCTTGGTATCGACATGGAAGCTGTCCATCAACCTAAGTTCTAAGTTAAGAACGCGCCATCCTCACGTGACCGCGCCTATGTTATCTCTCTAAGTTCTTGTTGATCAACTTTGCTAACTCTCCAATATGCCTAAAGGTATCTTTCCAAACATGAATATCCAAGACATAATAACCGCCCTAAGCGGCTGGGGCTTGCCTGTGCGAGCAGAGCAACTGACACATCCAACTACTGAATTTGTCGAGGGTGTTTATTGTGCCTGTCTCCAACAGGTTACTGGTCTTACTTTTGAGTCTCTTCGAGAGCCAGCAGCCTCTTCTGTCGCCTCTCTTCAAATTGATAGTGAGGTGATATATGATCTCGTGCTGAGAAAACTGATCCGACAATTGCAATTAGCAAGACTTGTATTCGACTGCTTTCTCCAACAACCTTATTCTCTACCATCTGTGACTTGTCTTGGCTCTCCTCTTCGGATAACATATCTCATGCACTGTATAGGACCCGCTTTGCAAAAGCTGCGCAAGTGGAGGACTTCAGTGCTAAAGATCTGTTTGCGCCTGAAAAGGCGCGAACCTTGGTTCTACTCTCAGCATTTATCAACTTTGTGAAATTCACAGAGCAATTTTGTGATCAGTTTGTGAAGGAACGGCGAGAACATTCAGAAAAAATAATTGTCGAGCGAGAAGAAATTGTCGAGGAACTTGAGAAGATCCAACAAGAAATTGGGGCGATAAAGTCAGCTAGCTTACTTGACCTTGGTTATACCTAATGATTGATTACACACAGAACAAAGTTGGCAGAAGATGAACCCCAATGTGAGGCCCTGAAACGTGAAAACGACATTCTTCGGGCAAATATGTTCGAAATCAAGAACTCTCAGGGCCAGGCCACCAACGAGCTGGATAGACTCAAAGCTGAGAAAGATACCTTAGTCCGACAGAGGGTATGTTTAATTCGAGCCAGTATACATTCAAAGACCCTCAGATCCGTCAATTCAGGAATCCCTTTCAGAAGAGATTGCAAATACCAACGACGCCGTGCAGCGTATGCAAGGTCGCATTGTCCAGTCCCCCGATCGTATCAAGAAACGAATTTCTCAGATGACACTGGATGCTGCTGAGGAGAAAAGGAACATTGCTGCGAACGAAACCAAAACTCGGGAACTACAAACCAAGGTTAATGCCTTGGTAATCATCGAGAAGGTCTGCTTCTTGGCTTTCCTTGGATGACCACTCAATCAGACGTCAGGATATCCGGAGCTGTATCGAGCAGCTAAACACGGTTGAGAGGGAGGTTCGCTCACTGCAGGATACTTTACAGTCTCTAAATGATACCAAAGTCCAACTGGAAGACAAATCCATTGAACGAAGTGAGCTGATGTCAAAACATGAGGTCAGTGTTAGCATGAACACACCGATGGTCTGCTCGAGGCGCTCATTCATTCAGAGAGTACATAAACAACTCACCAACGCTCATGAGAAGCTGGAACGAGCGCAGAAACATGCAGAAGACCGGAAGCAGGCAAATGAGAAGATGATACTCAAATTGAAAGCAGAGTATGAAAAGATGGCGATAGAACGGCGTGACAATGACAAGCAACTGGAGGAACTTCGAATGGAGGCAAATAACATACAAACTAAGGTTCATACAAACAATCCAAGGTATAGCTGTCCATTGGTTACATTGATTAATATCCTGTCCAGATGGCGGACCATCTTAAACAAAGTGAGGCCGAGCTCAATGAGTTGCTGTCAGAGTATTGGATAATCCGTTATGAAGCAGGTATGTGAAGTGATTTCAGTCCCAGCCAGGCACCCAAACTATTGCCAGATGTATACATGGAAACGCTAGCTAATAAGCTCAACATGCAAATAGCATCAGGTTGAGATGCAACCTCATCGACGCCTGTTCTTTGCTTCTCGCCGCTGGGTACATTCCCGACAATACCATTCATCATCATCTGGTACCTCTTTCAGACCCACGCACTCCAAGTGGAACTGGTCTGGAGATTTAGACGCAAGTAATTTTGTGAATGAAGTTTACAAGGCTCACCCATTCATATTTACATTCTGGGTCATCACAACCTATCATCTGCGATAAATTGAGTACATTCATAATCTGTAATTCAGATAATATAGACATACTTCGCCGAAAGAGATACGATTGCAATAGCACCAGGTGGGTTCGTTTGGATCAATAGCGATGTCTGGATGTGGAGGCAGAAGAGTGATTTTCAGAGTAGGAGACAGACTTGGCTCTTCGTTCTCTTTCTCTTTGTTCTTTGGTTTCTTGAGAGGCCGTCGCTTTCCAGGGCGTTCTGGTGGTATTGAAGTTCCAGGGGGTGTATGTGCTTGTCCCTCCACTTCATCGGGCATTGGACTCATACTGACGCGTATCGGGCGACTCCACTTTGGAACAACTAGTTCAGACATACTGAGCATAACGGGGGCATTCGGCTCTGGGCCCAAAGATGCTTCTTGTTCTTTGATGAATTGGTCCAGCAAACGTATCTGACGATCAACCTGCAGAGGTTGGGACCTGTACGATACGAAAAAAAAACCCATCATACACACCAGGTCTTGTACTGTCTGCGCAATATTGACTTTTTCCCGAGAAGTGCGCAGATATTCCTCGGTCTCGCACCCGATATGAGACAACATTTCGCGCGTCGAGGGTCGGACTGGCCCAGCTGTGGCTTGAGCTGGATCAGATAAATTAGATACATGCCGAGTGGATTTCATCATTGGAGTATATCCTACTTCTTATGAACGATGATGAGAACGTTCAGCGCATGCTGACTGACCATCAGGAGAACCTGTGAGTGGTGAAGAATTCCGGTCGACCTCTGTGGAATGGGCAGGTTTAGCCTCATTCTGGCTGAGTTTTTGACGTAGCTGGATATATTGGTAGATTTTTGGAAGTAGACTGTCAGTATAATCTGGGACGACAGGCGCAGGGCCCCGTTTGTTCAGCTCTTTGAGATAGAAGCGGTAAGACGTACCGCGGGCTTGACAGTCTAACTGACGGATGAGGGTGAATAGTCTATGAATAGTCAGCGGAAGTTGTTCGATGACTGGACAAAGTCAACGAAAGAAAGCTATCAAGTGATGACTAGAACGACATACTATCGTAATGCTCGTCTCGGACTTCGTCCCAAATTTCTCGCTCCTTTTCCTCTAGGCTGAACGGTTGCTGAGCCTCTCTTTCCATATCGGCGCTTTTTGAATGGTCAATCTCATGTGAACCAGGGAGGACCTGTCGTCTTGTGCTACTTCTTCGAGCGGACATGGAGAAATGGAGAGCACGTGATGTCTTTTTTTCAAGCGAAGTCTACAGAATGTGGAAGGGCTGGAGTAGTGGCAAGTCTGAGCGATTATTGAGTTTTGTTCTACATATGCCAGTCCAGATTCTCCTAACTATTGCAGGTCAATTGAACTCTTCCTTCTATTACCAAGCGACAAAGTGAATCAATGTACATTGTGTAATGGATACCTGGGGAATCAGAACATTCCGCCAGCGAACACATTGACATCAGAGGATGTGGAGTAGAGGTACAAGCACTAAACCTAGCTGTTGCGCGGGTTGAGAAAAGAGTGTCCTCCTTTCTTAAGCGGAGCTCGGATGGATGAAATAGTAACAGTTTCTTGATCATGGAAAGCAAATCAGCTAGGTCCTACTGATTCATGTATCTACGCCTTTGGGCAGTTGGGTGTGCCCCTGAACAGCAGATCCGAGCTGAAAATTACAGAATACTTGCTGGTCCGTATGACAGCCCCAGCCGGTCATCCTTTAATTCTCGAAGGCGATATTCGGTAGATTGTTTCTAGCAAGATTCAAAATTGAAATTGAAGGACTACTCCTAAAAGCACTTTGGGGAGGTCTTGCTTCGCTGAGCGTTGTCAGTCAAATTGTCAGATCAGCTATACTTCAAGATGCAGCAGATAGATCGCATAGAGAGTTATCCTTCCTACTGTCTACGTCTGAGACAGGAGATGGTCAACCTGAATAAGATATTCGGATGTATTGTATAGTGGCATTTCTTGTTGGTATCAAAAGACTCTCAACAGTAACTTTCAGTCTTCTTTGGCCCTCGCAAAACGTGAAGGTTGCACAACATGTCACTGCACACGGGGTTCTGACACGATAGCCTCTCCGATCTTGTGTGATGCTTTAATGGTACTTGAAACTAGATAGACATGTGCTCTATTTGTAGCCGGAGTGAACTGGCTTAACCTTTCAAACTCTTACCCTGGCTAGAGAACGGGAACGTGTTGGAGAAGTAAACTCGGGAGGATGGGTCAGCTAATTTTCAACTACACCAAGAAAAACCCAGAAGCAGGTGAGCTGATTCTTGTCCAACCAGCTTTGCCACATGTTCGCTTCCCTAGATCATCAGTGTACTTGCAAAACATCATCCATGGTTATTTTTGATGTAGGATTAGTGCCATGCCAATTAAGTGCATGAATGGTAGTGGCTTTGTATAGTGACCTTCGTGATTTGACCAGGAGACAGACGTACATCATCCTCGTGTCTACCTCGGTACTCAGGTAGGGGTCTGGATTGCGGACAAGACACCTTCGATCATTCAAAATCACTGATGCATGCGCTGCCTTTACAATTAACACCGGCCCTCTTACTACGGAGTACTGAGTACTGGCTTCCATGAGAATGACAGAATCTGAAAATGCTCGATGATTAAATCAAGAAGTCATCTTCGACAGAGCTAAGGAGACCGACGTGTACTCGTTTGCCATGACACTATTGGAGTTATTGACGAGACAACATCCATTTCCAGAACGTAGGCAGGGTGCAGCTGTCATCTGTGCACTGACTACCGAAACGCCTATTCTGGGAACTGTGCAACAATGGCTTACACTTGTGGTTGTACAACTTATGCAGCAAGACAATCATCTCGCATACTGGGACTTGTTGCGGTTGAGCTAGGGCAGATGCAAGGAGAGGACATGTAAACCAGCTTTGTTATAACATGAAACAAATGGGAGTTGTTTGCATAAGGCGAGAGAGAGATAGACGCGGACATGTACAGCACAAGAAGCCGCCATTGAGTCTCGGAGATACATCAATGATTGTGGACGGGAGGGCAGCTCATGTTATCTTTATCTTGTCGAAGAACTGTCAAAGTAGCAATGAATGGGGATAGTAAATCGGTTCAGGGATGACATACGGTGATGAAAAATTGAGAGTGGGATAACTAGGCTGAACTGGGAAAGGGAAGATGGGGTAGTAGGAGATCGATTGGGAATGATAATCGACAGTCTGGTCCCCTTGTCCCATAGGAGTGGTATCCTGATGAGGCATCTGTGTGAAATAGTACGGATACGGGTATGTGGGACTGTCATCAGATTTTGGGGTATAGTGGGTATACTGGCCATAGCAGTCCAGGGGTATATATGAATGGGGTGCAGCAGTCAGTACAACCGGGTTGAGGTGCAGTTGGCCCGGGTGGTCAAGCGTACGGACTGTGCGACCTTTGGAAGTATGAGCAGAAAACGAAATGAAGAGACAAGGAAGCACCTCTTCCATCGCGCTTCTTGTAGGGACCTCTCTTCATCCCCTTTTTCCGCTGTTTGCGCTGGGAATCCACGCATTCTTCGCTGACACCGTACCTGACACAGCGCAGGCAGGGACGGGCGTCGTCGCATTTTTTGCAGGCCTTTTGGCAGTTTGTGCAGGCATTCTTGACCTGACGGCGCTTTGGCCTGGCAGGAGCGGTGGGGGATGGTGGAGAGAAGGTATACATGTAGTGAGAAAAGGGGAAGAGAGAGGTGTCTGGGACAGGGACAGACATGGCGGACAGAGGGAACCCGCCTTGAGGACACAGGACGGTATTTCTGTTTTATTTTATCCAATCGCCACGCAAACACACCACAACACAGACATGAGGTCGGGCTCCTGTCTGTCGTCTCTCACCCTTTCCTCCGTCTTTTTTTTTGCCTGGCTCTGGACACAAGTCCATGTCTGTGCCAGGCCAACGCCCACGGCCCAGCCCCGTCGTCGTCGCTGCCGACCCCGTCGTCCTCGAGCAGCCACTCACCTCGTCTCCTCTGGACAGCACTCAGGTTCTTCTCTTTATGGCTGCACAGGCTGCACAGGTCGCTGACACGTCGTTTGATTCTATTAAGGTCTGCGCTGGTGCCCCAGCTACCCAGGACACTGTCCTGCACCCCGACCAACCCCTCCCAGTCTCGCGTCCGGCCTCCGCGTCCTCTTCGCTCGATCCCTATTATTTCGGTCTTCAGTCTCCTGCTGACTCCCCTGTTCCTCTCCCCTCCCCCTTTTTACAGTCCGCGACCACCCCCGATCAACCTCTAATTAATGAGCCCATCACTCCCGCCAGGAACCCCGCAAATATAGATCGCCGGGGCCTTGTTGGTGTCGGTGAACTAGCCACGCCCCGCTGGACAAGGAACGAGCGCACCAGCGACACGGACGAAAGCGACCTGCAGCCCCGTTTTGATGTCACCGCTGAAAATTCTCTTCCAGACTTCCCCGACAATGTCCATGACGATGAGCCCGACAGTCCTTGGACGATAGAAGCCGTTGATGGAGAAATTTCGGATAAAGAAGAAGTATGTTCCCCGTTCACTACACTATCCTTCGCTCATTCAGTCCTCAAAGGCTCCTCTCCAGCCATTCAAGGTCCTCCGGAGTCGTCCCTCAGTCGCTGAAGAGAGTGGGGGCGAGGAGATCCTCTATCCTCGCGCCCTTAACAATTCCGGTGCGTCAGAGTCTGCCAGATCTGGCAAAGTCCATCGATCCTCTCTTTTCACACGTGTCATCGAAGACGATACTCCAAGAGCTACCCTCTCGTCATCACCTCCAAGCTCCCCCGCTCGCCGGGAAAAAAAGCGGACTTCGGAAGAGTTCGAGCTGGACAATCACGGTTTGCTTGTTTCTAAGCGCGTTGAAACTATCCCAATTGTAACCGACAAGACCAAGGAAGACAAGATCCCATCTGCACGAAGGCACCGTAGCATCAATATTAATTCTTCTTCGTCATCTCTGTCTCCCAAGGATGGGAAAGTCAGGGATCGTCGTCGTGAGAGTCTGCGTCTCTCAATAAGTGGTACTCCCAGATTGGTGTCTAAAACGCCGGAGCACCATTCTAGGCAACTTTCAACAGGTACCGTGACTTCACCTCTCATCGACGCTCGTCGAGTTCAAGCCGCGGACTTCTCTCATCTCCCTCCCTCTCCTGCTTCGTCCTCCATCCAGCATCTCCTCAAGCAATCTGTCAATCTCAGGCCTCACACACCCCCTCCTTCTGGCCACAAAGAGAGCTTGTTGCAAGTTACCTCTCCGAATGTGGCCCATTCTTTGCTTCGTGGTACACAGGAAGGTTGGTCCGCCCTCGATGACGAAGCAGCTTTGGAGGCACTCAACAAACTGGATGGCCTTACGGGGAAAACTGCCCGGGCCCGTGCCAGTGTCGGGAGTTTTGGTCGTGCCTCTGGCTCGAGTCGGTCAGTCACTCCAGCCAAGAACACCAACCAATGGGAAGGTATCGGGACTGAACACGCCAAGTCGCATAAGAGGAGAAGCGGCGCAGGCACGGGCAGCGAGAAGGAAGGCAAAGAGTCGCTAATCAGGCATCATTCAGTTTCTGGTCTTCTTGAGGTTGACAAGAATTATGAAGGACAGTCCAATGTTCAAGTCCAGAATTTGCTCCCCCAGGAGAAAACTCCTAAGAAAGTCAGTGCACGAATGAGCTTCACTCCCAAACGTGGTTCCGCTTCTTCCACTCATACCAATACGCCCACCACCAGTTCTCGAGAGTCAACCGGCACCAGCCTTACTTCAATGTCTAGTACTCCAGGCCGCCATTCCGCTGGAAAACCGAGGAGCAGTGCTGGCAGTGATATTTCGCCCAGTGAAGCAAATTTATTGAAGGATCGAGTGTCTTCAATTGCCGTCACAGGTGATGCATCTGAGGGCGCGATAGTTCCTCCCGTTCCACCACTTCCCAAGGATCTCTCATCATATCGTTCACCACCACCCGCGTCATCCAGTCTCTCTTTTCCTTCCTTCCTGGGTGGAGAGGAACAGGCCAAGCGTCCTAGTCATGATGACAATCTGGATCAATTTGGATCACTGGAGGTTCCTGTCCACCATCACCAATCACCACTACGCCAGGGCAATCAATTTACGTTTGGCCATGCCAGTACTGATTCAGCCCCCGCTGTTCCCAAGACACCTTCGAAAAAGTGGAGTTTCTCAAATGCTCTCAACTTACGTCTTTCAAGTTCTCCTTCATCGGGTTCCAAGTCAAGTTTCCCCCTGAGTCCTCGTGCTGTCAGCTTCGGTCAACAGCTTAGGAAGTCAACCTCAAAAGACAAGGGCTCCTTGAAATCACTGTGGTCCCCTAAGCAGCCTGATGCCATGACTTCGGCAGGATCGTTGGCATCATTGTCATCAGTTGGAGCTGGACAAGCACCGGGTGCTGTGGCTACTGCCACCAGTACGAAAACACCTGACCGCGGTGCCAGCCGCCCTGGAACTGGTTCAAGTGCAAGTGCGAGTATCAACTACATCACGTCGATATTGCCTGCGCCTTCCGTTGATCCCCTAAGTCCTTCAGTCTCCATTCGCCGGACTCAATCAAAGCGTCTCACGCCTTCATCCACACCCTTCTTTAGACGTTCTTCTTCTCAATCTATGCAAGCCCCTCCTATTCTTCCGTCATCTGCTTCTCCACCCAGTCATCTAGTGACCCCGCGGTTGAAGAATGGTGCCTCCCCTCCGCGCGATTTTGTCGCCTTGTCTACCTCAGTACCTAGTTCTACCTCAAAGAAATCTTCTGTTCTCAATCTTGGGTTCCCTTCTTTACTTAAATCCTCATCTCGTCGTAGCCTGCATTCAGATGCTAAAGACAGTACTAAAGAGAACGCTAAGTCAGATAAAGAAGCCGAGAAAGCCAAAGCCAGAGCTGGGAAAGAGAAGAAGAAGGAGGAGAGAAGCGAGAGTCGCATATCGTTAATGATTCGGAAGCGTGGCAAGGTAAGTTGTCTCGGATTATTGGGTGGCTGACACTCGATTTCTTACATTTTTTCAGACATTGTCATCAACCGATCCCAGGAAACCCAAGTCCCCTGTGGCCATGCCGCCTATCCAAATGTCGGCTTTGGAACCAGCGACCGCTCAACGAGTTGCAAAACTCAAATCTTCAACTTCGAGTGCAACGTCGGGCACCCCTGCTGCCTCGCGTGCCCCTTCAATATCTTCTCGAGTCACTGCTCACACTGCAAGTTCTATGCAGAAGATATCCGATGCATCACTTCGTAGTCGTACCCAACTTCCAACAATCGCAGGTTCTCCTTCTGTCGGTACCCATCCTCATTTTACCAAGGAAAGCCGAGAGCTTTCTAGCTCTTCGCTCAACACTGTCTCCGGTTTTCTCAAGGAGACACCGACCAAGATACCCCGTATTTCGAGTTCAGCTTCTGCTAGACAATCACCTCTCCTCAAGAATTCAGTCTCTACGTTGGCATCTTGCCGAAATAGTGGGCTACCCTCAACACCTGCCAATCATTCTCCTTCTGGTTTACCAATATCTGAGTTTGGAGTTATTGATGATGATAATACGACACCAAAGTCAATCCTGCATCAGCCCCTTATGCGTTGCTCACCATCAACCTCGACTTCTCGGCTTCCTCGACAGCCAATTGGGAGTATAGGTAATGCAGGCAGTGGGAGTATCCTACCTCGTAAGTCAAATCGAGATTCCATGTCTTTCATCGGTATCCGTAAACCATCTACTGGATCGGTTGCCTCATCATCTACACCGGCAAGCAATGCTGAGCCATCATCGAGCTCTCACCGATTCTCTGCCTTGTCACCATCCAAGGGCTTGAAATTACTGGGGCCCAAACCCAGCTTGCGGTCTTCAAATTCGTCCATTTCTCAGGCTCCCAATCCCTCAAGATCGTCACCTTCGTCAAGTCGACAGTCGTTGTCTACACCTTCACCTGTTCCAAGCACTGTAGATGAAGAAGAGATGCTAGGCGACGAGGAAATGCGGAATTATATCAAGCGACAACAAGCTAAGAGATTAGCTGCGGGTGCTACCCAAGAAGAGTTGGACGAGATGCTCAAGTTCCCGGAACCCATCGCTCCTACCTCTCCTGTATCTCCTGACAGTAAGCCATGCCTTTTGTATTTGTCCTACACATGATCATTTCCATGCCCTAGCTATTCTGAGGTCGAGTCAAATCCAGTACCTTTCGGAATACGAGAGAAAGGAGATTCACGAATATACTTCAATATATTTCATCGGTGGCAAGAGCAAAAAAAAAATGGCAACATTGGATAACTCCACGAATAATCATGGCTACGACGATGAACGGGGTGATTATCTTCCTGTGAATCACGACCACCTAGCGTACAGATACGAGGTGATCGATACCCTTGGTAAAGGATCTTTTGGCCAGGTTCTTCAGTGTCGAGACCACTGTACGGGCGAATCTGTGGCAATCAAGATTATTCGGAACAAAAAACGTTTTCACCACCAAGCGCTAGTTGAGATCAAGATTTTGGCTAACTTGCGTAAATGGGTGTGTTTTTTCGTTGTTGTTCTAATTTAAATGTACTCATTTAAGTTTACAGGATGCTGACGAGAAACACCATGTTGTCAAAATGAATGACCATTTTTACTTTCGAAACCATCTTTGCATTGCCATGGAGTTGATGAACATTAACCTATACGAGCTTATCAAAGCAAACGGATTTGTCGGGTTTACCACTTCCCTCATCAGGAGGTTCACCACCCAAATGCTTATGTCTCTCGTTCTCATGCGTCATCACCGAATTGTCCACTGTGATTTGAAACCAGAGGTGTGTGTTATGGGTTTTTGATTGGCTTTTGCACTAACATGCCGGGTTTCTCTAGAATGTGCTTCTAAAACATCCGATGAAAAGTGCCATCAAGGTCATCGATTTCGGCAGCAGTTGCTTCGAGCATGAAAAAAGTGAGTAGCGAGTTTTCTGATATTGAATAATTTGCTGAGGGGGGGATTTGTTATAAAGTCTACACATATATACAGAGTCGATTCTATCGTTCGCCTGAAGTCATTCTTGGAATGAATTATCACATGGCCATCGATATGTGGAGCTTGGGGTGCATCTTGGCCGAACTGTATACCGGTTATCCGATATTTCCCGGTGAAAATGAGCAAGAGCAATTATCTTGCATTATGGAGGTTCTTGGCATACCAGATAAGGAATTCGTCAGCCGTAGTTCTCGGAAGAAGCTTTTTTTCGGTGTGTCTTGAGCTTTAGATATAGGCTTTTTAAAATGGCTAATGATGACTCTTGACAGATACGAGTGGTATGCCAAGGCCTGTCACAAATTCAAAGGGTCGAAGACGTAGGCCTGGATCAAGGACCCTTACGCAAGCTCTCAGATGCAATGACGAGGAGTTTGTTGACTTTATTGCCAAGTGCCTCGTTTGGGATCCAGAACGACGGATGAAACCACAGACGGCCATGCGACATCCTTTCGTATTGGCGGGAAGACGTAGGTACGCGAATGTGACGACAAGCACTCGAACAGCCCCCTCATCATCCGGCTTGAGTGGTAGTAGAACCAAACAAGTGATGGAGACGCCAAAAAAGTCTCTCATTAGTGCGCCTACGCCATTGACGGCACGGGCAAGTCGGCTTGTGACAAATGGTGTACCAAGTACACCCAGTACCAGTCATGCTTCGACTTTAGGATCTACTTCGCGGTCATACAGAACTGCGCAGAATCCGAGCATATCATCTTCATACCACTCGAGTAGAACATTGAGTGGATATGTTGTGAGTACGCGATTACATACTTGGGCTATCCCATTTTCTCAACTTGAAGCCAGGGAAGCACAAAATAGATGTTTCGCATTCTGAGCTGTTTTCGCACTGCTTTTCCATTTTTGCTGCATTTCATCTCTTTGTGTTTATTAATTTACCAACGAGCATCGCATACTTGGCCACGGATAACAACTAGTTTATGGATTTCAATTTGAGAGTGTCAAATCCCCAGCCTCATCTAAGCAACGTAGTTTCAAGACGACGTCGCTGCCCCAGCCTTGGAGGGGAAATAGCTCGAGAGAACCCCCAAAATATCTAGCGGGATTACCTTCAATCAAATTGGCAGGGTGTGAGACTTACTTGGCATACAATCTACTCATTGGAAGACCGTATCCTAATCCTGCGATTGTTCCGAGCCCAGTTTGGACCCCCTTGCCAGAGATTTCGGTAAATAGACCAGCGTCTGCATTACCTGTATCACCTGTAGCAGCGATTCCGCCAATGTGTTGAGCAGCATAGGGCCCTGGTTGATCATCAATCTCAGCACCACGACCAGCTGTTGTGAATGCATAAGAAAATATGCGGGCCCTGTTGGCGGGTGATACCCCGCCTCCTTGGTCACGAATTCTGATAGAGAAGTAGTGCTCATTAGTAGGGGACAGGGATACTGGAGGGGACAGAGTGATGTTGACGGGTGGAGGCTGCTTTGTAGTATTGCTACCGTGAATTGTGTGGTGGTGCTCGACTGTAGCACGGAAGGCATTTTTAAGAAGTTCGGTGAGAATGTATTCAAGATGAACTGTTACATAACTAGAGAGATGCTAAATGAGAGTGGTGAAGAGGAGATATGGGACGCACGGGAAGGTAGCATTCATGTCCCCGTCGCATATTACCTGAGGACTGACGCCTAGGGTGGCGTCGCACAATTGGGAGACAAAAGAAGCACACATCTTGATCATGTGATGGGGAGAACAATGGGGATCGACGATCCCGACATACCGATTGAGATCTAGAGCTTCTGACAAAGTAGTTGAAAGCGTGATATGATGTTCAGCAATGAGCCGGATGGATATACGACTGCGAATCGCAGCGTCGAGAAAGGACGTGATTTGGGGAGGAGTCATGTAGCGGGAGCATTCCTGGAACCTGCAATGACCTGAGTCTGTGGGAGAGATCGCGGCTGTGGAGCATACCCTTTGGCCATTGTTGGGATATCATTAGAGTGCTTGTGGACGAGGGATGAAAGGGTTTCGACAAAGCGGGCGTTTTGAGAAAGACTTGTGACCGGTGGATGGGTGGCGAGGCAGGTGAGGCTGTCCCTGTACGCATTGAGAGATTTTGAGATGTAGGAATTTGTGCCGACGATGAAGGGGAGGGCTTCGAGGCTGCGGACGCGGGAGGCGAGTCGACGGGGCAGTTCTGTGAGAGTGTACGAGACTGAGGCAAGGACTGAGTCTGGTGTGACGGGCCTGCCAAAGGAGAGGAGCTGAGAAAGATTCATTGTTGGAGTGGTATAAGCATACGACTTTTGAATATAACTTTGATCACAACTTTGAATACAACTCCAACTCCAATTTATACAAATTTGAATACAATACAACTCCAACTCCAACTCCAACTCC
>Ga0153987_1000336_pt1 | contig 15910 bp, 12 predicted proteins | sample TSNC071MetaG_FD_102279 | JGI IMG/M metagenome (GOLD analysis project Ga0153987, IMG submission 102279) | Attine ant fungus gardens microbial communities from North Carolina, USA - TSNC071 MetaG | ecosystem: Host-associated > Fungi > Mycelium > Unclassified | place: USA: North Carolina, William B...
GCTTTGCCAAATCAGCAATGGAATGATAAGATGGGATCAGTAGATGAGTTATAGAGTAACTGCTTAGTTAGTACTGCGCACAGACCATGTAAAGTAGTATAAAGTTTGGGCATGAATCTAGCGGAAACCCTATTGAGTTCTCTTGACCATCGACCTTGAGGTTAGGGCAGTGGCTTTATACCAGCCAACCCCTTGAGATCCTTACATTGTGGGGTTTGGGCTGGCAAAGTTGTGGTGAAAGCAATAATGGTAGGAGCAGTCATGGTTGGTGTTGCCTGTACAGCAGTCAATACTGGGCAAACATTCATTCCGTCAAAGTGTTCCCACAGCCCTTTTCCTTGGATTACCATCTGAAAGTACAACAAGAAGATAGCCCAGTTTGTTCCAGAAACATCCAATTCAGGCACCAATGCAGGTAATGCATCATTTACTGTACTTGATATAGTTCTTCGAGATGTTGGTCTATTCTTTTTTAGCACTGCAGTGGGGCGGGGCCAATAACCTGATAGAATATAGTACCTCAGTACCTCAAAGACGACGAGAACTAAGGTATGTAGAATATTACAGGCATATATAAAGGACTATTGCAGACAACAATATCCATGGGAACATTTGCCAAATGGCAACAAACAACGATCTCTCATCTTAACAGCTATTTGATCTCCAACACAGTTCAAGATATAGGTTAGCCAGCCCATCCTCACTGTCCAAATCAGAGTCCAATCTATCATCCACCACTTCTACTATCCTCAGGGTGTCTTCCTCCTCCAAGTACATATTGTACAATTCTTCTATGGGGTCTAGCCAATTCATAACAGTTGGAGCTTTCCCCAAGTCAGCCAATTGATTGATTGATGATTGAGGGCACCAGATATGATCAGTGAGCAAATGCTATTGTTAAGACCACCAGAGTATATTTGTGAGAATGTTTTAGTATATAAGTACATTGTCTGCCTCCAGGATCCTTATCCTGTTCTCTAAGGATTTTCCTGGAGGTAAGCCACTATGTTTTGTATAACAATTATAATAAACTAAGGATTTTCCTGGAGTCCCGAATTGTGTGTCCAGTTATCCTTACAATTATGCCCTACTTATATACAAACAGATCTATTTACTGTTGCTTGTACATACATATGCTTGTTGTTCCACAATTGAGTCATCTTCCTTGTGCTTGGCCTTGTCTTGCTTCTATTATTAGATTTGTGAAAAGAATAGAAAATAGAAAAGAAAATAAATATCAACTTAGCCATGGTGGCTAGTCAATGGGTCAATAAGAGAAAAGAAACAGGAAAGAATAATAAATATTGACTTAGCTGTGAGGGCTAGACAATGGGTCGAAGTGGCAGTTTATGACAAGTCTGAGCAAACTTCTAAGACAAAGTGATAATGTTATTAAATATAATGTTATTACAAGTTTGTCATTGCAACACAAGAATCATAAACTATTTGACCCCAAACCTGTTCAAATACAATGGATACCATGAATAACCATGTGAAACTTTCGAATGTACCAAACAGGGTATATTAACATCAACTGAATCACCGGTGATGTTTGTTCAAATTCAGGGGACAAAAATGGACCTAATTCACATCAGGAAAGTTCAAACAGTTCATACAAACGGAATGCAGGGGTTATATTGAGTAAATGCCAGAGGAAAGAAGTAAATAGCTATAGAACAATGAACCTCGTAGATAAGTAGTACAGGGGGATAAATCAAGACTTGGAATAATCATGAGGAGCATTCATTTTCTTAATGAGAGGAGATAAAACATGGGACCCAATAAACAATGAAACACTCCTAAACCCCGACTGTGCGGAAGAAAAGGTCACATACCCACTCATTGCGATACTAGGGATGAATTTAAGCCTTTACACATTCTTATGCTCCTCAAAGGAAGTGTTAGAATGTTTCTCGTCGTGAGGCTCATCAACCTTGGCATGAGCGGCACCAGTGATTTGTTCAGTGGCCTCATCACCATCGAACATAGCAGCGGTCTCTTCCAGAGAGCGGTTTTTGGTTTCAACGACATCTGAACAGCGGAGATGAGTCAGATTCAGAGTCATGGAGATTTCATGCTTACACAGATAACAGAAGACAAACTCGAAGACGAGCCAGCAACAGTAAACTATATAGTACTTCCAGCCGATATTGGCTAAGCAAAAATTAGCTGAGTGTTTGATTACATATAAAGAAAGGATACACACCGAGAGCAATGGGATTAACGTATTGATTGAAAATGAGAGAGAGGGATATCGAGAAATTGAAGATGGTGAGACCCTTGGCACGGATGGAGAAGGGCAAAATCTCCACAGTATAGAGGACAATAAGTGGGCTAAAAGCAATACTGCAGATCGGTCAGCTCTCGGAATGCAGTAGGATGGATAAGACGCGACGTACTCGTAAGAAGCATAGAACAAGAAGATGAAAGCAATGACAGCATGGGCTGCATTAGTGTTCTGATTCTGAGCAAAGAGGGCAGAACAGATGGTTTGGAAGACGAAGAACACGAGCATGCCAACGACAGAACTCAAGAAAAGAATCCGGCGACCAATCTTGTCCACCAGGAAGGCTGCAAGAAGCGCCCAAAATAGATTCCAGATCTGGAGAATGCCATTGATGAGGAGCTGGATGGTGGGATCGGTGATACCAACAGTGTCTAGGACACGTGTAAGGTAGTAGGAGACAAGGCCATTGCCAGACCATTGGGAGAAGAAGGCGATGGCAATAATGACTCTGAGACGCTTCAGGTTACCGGACGTGGTAAAAAGTGATTTCCAGCCGATGTTATCTGCCACAGTGCGGTCAAATTCGATGGCAGCCTTTATCTCCTCAAATTCAAACTTGACCAATTGATCTTCACTGAGTAGAAATCAATTAATAAAGATCTTATGCATGTCAATAAGCCACTCACGTGTTACCATCAGCATGATAATAAGCCAGCGTCTTGAGAGCCTCGGCCTCTCTACCCTTACTGACAAGCCATCGAGGCGACTCAGGCATGAACCAAACCAAAACAATTTGGATAACGGAAGGCGTAGCCTGGAGGACAGAGGGGATACGCCATGCCCAGGTATTAGAAATCTTAAAAGTACCAAAAGTCGTCCAAGCAGCACTATCAAACAAAAATTAGAAAAGAATCGAGCCGAAATTTCAGGTACTCACATTATAGCTCCGATATACCAGAGAGAGTTATAAACTCCAGTGAGGGGCGCGCGGTATGTGGGGTAAGAGATTTCTGTGACCAACATCGGAGCGGCGGTAGCTGATGGATCGTTAGTGAGCGTTCACATGGAAAAACAGGTGAACCATTACTAGCAAATGTAAGGCCGAAACCAATCAAGAAACTGTAATAAAATTGTTTCCTCAGTCTCTTATCATAACAAAGATGCATTGATACAGACCGAGCACCAATGAACATGCCAGTTGACTGAGCAGCAGTCTGAATGGCAGTAGCGACACACATTATACTAGCGCCAAGTAGGATAGCTGAGCGACGACCCAGACCATCGGAGACGTAAGGGGAAATAGGGTAGGCAGCCAGACCACCAATGTTCTATTAAGCACTATGTCATCATTTCGAGGGTGAAGAAAGCAGAGAAAACATGCCTGAATAGCGTTCAACAGACCCAGCCTACCGCCGGAAGGATTATTGAAGTAACCGGTCCACTGGGTGAGAGACTGAAGACCGTTCATCATACTTCCATCATAACCATTAGTTGAAGAAGTTATGAGACTGAAAAAGATGGGTAGGCAAACAAGTAAGTCATCATTGACGATGTGATGCGTACAGGAGGACAATCCATGCATTCAGCACTATGATCCTAGGCAAGGCAGACGTCAGCTGCGTAATTTGACATTGAGGGAGTGAAATACCCACCGCCTGTTGTTATACCATTTCCTATTGGGGTTCAGGAGATGGGTATACCCAGCGGAAGAACCGGTATTAGCAACAGCACCACCACCCATGCTTCAAAGCTTGTCAGGATATTAAGGGAAATTGGGCGAGGAAGAGCGGATAGGGGCATGGAAAGCAGGAACGGCTTTTATACGAGGCCGACAGAAAGGACCCGTCACTTTGTCGCGTAAGGGAAAGTGTGACATTTTTGTTCGGAGTAGTGGATATGGAGAAAGCTCAGATGACCGGGATCAGGGGTTTTTCCAGAGGTACGCCGTAACCACTCGCATGGCCGCCGAACACTAATAGATTCCATACTCGCGATAGTTTCAGACATTTGCATCCACTGAAAATCGTCTATTTTCCTACGACGGGCCCTACTCGTCGCCCCAAGGCCCTCTCATCATTGATCCGAATTTTTACCCGGAATTTCAGCGATCAAGCATGGCCATGTATCCATGTAGCAACGAGGCTACAGAATGGACCCTGCTCACGATCCGAGGGGATGAGTTTTGTTTGTGCAATTGGCAGGATATCCGAAAAATGGTGTGCCTGATTTCCGAGAATTTTCCGTTTGCCATCACATCGTCATCCCACGCCAAGTGAGATTCGACAAGTCTAGGCGCATCAGATATCAGATCAACTCATTTCCAATTATTCAGATTTCTCCGAAGCAACTTTTCTGGTGGCGGCTATGATCGGTCCTAGGTGTAGCATGCAGGCGCCGTGAAGAATTGTCGGTCGGACAACAACAGTACGGCTCCCTTGTTCCTTATTTTCATCTCCGAAATAACTACTAGTGAAAATTTTAGATACGTGCAGAAACATCGATAGACATAGGACACTCGGTTCTAATAAATATGACGATAGCACTGAGACAATATCTGAGAGCTACGACTACAGTCGCCTAAGTAAATCTCTGGCAGATAGATCTCGTTTGCCACGTTCGGTTGCAGTTTCCTCTCTTGCCAGCCCTTCTTGCGGTGGCGATTCAATAGTAGGACTGAGGGAATTTATACTCAACATCTTCCGTCTCCCGAATGGCATTCCCCAATTACTTGCCAAGCTGGCAAGCGTGTTAGTTGCAGTTGCGGTTGACCCCGATCTAGCTGGAATCTGTGAAATCTGCAGTGGATTATTTAAAGCAAGTGGTGAGGGTCTTGGGACATGATATGACGTCGTTCGCCTTCGTTTCAAAAAGATATTCACACCGTCAGATACGGACTCTTCTCGTGGCGGTGTCACAGGCAAACCAAATGGATTATCGTCATTAGAGGGTGAAGAAGATAATAACGTTTGGTCCGTCAATGCAGTGGTAGGCGGAGCCTTGGATCCTCCAGGTAAAGAATTACCTAGCGCAGGTATTCGACCAGAAAATTTCGAAGTCGTGGACAACCGGGAAGCCCGCGAACCAGGGCGCAGGGGTGACACTTGAGTTGAAAAGATTTTTGGAACTGAGGGGATGATAGGTGGAAGAGAAGGTGGTGAAGGATGAGAAGGTGAAATATGCACTGGTAAATAAGAGCCTTGGGGCGGAAATGACGGTGCACCTCTGGACGAAGAGGCATCATGGGAAGTCTCGTACGACATTGTGTCGTGGCATTGAGACATGCCCTGTTTTGTGAGGCTATCAATCTGATTCTCTGGCGCTTGTGCCAAAAGACGCGACAAGGACGATGGACGAGCACCTGGTGACGAACTTGATCGTGCACGGACGGGGAAGAACTGGGAATTTGGAGAGCGTGTTACACGAAAAGCTTCTTCAACTTCAGTCTCAGGCGGACCGGAGGCTATAACGGAAGGGAGTGATGGGGGAATGTTGATAGGTGCGATAGCAGAGACGGCGTCTCTGGCCTTGTCGATAGAAGCTTTCCTCGAAGATGCTCGTCGTTTATTTTGACTTGGCTGAGTCCAGTCTTCTACCTCAAGCATATAATATTTGACACCATCACCAAGACCATATGGATTGCTGGTCGGATCCTGGAAGCAAACATCCATAGCTACTGATTACGTCTGCTGCATCATGTGGGGAAGAAGGTACCCACTTGGTGATCCACTACACGTTCTGTGATTGACGTGATTCTAGCCACTATCCATTCCCGTGTCTTGAGCTGTTCTGCTAGATATCCAGTTGCTTGAAGGAAGTAATGCGGAAATGAAACTACGAATTGTCGAGATGGAACATTATCGGGAGTCAATAAAAATTCAATCAGGTAGGTACCAAAGCAGTGTTACAAACTTACCATTAAAAGCAGCCCATGGCTTCGACACAGAATTCCTGGTGGGCAGGAATAGAGCCAGATCTCCCTTGGCAAAATTCCTAAATGAGATTTTTCCCTTCGCACGTTCTCGATATTCTTTGCATTGTTTCTGCCATTTCCGTATCGTTGATCCCGTTTTTGATATGACCTCAGAGAAATGATCGTGATCAAACCCACGCAGAATTTCAAGAGCTGCAGTAGGGTCTGAGGGATCAATTGGTTCTTCCTCCGCATTAAACTCATGCTCGATGATGCTGTGCCGCGGACCAGAAGAGAAGGTCGAGTCTGCCATATGAAGGGTATTTGTAGTAGCGGTATGCCTCGTAGAACTGATGTGAGATGTCATAGCCTGTGCTGAAGTCATTGCCTTTACATGAGAATCACGGAATGTGATTGCAACGTCCAATATCTGGGCAAGTAATCGGCCACCATCCTCTAATCGCTGCTCGAAATCAGATCGCGAGACTTGACCAGCACGTAGATCTTCCCGGAGTATGCGTTCTGTGTGTCTGGCATCGCGAAGTTCGTGCTCGACACGCTGCAACTCCTCCCTTAAACCGACGGCATCCGCATTAGCGACCTCTACTTCAGCCTGAAGGTCCTTTATCACTCTTCCCTTCCCCTCCAAAACGACTTTGAGCTCAAAGAATTGGCGCTCGAGTACAGCACGATCTCCATCAGCCTCAGCTCGATGATCCCGTATGATACGGTCGTGCTCTGAAGCTTGTACTCGCAGTAATCTGTCTTTCTCTAGGCTTGCCTTCTTGAGTGCTTGGTGAACCTCGTGGCTCTCTGCCCGTGCTGCTTCAATTTGTACTTGAAGATCCTCTCCACGAGAACGAGCATCCTCTAATTTGCGCAGATTATTCGCCTGTTCCTCGAGAAGAGCAACGACCTTGACAGCGTTTTTTGTCTCTAACGTTTTGATTTCTTCAAACTCAACTTTCACTTGCGCGAGTTCTTGGCGTAAATGCTCAACCTCTCGTGACTGTTCTGTTGCATCTGCCAAGGCTCGCCCGAGTGCCAGTCGTTGACTCTCGATATCAGCGGCGAGGTCCACATTGCGACATTCCAAAACTCGTCTTGCCTTTGCATCCCCTTCCAGCTGCGCTCGAACTTGATGTATCTCGCGTTCAAACTGATTGCTGCGTTCCTTCTCTGCCGTGAGAGAAGAGTTAGCTTGATCCAAATTCTTCTTGAGAAGCTGTATCTCATTTTGCAGAGCTGTTTTCTCGTCCTGATAAACAGCTTCCTGGTGTGCCTTTTCTCCTTGTGTTGCACGTAATTCTTCACTGAGCTCTTGATAGGCCTTGTCTTCCGCTTCCAATGCTAATAAATTGTGTTGGCCAATATTAATTTCATTGAAGTTCAACGAAGGAAAATCTTACATCTTCGACGAGAAGACGACAACCTGGACGCAGATAAGACTGTGCAGATTGATTAATGCTATCAATAAATTAAATTGGCTGGCAAATGAAAGACCCACGTGAGCGCTCTGCAATCCTATCAAACCCTGTCTCTAGTCCATCCATCTTCATGATCAACTTGTTGAGTGATGTCTTACTTTCAGTCACCGCTTGCAGAGACACATGATCATCAGAAGCTTTTGCATAATGTTCAAGATCGTCCAGCACCTGAACGAGGGCTGGACCCAGCCATCAGACCATCAATATCTCTTAGATGCGAAGCATACCATTGACGTCAGTCCGCTCAAGTGAATAGACTGTATCAGTGCTCCCGGTGGGCGAGAAATCTATGGTAGGCACAGGCTCATCCATTCCATGAGTGTCAAAAGGCAGTTGACCATGAATTTCGCTGCGATAGACCTGGCGTTTTTTGCGCTCGTTTGCCCTTTACGAAGTCAGACTGGTGTTAACATTAGGTTAATGTATGTGAATAAATCTTACGATAATTTGGCCATGACCTCTAGAATGGCTTGTGCGCGCTTGAAGAAAAAACGAGCTCATCGACAGAGTCAACTGAATGAAATTCCATGTATGATAAATACCACATACAGAATTCTTTGCGACGAACTATTTCGATAACAGTAGCACCATATGCATATAGCATGTTGTGGAGTCGCTGGATATGAGAGAAGCTGTTCTTCCCGCGAAAACTTATTTGAAGTCCATTCAGTCCGGAAGGTATTTGAATAACATCATTGTTCAGAAGACTAATACGCCGGATAGTCATGATGCAATGTTCTGTATACTCATTCTGTGTTGATACTTATCAATAAAATCCAAAAACTTGAAAGCGGGGTCAGACCTTCACTTCTGCAATAAATTGAACCTCATTCCTATGATCATGGTCCAACTGTCGGAGTTCTTCGCGAGATGAGTTTCCGCGTGATCTGATTAGATACATACTCTCACCATGAATGATCTTATCGTAGTTATTCATCGGACCTAGGGTAAGTTGAGACAGACATTTGATAGAATAAGAACGATTGTACCCTCAAGGGACGCAGCATAACCTGTGATCTTCTCTTTTAATGCCTGAGACCTGCGAAAAGATGCCTCTGCATCATCCAGCAGGCTTATGGATAGATGAGCCATGAACAGATTTAAGAAAGCAATGATTCTCACCGCTTGTTACCCACGGATGACCGGACAATATCGGTGCCTTCCCTCAACTTGAGAACAGCCTGCTCAACAAGTTCGAAACGGGATTTCAAGTCATCTATATCTTGGTTGTCCAATCAAACTAGGATGTAGAGGGACAGATGCACACCATGCGTTCGTGCACAACCTGCTGCAACTGTCCGCATTTTCTCAGTTGAAACATAATCACCCAGTGTTCTGGGCCTTTCTCCTGCCTCGATAGCCCTGCGTACGGCATTGGACATGAAGTCGACATGTATGCAAACTCGTTTAATCAATTCGAGGTCAGAATTGAGACCCTCAAGGAGTACAGATTGCCTTTGTAGTTCACGTTTGGAGTTGGTAGCAAGTGAATCGAACGTATCAAAGATTGCGAGAACATGAAGGTCGAGGCTGCTAGTTGCTACCCTGATGGCTTCATGCTGATAATGTATTGATGTGAGCATGGAATTGATCTGCTCGTGATGTAGTCGAGAAGTTCTGAGATACGAGGCAGCAAGCTGGGATGGCCGAAAGGGTGGGGTCTCAGGTATGTTCTCTGTTGATACATCTTCAGTATTTCTTATCAGATATTTCCTGAAGTAACTGACCCTCCGCAAGGGGCTGTAATGTTGGCCGAACGTACAAATCGTGAAGGACATCTTCAAGGTCAGAGTCAAGGTAGAATTTGTTGAATACATATACAGTCTGCAGAAATAGGAGATACATCAGGCTCAGATTAGCGATTTGTCAAATCACGTACTTGATCTGCTGCACCGGCAAGATCCAAGATATTTGAGTTCAATAGTCTGCGGCCGTCTGAGAGATATGTCAAGACAGCTTCCTGGTCGAGTCCTGTTTCCTGATGGACAAAGAGCTCGAGACTCCTGGCTCTGGGATACGCATCAGCATGAGAATGATGCAGCATTGCCCAGCTAACCTCTCGATGTCCCTCAGGCTAGCATTGGTCTACACAAGAGTGAGCGGGCATGGAAGCTAAGATGTCGAAAACCACAAACCTGGAACAAACGACCGTCCTCCGCACGACATATCCGCAGCATGTCAGGAGAATAGAACACCCAATAGTACTAACGTAGATGAGTAGCAGTTGTACGAAGGGGTATATCAAGAATCAATCAGCAAAATGCAAGGTATAGTAAATATTATTTACTACAGAGCTGACGTGATGAGAACAAATCACTATTTTGGAAATACAATACTTACGTCTTCACCAAGATGACTTAACCAGTCCGACACAATGTCTCACCGGCTGAGATTCCATTGTCTTCCCCTACCACTACCATGGAGGCTCTGCAACCGTCCTCTTGTCCGCAGATGTCCGAGCCCGTCGTGCCAACCGAGAAATCTGGTTCAATCATCGGTCGTGCCGTTGCAGCGAGCTCAGACCAGCAAAGGAGCTTCAGTTATGTTCCTCCAAAAACTCTCATAAAACAGTCAGCAAGCGACCTTCTTCCCTCAGATCTGATAAGAAAGGTATGATTTTCAAATTTCATGTCGCAATATACCATTAATCTCGATTGAGAGTAGAGTACGCAAAAATCCCTGTTCAAACCAAACTTCCTGATGTACATCCGCAGTAATCTTTTGGGCATGCGATGATGCATCAACGACTCCAAAGATGTGTCTCATCAACTCGATTGTTCACGATTGGGTCCTTCCAGTCCTTTATCATTCCGTTCACTTCCAATTCTCACAAGATATTGTCAACTTTATCTCCAAACATGACGTGCTAAACCCGCGCATGAGGAACAGATTTCAGCTTATCAGGGACCTACACATTGGTCGTGGCTTAAACGGGATGGGCGACCTTCTATACGGTTCCCGACAGTGGCCCATTCACCCCCTTCAACAATTCATCAGTCTTTGTACCGAGTTACAATCCCTCACCGTACTCTACATGGACCAAAGGCTTTGGTCTCTCTTTGAGCCCTTCCTTCCGCCTCGTGTCAACAAGATCACTTTGGGTCCGATGCATGGTCCCATCAACCCACAAGATTTGACCCAGCACCCCCCTCTGACATATCTAACTAGTGTTTACACCTGTCTGAGTGATGAAGAGGCCGAAGAATTATTTAATTATCCAACTATGACCAAAGTGCGAAAATTTTGCGAGGCCAATAGCATGGGTCCGGCTTGGGCAGTCAACCAGGCGCCACTTGTGACGAAATCCCAAAGTTTACAAGAGTATGAAATCGTGATATGTGGTGCACCCGATTACACCCAACCCATATGCCTTTTTGCGGAGCAATCTTTGAAACAGATGGGCGCCTCAGACAGAGTGACTTTACACCAAGCTCCTAGTGGTGGCTGGGTTCGCATCCTCTACGACGAATTTGTTGAAAACCGACGACGTTTCATTGGTATGCTCACGTCTTCGACTTCCTCATCGATATTCACCTAGATCGCATTAGCTTCCCAGTAGATGAAAATCTCCCCCTGTATCCCACATGAGCTATTTACTTAATCATCCAAATTTGTAGAAAATCAGTCATCACACACTGACAATCCATGCTTTGACCTCGCTACTCAATCTTCTTAAATTCCATGCACCACCTTGATCTAGAAGAGTTCGAATGACTTGCCCCATTGAGGAAAGTCACAAAATCTGCTAGTGCCACGATATCGATGAAGGTTATGAGTCCCACTTCCTTCCCTTATGTCACTGAGCTTCTATTCATCGGCAGCCTGGGCCTTTGCCTTGGCAAGCTTCTTCATCCGTCGAACATAGCTAAGTTCCCAATGTTGTAATTACCCGGAATTTCTCCGTGAGAATTGCATTTAAACTTACTCATCGTACTGACATCTAAGATAAACAGATAAATTACATGTCTAAGGAAAGCTGCAAAGGAAGGTATAAGCAGAAGACACACCGCTCGTACTCGTGACGCTCGTGTTCACATTCCCAGGGAAGGTAGAAATTCTTCTTCCGACATACGTTCAGAGGAAGCAGCAGCCTGCGAGCATTGTAGGCCATGAAGAGGAACGATTCCGTGAATCAGTCAGTTAGAAATTCGTTTGCAAATTGTCAATGATTCATATTTCGAATTCAAACATAAGGGCCAGACGCTTTCGAGAAGAAGATTACACTCACGCAGAGCAACCATCCCGCCAATGTATGGGCACCTTATTTTCCTTGAGCTGTGTTTGAGAGGCCGTTGTTGGAGATGCCATATGAGTAAGGAGTTGGTGATCGGGTGCTTCTTGTCGTGAGCAAAAAATGAATCATGTGATTTCAATATCCAATAAAACTAAGTACTCGAACTAAGGAGCCATCGGCCTTCCAGCGCGACTGTTGATTTAAAAAGAAAGAAAAATCCAAGGAATCATTGATGCTCTTTATCGTACGAGACATTCTCCACTCCCTGGTCTTTTGCCATACCGGTCTAAGACAGCGTAGTTCCTATCATTGGTGTCAGAATCAATAATGTCAAGAAATTTAAGTGGTGGAAGTCATAGACAAAATTAATGCAAGTGAAGAGCACTGGTATGCAAAATACAAGCTACTTCTCCACTCAGGTCATTGAGCACTTCTTCAGAATCAGATTTTTGACTGATCGTGGTCCTTTCTCTTAACTCAGCAACCTGTGACAGTCTCACTCCTTGGTACAGGATTTGCTCTGATTGATCTTAACGTGGAAAACTGATCGTGAGATTTTGTGATGTCCACAAAATAAGACCCCATATAAATTGGGTGCTGTTGCAAGATTATCAATGTCTTCTCACATCAACAGCGGCCAAGTCATCCGAGAGAAAGGTTACAATAACGTAGACATCAAATCTTGTGAAGTAGAAAATGGGACGACGAGATTTCTCTTTAGCAAATCGTGATGTTAAGCCATCACACTTGGATTCCTAAGAAAAGAGGGGCAAAACTCAAAATTCTGTCCCGATTTCTTGATTATTGAACTCTGGGACCACCGACTTCAATTTTTTTTTAAAGTCCTCGACATTAATGTTGACCTTGCAACTTTTAGATATACACTTCAGCAGGGCAAGTGTCATGGCTACGCACCATCTGACTCGGCAAATCCGAAAAGATCGTTCCAAGACCCGTGCCCTCACATTCATTATCAGGGACGCTATTTGACATTTCTCCCGGATCTCTCTTACGGAAGGATAGACCAGGAGAAGCAACAACCTTTTATAACATGAGTATAATCCAACGCTGCCAGAGATGAAATCTGACACAGTTATCTTCAGATCTTCCAGCGCGCAGTGCACAAATTGCATCATCTTTGCAACGTCCAGGCTGGCATATCTCTACATGAACACCCCTCCATTTGAACTCTAGAAATTGTTGGAAAAGAGTATCATTTTGCTCAAATGCTTCCGTGACCTGATGCCAGAATGTAGGCGTTAATGGGATGTTTTCAGGCCAGCCATCAGGCAAGGCAGATCCATAGACTTCACGAGCTGAATAGTATTGTTTCCATTGAGCTTCGAAGTCACACTGAGCAGTCTATTCAGGCCTGTAAACAACAGAAGGACGCTCACGGGATGTCTGGAAAGTAGGATCTGCCAAGTCACCTGGAATCAGCATAGTCAGTATCTTCGGCATAGTGACTTTGGAAGCCGGACCTATGAATACTCGGGCGTCCATGATTTCATACGTATCTGGGTCAACATCATATACCCTGAAAGCTGGATTCCCGGCTATCGTTGACCTTAACAATTATATTCAGTGTGAAGCCTCAAAAGGCACGTACTTGAAGGAGTGAGAGATGGCCCGATCCACATAGTACTGACTGCATTGCCCGCCGTACGATTGGTATAGTCCGAGTACGAGATTGCAAACTCGTCCTAAAGCGCTATGAGAAGGTCGCGATACAACTTTGAAATTAATGTTTACTTTATGAGTATGCCCGTAAAATTGACCTGCGATGGTATTTTTATATCTCTGGACAATTTGATCAAAGTAGTTCGACTAGACTAGTGAGCTTGATGTGTGCAAAGGTCACCACACTTAATTACCTGGTCGTACAAAGCGTCAGAGGAACTTGGTGGCATATGTGCTATAATCCATGCTCTTTGTCCCGCATCTTCAGCTGCTTGGAGCTCTTGTGCGGCAAATGCCAGGATACCATTAGGATCCGGTCTGTGATAGGATAAGTTTCTGATACTCACAGTATAACAAGTTAACACACTGAGCTGTGTCACTGTCAAAGAGCCAAAAGCTATCTCTTATAATAAACCCCACCTGTGTTTGTGAGAATCTATGCTTACTTCGCTTTATACCAATACAGATTATTGAGAGAAATGATACTTGGTTTCCATGAGTATTTAGTAGAGCATACACAGAGCGAAGCCTACCGAAGGTTTGTTCCAGAGACTACAGCCGAGTAACTCCCCGACATGTGTTGAACAGCATTGGTAGCAGAGGCATCAAGCCACTGCTACAAGTGATTTGGGGTTCAGAATCGGAACTTTGGTTTCCAAGACTTGACTTACCGACCAGTCAGCACCTTGAGTGTCGAAAACCCATTGAGATGATGCACCAGACGTAGTGTTTCGAGGAAAGCTGTTCACTGGGGCAACATCACTGATCATAAGTCAGAGCACCAATGGCAAATGAAATCGAAAAATGGCTCACTGGTTCCCTGTCAAAGCTTGGCTAAGGCTGTATACAATGACTTGAAGTGGTAGGTGCTTACCGATGACAGGGAAGATGGGAGTACCTATAAATGTTTGCATCTCTTGGTTGAACTGCTGCAGATGGGCTGTCACACCAGTCTGGTTGACCAACCAAACATCACCTGCCAAAACAACAGTCAATGTTCTGGCAAAGCGAGAGCGAGAGCGTCGAACCTTCGATAACATCACCAGTGAAGATTGAGAAGGAATTCCCCTGCGCAGAAGCGGCACGTAGCATGCTCTCAACCAATCCTGTAGAGGCATCACAGTTATGGCTTGCAAGTATCCCTGCTGGCTGCTCAATCAGTAGTCCAGCTGTATAATTCCTGCAACAGATAGGTTTCGTGCAATTCACTTCTGCACCGGGCTATGTGCTTCAGTGATCAGCTATATAAACTATCAAGTTCTGCAAGAATGCACACAGTATATTCCCGATCTATATGAACGTCGCTGAAATGCACTACTTGAAAGGGTTGGCGTCCTTGACTTGTCCACTGTTTCTGATTTTTTGGCACTGAGGACAGTGGGAACTTGAGCTGTTGAACGGCAGGTTGTTGACATAAACCAAATATAGAGTTGCATAGCAGAGTAGAACTTCGATCAAAGGGAGAAATTTTCCGCAGGTCGTGAGCCACGATGGGCCCTTGTTCAGCTAGTGCACCGTCGCAGACATCATCATCTTCTGCCTGGAAGCAACTGAGGGTGAACACAGGACAGTGCAAGAAAATTAAGATCTCGTACGCCAATAACCTTGCAAACAGCGGCCAATGTGCTAGAGAATGGCGAATTGCCCAGAGCGGCGAGACCTTTGAGAGGCACAAAGAGGGCATGACATGAGTCGCAATCAACTGCTTGAGTAATTGCATTGGCAAGATCATCGATCAGACTACCATAAACACTTTGGCAGATGTGCAACACCCCACAGACAAGTAGAGATGGCCAAAATCGCATCATCATAAGATATCAGAGTGCCTCGCGAGTATATTAAATAGTGCTCGGGACGACAGGAATCACACGTTATTTGTGCCTTGGAGCAGGAAATCCATACTGACTTGATGACATTACCAATGAGAAGAACGTCGTTTGCACGTGGACATTGTATTTGATGGAATTTACAGATGGTCGCGAAGAAACATGGAAATCTTCGTGAATCCAGCAAACCTTGGACGTGTAATCGAAAGCACCTCGTTTCGATAGCAGTCAGAGCGTGTTATTTCGAGATATTTATCCACCTGGAACATTCAATAATGAGTAGATGCAGAAAGGTCCCTGGGTATTTCTAATAAGGTGAGAAAATAGACATTCCATTCCCACATACGCATGATTTCTTTTCGGTGATTGAACGTTTGAGACCGAGGTATTCTCATTTACTTTCATCTTTTGCCTCCTATTGTAGGCTGGACACCCCAATCCAGACACTTTGCTAGGTATGCTAAAGTACATATAGTTCTGTGCATTCAGGGGCTTTTTGCAAATCACAAATTTATTACGTGGTGTGCACCTACAGGCTAGACTATA
>Ga0153987_1000337_pt1 | contig 15906 bp, 16 predicted proteins | sample TSNC071MetaG_FD_102279 | JGI IMG/M metagenome (GOLD analysis project Ga0153987, IMG submission 102279) | Attine ant fungus gardens microbial communities from North Carolina, USA - TSNC071 MetaG | ecosystem: Host-associated > Fungi > Mycelium > Unclassified | place: USA: North Carolina, William B...
AATTTACAGGAGAAAAAATCCTCCAGACTAAATATCGACATTTGAAGCAGAGGCCGTGCTATAAAAAAAGCATCAAATAAAAAGCACGGAGCCAACCAGTGATGTTTTAAAATCTAGATGGACTCGACTCCAGCTCGTAGTGGTTGAATAACAACAAAAGGGGCTTGCTACAAACGCTGTTGCAATCGCCATCATCATCATGAATATCCCAAGACCGAGAGAGGAGAAACGGACGTTACTGGTCACTAGGAATGTTCACAAGTCAAACTGATACCAAACTCCCATCATATAATACCTGGGACCTTGCTCTTTATCCATCATCGTATGAGCATTGATCTCCCAGGGCTGAGCTCAAAGATGGAGAGACTCATGCTAATGGCTGCGATTCCATGAAAACTGTCTCTTCGGCATCAACATCCATCTCTCCCTCAGCATCAGCATCAGTATCATGACCATCTTCACTTGGGACAAGGTTGTGGCCAGAGTGAAATCCAACTTCAACTCCTTCGTCCAAATGCTTCGTGCCTTCTTTCCTTTCAGATAGACGTCCCGACTTATTCTCTTCATGCGGAAAACGCCCCCCGCTAGTGCTATTTTGAGCCACAGACGTCATCGTTAGACCACTCAACACAGAGTCTTTGCCTTCCACTTGGTTTGTGCTCCGTGAAACGGGACTAGACATAACCGCATCACATCTGAACACGCGTGTACGCTCTTCATTGTCGGCACAAAGCGAACCACGTTGATTGCGGTCATAGTCATCTATGCAAGGTGACGGAGATGCGGAATGTCGGAGAACTGTGCCGTTACTACAATGACTATCTGTGACTGCATTCTCCGCGATCGCTGAGAGCATCAAATCGTCAGAAACTTTATTTTCTCCTAAAGCAGCAGCGGTGTGTGGCGTTGGAGACAACGATGAAAAGAAGGGAACAGATGATAGAGCTGTTGGAGAGAAAATCATTTGTGGCTCGGGGCCATTCCGCTCGACAGTTTCGTCATCTCTCCGATGACGTGAAGCTTGCATAGGTTCTTTGGACAGGCAATCGATTGAAATACCTCTCATTCGGCTTTGAGTAAAGAAAGGGCTTCCCGTGGCCGTCACCTTTCCCTTCTCACTAGACTCAATCTCCCCTTCCTCTTCAGATAGAACGCTAGAGCATGTCCGCGGCCTTTTTCTCTTCTCTTGAGTTCGATTACTTGTCGAAAATTTAGCTGGTGACCTGTCTGGTGGTGATTGACGGCCCGAATTAAAAGCTGCTGCTGCTTGATCGGCTAAAACGTCCAAAGCGCTTCGTACTCGGTCTGATCCTGGAGTCAATGTCGCTGAAAGCATATCGACAGATCCCCGTCCATTGCCTTGTCTAGCCTTTCGACGTTTTGAGAGAGGACTTTCCGGTGGTTCAGGGATGATAGTGCGTCTGCGGTTATTTGACGCTGGTCCGCTTGACTCATTGTCCATCAAACTCTTGGCAGCACTGAGAAGAGATGCAAGGGGAGTAGGATGATTAGCGCCTGGCGTCTGAACCAGTCGTGTTGAAGAATGCATGGTTGATGTTGTATGATTAACGGCTCGTGGTGTGGGTGTCATAGATGTTTGGTAGGTAGCAGCAGACGGACGAACAGACGCAGAGGAATTTGGACTTTGGTGCAAGTCGGACCGTGGCGTGATCAAGGTTGGAGTCAAGAAATATGTCGTATGCTGGCCTCCTGTGGAACCTCGTTTGGGAGTTCGAGGCATCGAAGAGGCATTGGATGAGCCAGGGCTGGTTGAGAGATCTACAGAGTCATTATAGTAGTATGCGTGTTCCCTAGCTGCAGGTGCCTTGTCCACACGTCCACGCTCTAGATTCGCTCTCATGAATTGCTCTTTCTCTTTTTCAATATGACGCATGAATACTGATATCGTATGAGCACGCTCTCGGCCAATTTTACGAGCAGCCAGCAACAGATGTTCAGTCCGTGCATCTGCCATGAGGGGCGACATATTACTACTGAGAAACCTTTTGTGCTTCGACCTTGATTTTTTTGAAACCTGGGTGTGAGTCAAAGGGGTTTGCGCGGCAGAAAATACGGATCTCCCTGGAGTAGAATAGGGGGACATCCGAGGATGCAGAGGACTGACAACCGACGTTCGAGAGCGTCGTCCATAGTGATCAGAGCGAGCTCGACTTCGCGATAGGTCTGCATTTGATTGGGATCCACTGGGATTCTTTGTTGGAGTAGCGCTAGGCTCCAGCTCCTCAATGGGAGTGGAGTCAACAGTCTTCCGCTCCAACTTTGATTTTGACGACCCTGGATCGACAGAATGACTGGCTTGCGAGGTGAATTGTCCCTGGGAAGATGAATTGATGTAAGGAAGTGATGGCTGCATCAGCAGGAGAGGCTTGAGCCTGTTCAGCTCTGATTCGAGTGCGGAGAAACGTAACTGCAAATCCTGAAGCTGCATCAAGTCGTGAGTATTCCTCTGCGCAATAGGAACGTCCCAGTCATTCTCACCTTTTCTCGGAGATGTTTATTCTCGGATTCATATGAAGCACATTGGCGTTCCAAATCCTCGTCTCTCTGAGAGGAATTTGCAGCTCTTACACGTTGAGAGAGGAGAGCTTCAGCCATTCGATCCCAGCTTTCTCTTTCTACCTCCCATCGTTGTCTCTCCTCTTCCAAAGATTGGATCATATTATCACGTTGCACGACAATCCAGTTAATAAACTCTGCTTGCCGGTGCAACTGTATGGGGTCAATGAAGGACTGAAGAAGTCTGGTAACCTGATGGTTGCACATTTATCAGAATCAAGAAATTGATGCCAAGTACAGACACCCACCATTCCACCCAGTTCCTTCTCCCGTTGTAACAAATTCTCTACAGAAAGAGTATTCTGCGGTTTGTAATCAATACCGAATCCCATATCCACCATTCGACTTCTCATGCAGGCAATATCCTCCTCTGACAGCGGTTCTGGTGAGCCTGAGTGTACCACAAGTTCATTTTTGTCGGATCCTAGCTCAGAAAACATATCAGAGGCAGGAAGTAACTGGAGCTGTGGTGGTGAATCGTTACCCATCACTCATCCGTAATCTAGTGCGCGGCCCCGCGACAGATCACGTGCTTTTGATACTAGTCAGGTACGTACAAGATATATCATATGTTTATATTTCCTAGCACTACGGCGATCCAAATTGTGAGATAATACAAACGTAGAAATAATTGCCTACATGTTAACAGAAAAGATCATACAAGTAAACTATTTTCAAGCCAAATTAGGAAGGAGTACAGAGAATCAAGCGCCAGACCTGTCATAAAGCTCAAACCATAATATGAACATCATGATATCTAAGTCTCTTGGAAAAATTGGACCAGTTCATGAACCACAATATCAGCGTGTGTGTTGATAACATCATGGCCTGCGCCCTCCACACTGACTAAGCGTGCTGACTTTTTGGTCTTCTCTGGCAAGAGGTTGATGATACGAGGGGAATATTTGGGGTGTACTGTAGTATCTTTTGTTCCCTATTGAAAGTTTCAGCAAAGAACCGCGACACAAAGACACGTAATTTACATACATGAATCAACAAGACCTCCTTTCCATCAAAACCGCTCGAGGAGAACATGAGTGCTGGTCCTCTTATCGGCCCGTCCCTCAACGAGGATGATATCGCCGCATTGTAACCCGGTAGATGAGCTGATTGAAGTCGAACAATCTAACACATCTCGTCAAAAACACGATACCAGAACAAGTCAAGGCAGTAATTACCTCAGTGATAGGATCAACTTCATCACCAGGCTTGACACTCGAGTTGGTCAGATGCTGGACATAACTCTGAACAGAACATCAGGTGGACAACGACATTAGGTGGGTTGAGATGCGTACTCGGAAGGTCATGCTCGATGTCAACGTTTGAACCAGAGGGAATGACATAAACTTCACCGTACGAGAGATATCCCTATTCTAGAAAGATCAATAATGCACGCTCAACGCTTTTCAGAAAACACTATCTGTACCTCGATCAAACCAGCCGAGGCAATCAAGACAATTTTATTATCAACAAGGTGCGGGAAATGCGCAGTAAACGCAGCTGCTACACCGCCACCCTGCGGATAACACACGAAACGCATGTATCAGACTTTGAAAGTGACTGGAGATATTTGAGCACACCATTGACACGCCTACAATGACTGCCTTGTCCCAATTTATGTGCTGCATGAGTAGTGCAAGTTGCGTTGAGAAGAGCCCCGGATTATAAGTCGTCTGAGGGGCGTCTGAGTATCCTCTGCCATAGGTATCTGAACACTGGGCTTGAGCTTAAGACCTGTTCTTACTGATACCAAGACATACCATAGAGCAAGACGCGATAGCCACTCGCAGCTAGACGCGGTGCGACATCCTTCCATACAAGTGCTGGTATCGACAGACCATGGATGAGGACGATCTATAAAGCGCGTTAAAGGCAGTCGTGCAATATCAACGCTTGGAGACAAACCTTCCTCCCATTTTCCGGTCCGAGTAACCAGTATCTTGTTCTTCCATAAGGGGAGTCTGTATAGGAACCGCCTTCATAGAAATCTTCCGGGTAAATTTCCCGGGATTTCGAATTTAGTGGAAGGCTCGCAAAGGAGGGGAATATATTTAGTGCTTGTGGAGGATTTGGGAAGGCGACAAGCAGATACGTTGCAAATATCAATGGGGGTATCAGGAGGAGAGAGAATGTAAGGCAATGATAGTACGGGCTGGAGACCATTATGGGCCTGAGAACGACTTGGAAGAACAGAAATACTCTGGAGAGATCACGTGCTGGCATTTTTCACGCACACCCTACAGGAAAATTACTCGCAGCTGATTCTAGAAAGAATTCAGACAGATGGAACAAAGACAAGTCAAATGTCGCTTCTGAGGCTTTTTTTCCCCAAAAAATGTTGCTAGTCCACTCCAAAGCGCCTGGATTTATTAAAAAAACAAAAGACAAAGTTCTTGATGATTAACCGATCTTCGGTTTTGTAGGGTTCATAAGATGAGATCTAGTCTCAATGTCACTTAATCCACCTAGAAACGAGACTTCACTGTTAGGGACAAATCTCTCCGTATTGACCAATTGGATTGTTTTAACATGGCTCTTGCAGATAAGAATCATGTGGTAGCATGTTAATATATATCTAGAAGTTCAAATATTCTCATATGTCAGTCATAGAGAGGGCCTTGGAAGCGACGGCTGCATCTTCGTATGCGTACCAGAGGCAACCAGCCGGTGGTGCATCGAGCTCCAGATCTATAGGGGCGGAAGAGTATCAGAGTCCAGAATCCACTTTTATGATCTCTTTCTCACTTCCGTCCGTGCAGAAAGTACTCTTGCACCAAGTGTCAAGGTGGTACTGACAATTCGCAGTTTATCTCCCCTATGAGGAAATATGAGACCCTTATAGCTGTCAATCATTCCGGCCGTGTAACTCACAAACCAGCAGGTGAATGAAAAAGGATGTTCATATTTGATGATACGCTCGGGGTATTGTCCCCAGTAGTAGCCATTCTCAGTGCTATCAGTGACATCGAAGAGCATCTTGGATAGGAACTTATGTCAAAGCACCGTATCAGTAATGATAAACAAATTGGCATACATATCGATGAGAAACGCTGAACACCCTCCATGAACATTTGCGCCTCCATTTAACATATCTAACACATTAACCATCCACCCTAAGCCTGGCAATCCAGATGGGCTACATGCTGTCATCGCTTACCTTCCTTAACTTCAAGTTCAGCAATAACCTTAGCTTCCAACTTTTCTGGTTCATCCACTTTTTTATCGAGGAAGATCTCCGTGCAAACGAGACGATCTATGATTGTGGCACCAAATAATGGCTGTTCAAAGAGACGAGTACCAAAATAAATTGCAAGATTGCCGAGAGTGTGTTTGATGTCGTCCGACGCATTGCCTTTAATGCGTGAAATTCGAGAGGCCTCTTCTGAAGTCATGTTAGTCCCAGAAATTCGTCAAGGCTCCTGACAACACGATCACGTGGAAGCAAGTTGACAATCACAACAAGATGAACAAGATAAAGCATCTCCGATTTGTATTGTCAGTAAACGAAATGAGTACATCTACAGTCGAAGTGAATAACAAGAGGAGCATTCCTGCAGATGACCAGCAATTCCATCCCAGGAAACAGCTACGCATTGAAATACCTCGGACGTTACAATCGTCCCCTACTCTGTCTACCGCTGCGTCTCTATTTTCTGCTGCGTCTCTCCCTAACGATGTTCTTCACGTTGATGCGTTACCAACAATATACACATGCAGGAAACCTGCCATGGCTGCAGCGCCTCCTATACCTGGTTTATATTTTTCATCAACGCTTAGGATTCCGATCGAACTTGCCGACTCAGTTACCTCGTTTTGCATGTCGACATATTTTAACAATCCGAATATCAATCAGATCATGTTATTCACCAGATTCTCTCCTGAAACACCATCTTCCCTTCCACCTATCTTGCTCAGACTCTTGGACGCCCTCTCGCCACTTCTCAAACCACACATCCCACCTCCAACGCACAACCTTCTCTTCCCTAGTCAACCAACTCAGGCACGACAGGTCATATTGAATTTGTACACCCCTGGAGAAGGAATATCACCTCATATAGACCTTCTGAAGAGGTTTGGGGATGGCATTATCAGTGTTAGTCTAGGGAGTGGTTGTGTGATGCGCTTTGCAAAGGCATCTAACTCGGAACTAGAAGATCATGGTCCAGGGAGGACATCTATCTTGGATGAACCTACACATACCACTGATGCATATGAAGATGGTTCAAAGAGACCAGATATTTATGATTTATATCTCCCCGAACGGAGCGTCATCGTACTATCGTCCGATGCTCGTTTCAAATGGACACATGAGATTGAGAAACGAAAGTCAGATTTCGTTGCTCGCTCTGCTTCATTGTCCCAAGGAGATTCTCCGCTACTCACAGATTCACCAGATCTAAGTGGATATTGGATAGACAGGGATATCCGCCTCAGCATTACTTTTCGTTGGCTGCTTCCAGGAGCTGATATAGTCGGTATAAATGATTCCCATCCAGATACTGAGTGGGAATCTATCTAACATACAAAGACAGAGGCAGTTCACCAATTATCCAGGGACAGACACTGTAATTATCATCATGTTCGGATCAAGTGCGGCATGCAATTTGGTAGAACGTTGGTGAATTACATTGCCCAGATCGTAAGGAAGATAAAACTAACCTGTAAAATCTCCACACGCGGACCTTCTCAGGGATGGGTCGGTGTTGTACAGACCATCATCACAAATGAAACTCACCTAAAATTACTAATCTTCCCATTCCTCTCCAATGAAGAATTGCAAGGGTTTATCTGCGTGTGATTGGGAAACACAGACATCTCGAAAATCCTTGAATGAATGCCTATCACCCTACCGGCCGCCCATACAAGCTAGCACCTTTTCCCCTGAATGGCGCGAACTAGTTATTTTATGTACGACGGAAGCACTCGTCACTGCAGGATCCCCGATCAATTAACTCATTGGTTGACAGCTCAAAATACGGGCGAAGTAGTTTGAGGATAGAAAAATTGAGACCGAAGGTTTCACATGGTAGCGCTGAGACCGCATGGTCCTACACTGTTTTGAGCTAGTGTTCACTGGCATTTTAAAATAAGGTCCAGTAGTGAATATTGATTATACGTCGTGCGATCGTACAGAACCGATTCGCTGTATCAAGCATGGACGGGAGTAGAGACGAAAATTTCGGTCACTTGAGACGATGATGGACCTGTATTTCATCTGTGGAGGTGTTGTTCAGTCCAATTCAGGCTTTGACAAATATGAAGGCAAAGATTGGGAACTGAGACGGCCTTGTAGTGCATCTTCAATCGTTCTTAGCGACCGAACGATCCACTCAAAAAACGGGTCCTTCTAGATGAAATTATTGGTCGAGGTGAAACAATTGTAGAACCGGATATGCGGCTGCTCATTAAATGGTCAAATCACTGGCAACGAGATGAGGTGTGCAATCTGCACTAGACACCCGAACTTCCATAACAGTAGACCGTAAGAAGATAGGCAACATGCAATTCAAAGATATAGGCATCATAACCACACAGAAAGTGAGAATCATAATTTGCATAATGAATTCCTAGACTGACATATTAGTAGAGACCAACATTCATCACCCAGACACAAAAGACAAAAGATACAACGTGACATCCAAGTGCTGGATGACACCGACGGCAAGGGTGCACAGGAATATCGACAAACGACATGTCGGCGATGACACAACTTCCTATCAGGCCTGGTCAAACAACGAAACCATACAGCACTGATGGTATATCACGGCCTTCCATGCACAGGACCGACGTGAATCAAGCAGGACTTCCAGGAACATTCTCCTCGTGTTCACCATCCAGGTAAATGAAAGAGCCCAGAGTGCCCGGGCCCAGCTCTGCTGTCGTTCTCGAAGACCTTCTCTCCGTATAAAGACCATAAATGACGCACGATTTGTGCATCATTTTGAGTATGCAACCATGCCGTACATCAGGGGCCGACCTAGACAACGTTTCTCGGGTTCTTCAGAGAGGTCTGGCCAACTGACGAGGTTGAGACCACTCAGATCATCCACTCAGATCATCCACTCAGATCATGTCCTATCCATAGCCAACACAATCTTAGACCCATCACTGAACACTCACTTTAGGAAATCCCCCATGCTCCAATCCCCAATGTAATACACTTGTAATACACTGCACCTGAGTCCCCCATAGATTAACACATATGCGATACATCACCAGACAAGACAGGGGTTTTACCTAGTAATAGTAGTGTGAATGTAAGTGATCCAAAGTAGACACTGACATCAATTGCGCCTTCTGTTTCTCTTGATCTCTAATTTTTATCTTTATTTTCGTCAGAAACCAACTTCTTCCTTGTTCACCCAGGATATACGATTTCTGCTTAATACGTGGAGACGGAGACAGCACATCACGACGACGTCATCGTTCTTCTGAGATCTTATTCAGACTGCTCCTACTGTTCTGATGTTTCAGTCTCACACAAAAATAGTAGCCAGGTATGTCTTACGAACCTAATCGCTACACCTACTATATCAAATACTAGCACGATGTATTTATTCCTCAGTTCTCGCGCCGCTTTGGAGGATAAATCTTACATAATATTGTGTCAACGTCTGTTTGGGATCGCACTGACTCATGTCAATAAACTTGTCTCTATACCATACAGACGTGCAGGATCTCCATCTGGAACTTCATTGACACTTATTATGATGATCAACACGTCAGATGTCAAAGCTTATTTGATGGTCATCGCTCCAACATGATAGTGACAATGAAGAACATTTCAGACAGGATGGATGACACGCGCTCCCACACACAATATATTTGGAGCTGTGAGAACACGAGAAATAGAATTGTTTTTTTTTTCATTTTAACGGTCCTACTGGCACCCAGGTGGATGAGCCAATTTGTCGGTATTGAGTTTGCCTCAGACTCTGGGATCACATCCATGATGAAGGTTAAGGAACCAATGGGGCAAAACAAACTTTGTTAATTTGAACTTGTCGGGTGTTCTGCTGAGAAGTTTGTCTGACGATGAGCCAATAGAGATACGATAATGTCTTTTTTGGAAATCGTCAGTACAAGAGAAGAACGAGACTGTGTGCTGTTATGTTTAGAGGAACGATGACTAGAACGCGTTGGCTTCGAAAATGGGATCTCCGATCAACTTAAATTGACAGCACTGGTCAAATATTATATAACAGGGGCTCTCTCACTTGCCTCCCTTTCATCCGAATTTTTTCCTCTGAATGGTACCTGTTGCCTCCCAGACGCCTAGTTCGAGTGAAATTCTCAAAGACCAACTATACCTTGGAAAGTGTGTCCATTCTACTAGCTGAAAAGTCATGGAAAATCGATTTGTGGCGTTCTTCTAGCTTTGCAGCAGCCCAGTGTCCTGAGCTGAGGAAGAAACTTGGAATCACCCATCTCATCTCCGTATGCCGTGAGCTACCATCTAGGAGTGGGGTGGATTATACCCACCTGCAGATATCTGTTGAGGACACGGAATATTCGGACCTGCTGATCCATCTCCCCAAAACGACTCGATTCATCCAGGCAGCCTTGGAAGAGGGAGGACGAGTTCTAATACATTGCATTATGGGAGTATCAAGGAGTACGACTGTCGTGGCAGCCTTTCGTGAGCTTCTATTTTTTGCCTAGGGTTCGTCTTCTCACCGTCTCCAAAGTCATGAGGCATAGAAAGATGGATACTCGGTTGGCATTACGCTATATCAAACAGCGTGAGTATTCAATTCATATTCTCGCGCTCCACAATGACGTGCTTCTGGCTGCTAGGTCGACCTCAGGTCCATCCAAATTATGGCTTCATCAAACAACTTGATGCGTTCGCCAAATGTCAATTTGAACCTTCTCTGACTAATCCCGCCTATTGTTCGTGGAGGAAACGACAAGAGCAAGACGTTACCTGCTTCCTTAATTCTTTGGTTGATACAATCACTATTATCCCCGAGAAGCTACTGTTGAACAGGTGAGGAATTATTGCGGTTAATCATACTGTTCCCTGGCATCTCAAATCAACTTTTTCAGCGATTTTCCTGATGACCCTCGGCAGGCTGAATCCTTACTTGCCGACCTTGGCATTACTCATGTACTGTCAATAACCCCTGCCGAAATCCCACCTTCGGTCCTCGCTGCTGCTCTGAAATCGCGAAGACACTACTATCATATCGAAGTTAGAAATAACGTAAAAGAAGACCTGCTGCTTGCCTTGCCAGGTGCAGTCCAATTTCTGGAACAAGCTATGCTTGATGGTCTTGTTCTTGTCCACTCACAGATGGAAGTCCGAGCGTGTACAGTTGCTTGCGCATGCTGTGCGTTAATTCAATTTTCTTGTCATGATACGCCTCTGATGCCAGTTCTCTTGGATTAATTTCTGCCAGTAATGAAACAGGGGTGTCTTGCGCCAGATGAGGCATTCTTAGCCATAGAGGATGTTCTTCCGCTTTTCAATCCTACTGTTAACTTCTCTCGAAATCTTGAGTTATATGACGCATGCGGACACCTACCTACGAAAAGTCATCCCGTCGTTGAAGAATGGATTTCGTCAGACAGACCAAAAAATAAATATACCAATTCTCGAAACGCCGAGCCGTCTTCTATCTATCCAAGACGTCCTTCTGGTAGCATCATCACTTCTTCAATACCCCAAGCACTATCATCGCTATCTGAACCGAAGTCGTCTGATCGAAAATCTTCATCTCTTTCACAAACCACCATCCTCCCCTCCTCGCATCCGGTTATGATCCATCAACAATCTTCCAATTCGTCAAGTTCCACCATCTGGCTCAGTACCATGAACTCATCAGCGAAGAATCTTTGAACAAGAGCAAAGAAAGTCCTGAGTGATATGGAATATGACCTATCGGAATTTACCGATGCAATGAAGGACATGGAGAATCCAAGATCAGAGCATTCAGGGAAGTTGCGAAACCAGTTGGTTTTGTTAGTTCATGTGACACTATGTTATGTGACGCGTATACCATTTGTTGTCGTCTTAGATGCTGTTTTCGTTGTACTACTCTTCAGCCATCTTAACAAAGGTTACACTTCCCTTCATCTGGGACTGTGCATTATGCCAAGCCCAAGTAAGCGAACAGGCTCAGCTTCACAAGGATTTTCTCCATCCACAATCTCAAAATCAAGGAGACAGCAGCTCCTCTCAGTGTCAACATGTCGGATAAAGCAGCTGACGCTCGAGTCTACAGAGCACGTTTCTCGTTAAACCTCTCTTTGTCGTGTAAGACTAACCAACGTTAGATGTTTACACCGTTTGGCTTCTTATCGACCGCCAAAGTCGGTTGTTCAAGTACCAAGTTCACGACGTGCTGCTGTGCTGGTTGCGTTATTCGTGGGTAGAACCGGTGATTTGTACGTGCTATTGAGTCGGTATGTTTTTGAGGCTCGAGTACCCTTAGATCAGATAATGAATGGCGCTCTGTATCAGGAGATCTGCAACGCTGAGAACATACGCAGGTGATACGTCCTTACCTGGTGGAAAGATGGATTCAGAAGACCGAAACGTCGAAGAAACTGCCGTACGTCTCCCTCGTGCAGCAGAATTGATGTTCTCATGCTTATGAATCCAAAATAGAGGAGGGAGGCTTTCGAAGAGGTGAGAATCGTTCTGTTTGTCGCCTCAATATTCACTGATATGATTAGATTGGACTACCGAATGATCGCTGGAAAGTTCCCCTGCTGTGTATTCTGGAGCCATTTCTTGCCGCGGAGCTCATAGTAACCCCGTACGTAGGGTTTCAACCTCACACTCTCCTATGTGTTTCAATGCAATTCTAGTGTAGTGGTTTTAATTCTTGACAATACTTTACGCGTAAGTGTACTTGTTTCATGGTATGATTTGATATTGACACATCTTACATAGCCCATACTTAACACTGATGAAGTCGCTTCCTTGTTCTCTCATCCACTCGCTTCTTTTCTGACCAACACATCGCCATTCAACGCATCTGAGTCTGAGACAATCGGGGTTAATTACCATAAATCTTTTGATGTTGAAACCAGCGCTTCCCACGGAAGAAAATACCCGCTCACAATCCATCAATTCCTTACCGGACGGGAGGATGGTGGTATCAAGCCAATATTCGGCCTTACAGCGTACGTCAAAGTCACTGAAAAGTAGATGATTAATTAACTTAGGATAGTGGGATAATGATCCGAGTGGCGATGGTAGGCTACGACCGCGATCCAGAATTCCGAGTCACTACATCAGAAATACCCTCACTTGACGAACGAATAGCGTGGGCAATGCTCAATAGACCCGTCTTCCGTCATGCCTGTGAAAGGGAAGGTGTAAACCTTTCATTAGCAATGAGAATCTGTGGGGTAAAAAGAAGCGAGTTTGAGGCAATGAAGAGAGAAAATGACGGCAGAGAGAGTAGTAAGTTAAGAAGAGGTAAGACCGAAAGGAGAGGTGACTGGTTAAAAGTTTGGAGAGCCAAACTATGAGGCGATATTTTTGTAAGTGTCGGGCACCTTCGAAACTGCAAATTGGGAACAAATCTTTCTGCCCGTAGATTTTTAATAAACAATCATCCAATTAATTTTAAAACAATGACCGCCACTACGCACGTAGTCCACCGTCTCGACCACCGTGCCTACTATGACATTCTCATCATTCCGCTGTGACAACATGAGAATTGGAATGGGGATCTGATCACACCCACTAGGATATCCTAGTGGATGTTATCGGACCCATGGTCATGATGGTGATTGACCATAGTGGGTTGTGATTCTTTAGAATGGGGCTGGTGATATAAGTGATTCCTTACCTTGCTCGTTATTCGTTAACCTCTGGAAAGTTTCCAGCTACAAATCGCAAGTATTAATCAGTATTAATCATGCCCTCGGAGGTGACGTCATAAGATCACGGCATTGTGATTTATGTACGAAAGAGACCATATAGAGATCAAAAAACGATCACAGCAGCTGTCCCTGAAAATCGCCGAAACTGATTGAGCTTGGGGTGGAATAGTGTGGACACGAGCTCACGCAGGCTGTCTGAAACGAATGGTGCAACAATAAGCAGTTTTCGGACTAAATGCAAAAGAGCTGATGCCGCTTGAGAGTCGAGAAGTATCAAATTCCAATTTCCAGACATTGATGTTGTATTAGACACAGGCCTATCTCTCAATCATCTGCTCGACGATCATAGTAACAAAGATATACATCTCATGTTCAATAATCGAAAAAGGAATTTTTTTCGTGATCCAATCCTGCCCACTTCCGCCATTAACGGTTCCGAGCATGACTCAATGTGAGTCAGACAGCTGGTAGAGGGCTACTTCAGTCTGAAGATAACCTTTCTTATAGAAGGGCGGCATCGAAAGCTCCCATCATCTTCAAGTACGAGGTCGGAGAGGCAGCAGCACCTTTACCACCAGGCCCAATGCACAACGCTAGATGTTTAAGACCCTTCTTCCTGCCTGCATCGTATTCCAAGAGGTATTTCTTAATGAGAGCATCTTTAAGACCAATGGCTTCGGTCAAAGTAGCACGAAACGTCTCATCATCACTCAAGATATTGTTTCGAGGATCAAATTGCGTCGCTAGGGCTGATTGAATGAATCCATAAATTGACTGTGCCCGTCCCTTCGTGAGCTCTCTGGGTCGGGTATAGTAACGGACCATTTTGGGTAAAAAACGGATCCGGGGATGGCAATCAATCAAAGCTGACTGGCCGTTTGGGACCGTGATTCCTGGGTGTGAAAGATCAAGACCTATGCGTGGAGATTTTCGGATTCGTGGCAGCGTGGGGCCGGAACATGCAATGGGTCTCAGATAGAGATAAGACGTTCGAGTAGAAATTGAAGTTGTACCGGGCGGGCCAAGGGGACTTGTATCACCTTGCCAAATAACTTCAACTAGTTCTGAGATGCTTGATGCCCCACTCAAGTTTAAGATCTTGTCTACTAAGAGGGAGGGTCCGTAGACAGAGCTTCTTTTTGAATTTGTATCGATCTCACCATTTTTGGTGAGACCACGCAGGCTGCGAAAGAGAATCCCCCCTCGTACAAGCTCACTACTCCTTGGTCGATGTTGATCCCTTTGACCAGCAGCCACACCAGACACCAGTGGAGAAACAGCTGGTTGATCGACAAAGTAGGACGAAACGGTACGGGGAGTTAATCCACCAATTGTGAGATCCAGACCTTTGCGAGTACCACCCCGATATGCGGTTAGACTGGTGGAGCTGCGCGAAGCATCATTTGAGCGTCTTGGAGCACGGTGAAAGTACCTGGGGGCGCGATTAAACGCGGGAATGATGTTTTGAGTGTAATTGGCAAAAGATATAAGAGGGCACGTACCATCGACCACTCACTTTTTGCTCTTCGCTACCATGAGTGAATGGGTCCTCGTAGCATCCAACCTTCTGAAGATAGAACTCAATCTCTTGAATCTCAAAAGCCGTCTCAGTACCAGCGCACAGGACAACAAGCTGATGCTCATGCATGAGGACGCGTGCGATCGTGTCGAAACGGTTCGTTATGGAAATTTCGTCACCTAGAGAAGTAAAATCCAGAAGGTCATGAAGGCCTGATTGTATAACAGACACAGGGTTAGCTGGTCGGTCGTCGACTGTATCGGTATAGGTCGACTCTTTAAGTGAGACAACTTTGGTTTTCTTCGCCGGGTACAATGTGGGAGTTGAAATCTCATCTGCATTGCTTCCTTTCCGTTTTGAATATCCCATTATCCTTTCGTGACGAAGACAAGATTGTCGCGTACGTGGCTTATTCTACCCAAAAAGAATCGTCTGATCCAATTTCAAGTTAGCATCACTACCCAGTCGAAAAGACAAGGGGGACTCTACAGAAAGACGCTCATGACTAAGCAACATTTGCCCTCAGCATAGACAATCTACTTGTCATCAGGACACACACTTGACATGAATAACCAAGTCTTCCCGTACGTCGTAGAAAATATCTGAGGGGCTGATACAACTAAGTCGGGACATCTTTAGAGGCAAGTCAATCATAATCATGCAATCACAATCCATTCATTTCAACCTTCAAACAGGATACCAACAACTTCAAGCAGCCAAAACACACTAGGTTTACCTATCTGGTTGACTAATATTTGAATCTAGTAACCGTGATGATGTCCATCATGGTATCCAGCAGTGTGCCCCCGATGGTCCTCTTCATCGGAAACCTCACGATCATGGTGGTGATGCTTGCGATGCTCCTCTTCGTCTGAAGCAGCAACATCACGAGCGTGATGATTATGATGATGCTTATGGCGCTCTTCTTCGTCTGCAACAGCAACATCACGAGAGTGGTGATCATGATG
>Ga0153987_1000338_pt1 | contig 15849 bp, 22 predicted proteins | sample TSNC071MetaG_FD_102279 | JGI IMG/M metagenome (GOLD analysis project Ga0153987, IMG submission 102279) | Attine ant fungus gardens microbial communities from North Carolina, USA - TSNC071 MetaG | ecosystem: Host-associated > Fungi > Mycelium > Unclassified | place: USA: North Carolina, William B...
AGGCTGTCACAGTCTGTTAGTGTTTTAGAATGAGGTGAGAGATTCAAACCAGCTGGAAGAAATTTATCCATTTGAAGGATAGATTGAATTCCTTACCACGTGAAAGATCTGGTGGTTCTTTTTGAAGACGTCGTCAGGCACAATATTCATCGATAGAGCACTTCAAATGGTTGGGTGACATCCAAATGGGATATGAATTTATGTACCAAAACACCTAGATCATCATGAAGCTGGAAAGGACATGAGCAACAAGGATTCGAAAGTTTCATCTCCCTTCTCTTTGTCATTATTCCAGGCACCAAGGCCAGTCAAGAGGGCTCGATTGTCCACAGGCACCTGCCATCCGAACGACTCGATGCGTCTGCGGGCGACGAAAGCGTACAGGATATCATCCATATCTTCGCCAAATCGCCGCCATTCCTCTACTCCCTGGTCATTCATTTTGACCATAATAGGAGTGAAGTCAAACCAGAGACCGAAAGCGGACCAGAAAGGAGCTTCCTTTACGAGGCTACGGACCTTATGGAATATGATAATTTTTGAGTGTGTCAAGTCACGATCAAACATGGAGGACGTCAACTGGATCAAGGAGCGGAGGAGTGGCGCGAATAGTTCAGGAAAGTAGACCTGAAGGAGAACGAGGCGTTTGTGATGAGGGCATGAATACCAAATTGAGTCTCACTAAATCGCTACAAATAATATGTGTCAAGGTCCTCGGATTCGATCCAGATGATAATTCGAAGGCAATTTCACGTTCATAATTGTCGTCTCCCCAAGGAAGAGGCCGCACCAATGTGCTCGATGACGTCCGTAGATTCTTGCGGAGGAGAGGACATACCTACAACCCATTTGAACGATTTTGTTGGAGTCCGAATAAAGAATAAACACATACCTCTGGGAGATCCGTTGCGACAACCAGATCCTCACGCTGATCGACAACACTTGCGACTGCGGCAGCTACGACGCCTGTTCCGGACCCAAGCTCGAGTATGGTTCGGGGAGACGTCGCAGCGAGAAAAGGAGGATCAAAAGTAAATCCCGATGGAGATCTGATATAAAGTAGTGATGCGTATGCAGCTTCCCTAGGAGGTCGGGGTGCTGTTGAGGTGACTGGGCAACGTTACATGGCATAAGGAATACCAGACACGGCCAGCAATTCCATAATCCTGAATCGTTTGTCGCTGCGCCTCTTCTGCAAAGTCTTCAGTCAGCTGTAGATCAGGGTGGATGGAGGGGGCGATGTGGAGGTTGTGGGGAAAGTTCATGCTAGTAATCACATGATAACCGGCTATTACAGCTCGACTTACCTGTCTACTCTTTCCAATGTCCATACAGTCAAGGCCGGCACTCAGCCCGTTTGGTGCAGCGCTGGCTGGTGCTCTGGGGGGCTGTTTTAGCACTGCGTAGGCTATCCTACCTGATACAGGCATCATCGTGTGCTCACTGATGTTTATCTCAGTGTTGTGTATCCTTTAGATGTGTACGTCGCTTCCTCCGTGTAAAAAATGATACTTGATTTTTTCAGCGCAAAGACAAGGATCCAGGCAGTTCCTTCCTCCGGAGGAAGTAAAAATGAGCGGTCGATGCTCTCTGTCATCCTCAGAATATACTGGAAACAGGGTTTTGCTGGTTTGTTCCGTGGATTTGGTGCAACCATGTTGAATACTTTCTCCATGCGTGGGTCTTCCCTCTACAAGGGCCGGAATTTTGTCTCAGCGTTCCCAATAGAATATGCTTATTTTTTCTTCTATTCCTTCGTCAGGGGTGCTTATATCAAGCGCCTGACAAGTAAACTGCCAGCGGGGGCCAAACTACCACCCCTTTCGACTGCTGCAGAGCTCATATTGGGGGCCGTTGCGGGTGCCCTTGCCCAGATCTTCACCATTCCTGTCGCTGTGATTGCTACAAGACAGCAAGTAGGCCGAATAGACAGAAAAGATTCATCACCTCCAAAAGCCGGTGAAAAAGATGATGACTCTTTCCTTGCTGTTGCACGCGAGATCGTCCAAGAAGAGGGTGTAACTGGGCTTTGGCTTGGTATAAAGCCTGGTCTAATCTTGACTATCAATCCCGCTATCACATATGGTGTCTTTGAGCGTGTAAAAAGTCTAGTGCTTCTTGCACGAAAAACGAACGCGACCAAGATGTCCCCGGGTCTCAACTTTCTTGTCGGCGCTCTGAGCAAAACTCTTGCTACTATAGTGCGTCGCCTTTGAGTGTATGTTTTGCTAAGTCTCATTTGGATAGGTCACGTACCCCTATATTATGGCAAAGGTCCGCATCCAGGCACGGAGTGCTGATGCTGATGATGCCATTGAAAAGAATGGACTTCCACCACCATCGCAAGCTCCTCACCACTCACATAGTAGACACATCGGAGCAATTGAGATTTTGAAACGAGTCTGGAAAAAGCAAGGTTTCTTCGGCTGGTACCAGGTTAGTTTAAGCCTCATTGTTCTGCGACTGATTGATCAATCGGCACAATGATTAGGGAATGCAAGCGCAAATCATCAAAGCAGTTCTATCTCAAGGTGTCCTTTTCATGTCCAAAGAACAGTTTGAGCATTGGGCATTACTCATCATGGTCTTTGCTGCACGACTTTCCGTCAAGCAATCATAATACGTTTATGTAGCTACTTAATTATATCAATGATTCCATCAGTATGACAAATTCTGTGTTTTCCATTCTTCGCTATGTCTACTCCTGCTACTCCAACAACGGCGAATCCAAGGACACCAGTAGCAACGCGGATCTCAGCTGCACATATAATACAATCTTCGCCCCATTACACAACAACCCGTCGACATTCACTGTATGGTGTCGAGGACCGTGTCATCATCGATCTTGGCTCACGTATATGGAAAGTTGGATTCAGTGGTGAGGGGAGACCCCGAGACGTTTTTTACGCAGTAGGACCGAATGATACACTATGGAATCTTTCAAGAGCTAGGAGTGGACAAGAACGAGCAGAGGAGGATAGGATGCTAGAGATACGGCTGCAAAAATGTTTACGATCTGTCTTTCACAAGTGAGCGCATATTTTATCTTCTTCCTCCGAGGGTGTTGAGTAAATTTCAAGCTCGTTGATGACAGATCCTAAAGCGAGAAAGGTCATTCTAGTCGAGCATCCTTTACTACCACTGCACATTAAAGATCTTGTTGCAAGGATTTTGTTCGACAACCAGGTTTGCCATTTCCACTTGCTACTGCCAAGCTGTATTCTGAAAGATTCAGGTGCCTTCTGTCTCATTTGCTTCAAGTCATTTGTTGTCATTATTAGCAGTCGGGAGGATAACTGGTCTCGTTGTGGATTCTGGTCATCTTGAATCAGTAGCTTTACCAGTAGGTTCCGTGGCTACGTTCATACAATGCAGTTGATTTGATCATGTATACAGATTTTTGCATCTCGACCACTCTTTCCTCAACTCCAGACCACCCCTTTGGCCGGTGCAAAACTCACACAACATTTGCGTGCTCTCCTTTTGATGTTTGCAACTTACCTTCCACCTTTGGCGACTCTGGGCTCAACTACCACTGTACCGGACGCTGAACGAGCTATGAGAGTTCCTCAGGAAATCTTGACGGATGAACTGGTGGAGGAAATCAAGTCTCGTTGCTGTTTTGTGAGCGATGTCATGCCAGACAATCAAGAGATGGTACCACCAGAACTACGAACAAGAGAGAATACAATGGATGGAGACGAAGATCGCAATGAAGGATTTGAAGTGCCAGCCAGCGACTCAGTTGCTGCCTCCGAATCTGAGTTCTCCACTGCTGAGTCTGATGCCACAGAGGTCCCTCATACGGAGGCTTCAGGAATTTCCCAGTCAGAACGCTTTCGTGCTACTTCATCTAGTTTTGCATACAGTGAAAATCATCTTCAAGGCATTGCATACCTCTATAAGCGACACTCAAGAGCAATACCAATTCATATGCGCGTCACTCCTCCTCAACATCAGCGAGCTAGCACAGGTCCAGGCACATTGATTATTCCAGGCTGGATCCGTGAACGGGCAGCAGAAGTACTGTTTGAAGGTGGTGATATCGACGAAAGCAGCCTCGCAGAACTTATCCTTGACGTTCTACTCAAAACACCTATTGATCTTAGAAAAACACTTGCATGTTCTATTTTGGTTACGGGTGGTACGGCGATGCTTTCTGGATTTATTCAACGACTACAAGCGGAGATTTTGCGTGCAATTCAGCCCCCGGTGACTACTGGACGTCGGAATCAGAGACATTCCGCCATCCCCGGAAAGCCATCTCCACTTGCTTGCGACCGATACGCTTCGCTGAGACCGTTACTTCCTCATATTTCAATATTAAACAACCCGTCACCACCACCACCTACTTCAGGTCGAGCAGCTGCCAATGCCGGCAAGGCGCCTGCTTTTGCACCTTCTCTGATGGCTTGGATTGGTGGATCCCTCGCAGGGTATGTTGCACATGCTATCTTATTAATCTGCCATCCAACTCGGTATCATTTTAGAGCTCTCAAGACTGGTGGTGTAGAGATACCGAGAGAAAAGTGGGACGAAGCAGCAGAGATAGTGCGAAACGCAGAAGACGACGAGATGGAACCTTCTACTGAGTCATCAAACCGCATAGCTAGGACCATCTTACCTGATTGGACGAGATCATCATTACCGGTCGGTGCCCCGTCCGCAAACACAAAGCTACCATCCACTCCGTTGACTCCTCAAGCAACTCGAATTACTGCTCGCTAGCGAGCCACTGACTCGAGTCGAACGCGTTTGGAGAAGTCATGAAAGTATCTAAAGTTGATTGTATGATACCGGTTAACCTATTCGACTATGAAAACAGAGTAGATACTGAACTTGGGTCTCAGCATTTTGGCTCTGCTCACATGTCAATTGTATCAGTATAAGTCATATGCACCGTGTATGTAGTAATACCTACCATAGGTGAATAGAGTCATTGTTGATCCAGTGACATCTGAGTAATACTTACCATAGTCTGGATAAAGAACACATCCATCTGCATAATAAAGAATATGGAGTCCAGTATTATGGTCCAATTAAGATACAATGATCCAGTGTGGGTATCAATCCTAGCTCTACAGATCTACTAGTAATCCAAGAAACTAACTATTGACTGAATAGAGTAGGTAGATAAATGTCTAGTAAAATGTCTTGCCCTCGTTCCTGAACGGGCAAAAAAAGTCTAATAACAGATGCGCCTTTCAATAATTCATCGACATCTTCACATTCTCAACCCATTCAACGACATCTCTAGCCATATCCCGTCCTTGCCTCTCCCTCTCACTCAACCTCCTGTCATCATCACTCTCTACACCTTCCTGGTCGAGCTGCTTCAACAACATACAAAACTCATACTCCTTCTTCCTCTTGGTTTCTTTCATCTCCCGTCCTTTACAATAGGCTTCTTGGATTGATTTAGCCCACTCACCACCTTCATAGCTAGCCCTGGACAATTCAACACCCACGCCTTCTTGATCGAGATACATACGAAGTCCGTGTTCTTCAATGAAAAGGGGTCTGGAAACTACAAAAAAGGGACGTTCGATGGATAGGTTTAAAATGGACGCTAGAAAAATGACGTACCATAAACGAAGGGAGTACAACCATCGACACACTCTGAAGTCATGCCATAGCCCTGAAAACAGTTCTGATAAACGAAAACTCGGGAGAAAAAAAGGATTACGCACCAGTTTACCGAGTACGACGTCACTAACGGCGACTAGGTCAGGCATGTATACATCTTTAGGGGCAACATAAAATCCTTCAGGCAAACCATCATCCTCATTTTCCGCATCCCACTGTTCCTTGCTCACCCCACAAATTACTGCAATCCAGTTCTTATCCGGCAATAACCCGACTCCATCTTGTCCCTCGATCTCAGTGTTTGCTGTGTCGCTAGAGTGGGCTGAAGTTAGGGGAGAAGCAGTTTGAGAGATTTCCGAATCGCTGTAGGAGGAAGTCGGGGACGTGAGGATTGTATCTTCATTGTCGCTTATGATATCGCCAGATCCATTGGATCTTGGAGTCGGTGGTATGACACACATTTTGGGTACTTCACCCACTTCTAAATTAGAGTGTTTTCCATGGGATTTCTTTAGACTAGCAGATTGTGGGGTTGTTTGTGCAGATTTAGTTGCAGGTAGCGCACCTGGAACAAAGAGGCGAGAGGTCATAGCGAGCCACCCACGTAGACCCAGGTCATAGTTGTAGTGTCGCCTCCTGGGGAGTGTATGCCGCCGCTTGGTTTGATTGGCAAAAACAGATGCGGGGGCGACAGCGGTGTTGCCCGGGGGCAAAGTTAAATCAGACAGTTCATGATCGGATTCTAACTGGCTAATCCCGTTGTCAACATCGCTGGAGGCCTGATTCTCATCAAAATGATCCTGAGACCCAAAACGGTAACGCTTTGCTGGGTCAAGAGATTTGGATTTGATGTGCGCGCCTAGATCTCGATCGATGGCATTGAGATCAAGAGGTACTGGTACATTCATATTTTTAGGCTTCAGCACCCATTTGTCCAGACTTGGGGACATTGTCCGGGAACAGTCTCTTGAAGTACGTTTACCGGATGGCTTCTTGTTGTCTGCGGAAGCTTCAAAATCGGCAGTTAGAGCCAAAGCTTCTTGACTCGGGAATCGACTCTGAACACGACTGTTTGTCCTGCTGGTGCCAGGGCGTTTGAACGCTTGTCCACCAAAAGAGACGACGAGAATTTTCATTCCTTCGAAATTGGGAAGTCCAGTCCTGAGAAGAAATTCCGTGCGACCATGGGAGGTATAAATATCCGGTGAGGGTGGTCGGACAAGAAGCGGTGCAGAGCGGACTGAGCGAGGGACAATGAAATTATTTGGGAATGGTTTAGGGGGAAGCAATAGAATGTCTAAATCGACAAGGGAGAGCTGATGGGACTCAATTGAAGGATAGAATCTGTTGGAGACGGAATCAACCCAATCGGAGGAGGGCAAAGGCGGATGCGACAGAAACGAGGGTATAGGGATATGTGCGGGGAGACGTAACAAGAGATCGGCATGCTGATAACCATCGTGTAATTGAGATACAAGAGGAGCAAGGATGTCAGCAGGAATGGGTTCGTTGGGAAAAAGTTGGTCTGAGGTTGTTGTCGACGAACTTGAAGGTGAGGGAGAGAGTGTGCCGATGAGTGGTTGTGTGGGCGCATCAAGGAGGGGCGTGGCGAGATAACTATAGACAGCGTCAAAAGTAAAATTGGTGATGAGGATCGACGGAATGCTCGCTGACTTGGCTGCAAGACTGCGAGACAACTTTGGTCAACACTCGAATAGAGGCGCTGAGAGAACACACCAGCCGAGGAAAGCGGCATCGCTGAGGACGCAGTCAACCCCTGTTTCGATTAGCCAGGCACATTCGCAGTGCAGCAGAGCATCCTTCTGCTGTAGAAAATCTTGCAAGACCTGGACACTCTTTTTCCGGTCGACGTGGTAGCTGTGAGAGGGGTTAGAGGAGATATGGGTGGCTGACGAACCAAGTGCTTACGCAAGGGGCTGCACGATGACGGGGTCCACTTGGGCATAGCGGTAGAGAGCACCGCAAGCAATGCTATCGGCAAAGACATGGCGGGGAGCGGATGACACGATACAGACGGAGAGACGCGGAAGGGAGAGGAGATGCCTGGCAAAGGCAGAGACACGTGTGGCGTGGCCATACCCTGGGCAATGTCAGCAGCGGCAGAGGATTGTATGCAGACACTGACCGTGGCCAGAACAATAGTAAGCCAGCCTCATTGTGCCAGACAGTGACGAAGCAGACGATCCGAGTAGAAATGACCTGATAGTAACAATCAAAGTACCATGCAGCCTGACCCTAACCCAGGTTGGCTCCTACTACCATGTCTGCCCTCGACCTCATGGGTTTTCTCCTCCGCTCAGAGTCTGCTGTCGTCAATACGAGAACAGGCAGCGTCCTTTCCCGTGGCTCTATCCTCAAGACCGACCACCATCCCTCCGGTATCTGTCCTATCTCCCAGTCCGTCTGCACACTCTCATCTGGTCCCAGGCCGTGCCCAGGATCTCGAACTCAACGTCCACGGTGCTCCCAACTTTCGCGCTCCCCGCTATAGCAATTTGAATGTGTTTGGGGTCGCTCAGCCTCGCACCCAAGGCCTGCGAGCTATTCTGTCTATCCTGAGATGCAGGCCAAACTCGCCGAGTCCCTCTCATGTTGTCTGGTTCTCCACCCGAGAGGAACCCATCGGTAATTCCGTCCATTCTCTCTGCCACGGCTATATATATATATATATATATGTCCATATACAGTATACATCTCTGGACGCCCCTTTGTCTTGCGAGATGCTGCTGAACCGCGTCGCACCCTGAGCATCTCCGACCGTGCCGAGAACCTGGAAGCCATTGAAGCCAGGCTCAAGATTGACATCCTGCAGGAGGCATCCAGGTACATCTCAGTTGCTGTCTTACCCCTATTCCTATAACCCAAATTTAGATTTGGAGGCGTGGTCTTGACCCATAACGAAGTTGGTGTGTCCAAAAATAACTTACCACTAGTCAGTTTATCAATACGTCATCCAAGCTACCGCAACAAGTGGCCAAGGGGCCATCCTTCCAACTTGGACCAGCGTCGATAATAATAATGTCAAGACCTGCAGAGAGCTTTGGGAACACATGAAACAAGACGGATGGAATGTCGACGTGAGTTTCGTCCTTCGATAGCCATGTCTCGGCTTCTAATCTTTGCCAAACCAAGTACCACCGGTACGAACATCTCCCTGGGGTCAATAGTAGATCTCTTCTACCTCTTTGACAGAATACCCATATCTCCGGACCATCCTATCGAAGTGAGCCTTGCTTCCCGCAGTCATCCATCATCTCTCATTATCGCATAGGACAACTATCTTGATGCATACCTCCGTGTTATCCGTGATACCGACCCCTTGCGGACATCTCTGGTTTTCAACTGCGGTGTGGGGGCCGTGAGGACCACGTTTGCAATGGTGGCTGCCCTCATCATCAGAAGGAAACAGTTGGTGGAAAGAGGTTTGCCCGATCCTTTTGCCACCGGTCATACTCCTTTCATCACCCCTTCTGCTGCCAACGGCATGCCCATGTCTACATCTAATGGACTTGTCCCACCTGGAACAGTATGTTTATACCTTCTATGTATTATTAGCTCACTCTCGCCTCCCTTTAGCCAGCTTCTCCTCCCAAGGTGAACTCCAAATCTCCTCTAGTTATCAACAGGATCTGATGACGAATTTTCCAGCAAACCGAATCGAAGCTTATGCAAGCCTTAGAACAGGCCAACACCCAACAGGAATATAACAAAACGCTCCTACGATTAACGTACATTCTACAACGGTGTGCGGTGCTTCGAAATTTCTTCCATGTTCACATGCTTCCCATGCTGTTGTAATAGGCCTCAAGGATACCAATTCCCAGTCAGCGGTTGAACTACTAATGAGTCAGCCAACATTATTAGAAAACCTACGGAAAGCACACCAAGGCAACTATAGTTTAATTCTTGGCTTGCTTGGATGTTTGGATGATGGTTTAAGGGCTAAGAAACTGGTGGACAAGGTCATTGACACCAGTGTGTATTCCCGCTTTATAAAAGAAGACTAAAATCTCAGCCTGTCATAGCCGATCAGGTCACAAATTTACGAGAAGAAATTCTAACGTCTAGGTTGAACTATACACTTATGAGTACGGTAGACGAACAGGGTGAAAAATTCTTGAACAAGGCTACCAAGGCTATAGAGAAATAGTAAGCACACACTAAGTTTCATTCTTCAGCTCGATGCTGATCAATCAGCTTTTTCATGATCGTTTTTGCGAGCTTCATCAACACATCAGACAAGGATTTTTCACAAACTTTCTTCGAATGGATAAAAGTAGGTCATCGACTCTCATGAACACAAAGTATGATACAGATCTGAAGGTACAAAAAGGCTCGAACAGAGATTGGAAAGTATGTCTACATCAAATCTCAGAACTTGTGGTTATATCTGCGGTCTTGTCGTCCTCACCCAGCCAAGTCCGCTTCCTTCGAAAAACTTCCAGATCAAAGCTTAGCGTCTTCGCGCCTGTCAACGATCTGTCTTCGTTGTCCAAGTCCAGTCTTAAAACCCGTTCATTCGGTGCCGGAAAGCAAAATGATGTGGCAATCGCCGGTGGTCATATTTTGGGTGATGAATATACAAATCATGTCATCAAGGTCAGCTTTGCCAATTTCACTCCCCTACTACCGCTGAATTTAGTGGTTGACAGAACCGCTGTGGTGTCATTCTGCGCGACAGGTGGGCTCCTGATTTCTCCATGATTTGTCCATGTTGATAATAAATAACATGGTTGCCTCTAGCACCCTCCTCAAATCCGATCAATGGGTCAGTCGTCAAAAGATTGAAGATTCCATCTGTGGTGCTATCAATTTTCGAAAAATACCTAACTCAAACATTTATGCGCTCGGCCAACCTACAGCTGAGGCCATAGATGATGTTATTGCCAGGATCAAGTGTGTTCACCCCGACGCATTGAGAATCGTATGGATAACATTGCGTGAGGAGCCCGTTGTATACATCCATGGTGCCCCATATTGTTTGAGGAGGGAAGGATATTCATTGAGAAACATGAAAGGTAGATTTATAGATATATCCTGGGGAACGCTGAACCCATAAACCGTAGAATATGGTGGTATCTCTTCCTCTAGACTAGAGACACTTGAAGAGCGACTCAGAGATGATGTGATCGCTGAATCAAACAGCTTTGACGGTAGGTAGGTCATTCGAGGAGCATTTCCATTCGATACCCTCTAACGGTCTTTTCAGGGTTCTCTTACATACTGAAACAGCAGATGGTGCCGTTGTCCCAGTCTGGGAAGAAGTTCAGCCCGAAAATGTCGCAGTCCTCAAGGATATTATGATGTCTCGAAACAACTCTAGTACCATCCTTCAATACAACCGTATTCCGATTACGGCAGAAAATCCTCCCGATTTTACTGACCTTAATGACATGATTAAGGTGGTCATGCAGACATCAACAAACACGCCTATCGTTGTCAACTGTCAACTTGGTAGTGGCCGAAGCACAATGGCATCTATTCTACTGGTTCTGATACGTCAATGGTTCAAATCTCACGCGGTCGCTGCCTCTACCCGTAGGCCTATTTCGGAAGGCGAGATTGCACCTCCCATGAGGCAGAGGCCAAGGAAATCATACCAGGTCATCGATAGTGGGTTTATCTTTGAGCGATGATGGCGTCACTGATTTGGATTTTCCAAAGACTTGTTACGCGTTTTTCGAACAGGTCTAGCTGTCAAGAATTCGGTGGATGATGCTGTTGACCAATGTTCTGGTTACCTTAACCTTCGAGAATCGATTGACAATTGGAGGATCAAGAGCGAAGAGGCCACGGATGATACGCAGAAAAAGATCTTTGCTCAGAAGGGTGCGCTTGTCTTATTGTTTATTTGGTATGCTACGGCTGATTTTGGTTCTCTTGGATACAGGTCTTCAGAATCTTAGGCGTTATTTTGAACTTGTTGTTTTCCAGGCTTACCTTCAGTCAACTATCCCCGATACCATGCAGTCTTTCCAGAGCATAGAGGCTTTCGTGAAGGCACACCCTGTGATCAAAACTTTTGAAAAAGAAATCATTCACGGTGGCATTAGCGCCCTTCAACCTCTCGCCGGGGCGGCTGCCAAGGGAGACATGGCTTCTCCAGATGAAGTGACCCAAGTTGTCGTAAATCGTGATGGAAGTATCCTTTCAGCATCAACTATCCTCAAGAGTGATTTCTTCTCAAACCTACAGAAATTAACACTATTAGAGTAAAATTGGTCTTTCTTGGTTTCTGAATAATCCAGTGTTAATATGGTTCTAGACGCATCGAGGGATCACCAAATTTTAGGAGGGTACCGTTGATACTACGACCTATATCAATTCCTGGATCGGATACGATGGACTTTGTAGTCGATGAGTCAAGACACGGGAAGGCAGTCTGTGGAAGGTGAGGTTGTGTTTTTTTTCTGCCCTATGAATATCAATGTTGCATCTCAGTGGCATGCCGACCGTTGATGGGTACGTTTGAGGCTCGCTTCAAAGATTTTACCTGATCAGCTCTGCAGCCTGAAACGCGCGTTGCAAAGAGTTGATGCAGGACCTAATGGAAAGAACACAGTATGCTGGACATTGCTTCGGGAGGTGATTCGTAGTAATTTTCCATGTAATCAGCTACTGATTGAGCGACAGGAACCTGTGATATATGTCTCAGGACGACCTCATGTTCTTCGTCTCAGCAACAATCCTCTGCAGAATGTGGAGTAGGTTTATATCCTCGTTAACGGAATGGATACTGACGTGGACTCAGAGCTACAGGAGTCACCACTTCTGTTGTTGAGGCCATGGAAGAAAGTTTCAAGAGGGACGTACTTTGTGAAGTGGGAATCGGCAATGGACGCATTCTACTACACGACGAGGTCGAAGAACGCCCAGGAGTATTTTCTATCATCCCAATATGGGAAAACGTCACTGATGATGATATCATGACACCAAGAGACGTATTTGAGTTGATCAAGAAAGAAGGCTACCAGGTGAGGGCTGATCTTGAAATACTTTGATGTACTGACTGATCGTCTTGTAGCTTGATTATGGCCGTATCGCGATAGTCAGCATTCTATCTCTTGAGCTGGCGCATAGCTGATCGATTCTACCAGACCGATGAGCAAGCTCCTCTGCCGATTGCGCTGTCCCAACTATTAGACCGCGTTCAGTCTGGCCTCTCTCAAGCAGGAGACTTCATTTTCAACTGTCAGATGGGTCGAGGGCGAACCACCACAGGAATGGTTACTGCCTGCTTGATTGTATCGACACAGCAGTGGACGAGACAAGAGCAGCAGCTTGCGTGGCATGAGCCAATCTCTGAAGCAGAAGTCTATGATCCCATTGATGGCCCCTCCGAAGAGGAGGCTTATCTTCAAGGTGACATTGGATATCAGTAGTTTATCACACGACTGAGTTTTTGTGGTGCAGGTCAATACAAGATCATTCTTCAACTTGTTGGAGTTCTGTCCCATGGAAAAGTTGCTAAACGCCTGACGGATTGTGCGATCGACTTGATGCAAGATGTTCAAAATCTACGCAAGGCCATTTATGAGTATGTCTCGTCTGACATCGGATCTCCATGTTTTTTTTTACCAATGTCACATTAGTTACAAGCTCAAAACTGAAGCCTGTGTGAAAGGCAGTGCAAAAGAGCTGAATCTGCGAAACGTAGCTGTGAATTATCTGTCAGCATTTTTTCCCCGTCCCTTCCGATTGACTCAAGGCGTGCGCTGATACTTTTGCCTTGTAATATTGGAATTAGGTATCGTTACGGAATGTTGATCGTCTTTGCAAATTACCTCATTGAGGCGAAAGACCGAGAAGAGCCCATAGCGACGTTCCCCGAGTGGTTACATGAACACCGAGAGATCACGAACTTACTTGAACGGAGATCTCTTGATTAGAGTCGAGTGGTTCAGTCGACTATAATCAACCTACGTGTTCGTATGTAGACACGAAGTTGTGTATGTTAGTAAAAAAAAGATAGAATTAGAGGGTTGCTGGGGTTATCCCCTGGGCAGTGTTGTATGGGTTATGATTCAAGACAAAGGGATGCACCTCCTCCCTCCTCGGTTTCTAGAAAGACATACACTATCATTGAGGGGAGAAAAATGAGCAGAGTACATAACATTGTATGCTGATTTGAATCAGTTGTGAGGACAATTCCTTCCACATAGGAAAACTTGATCAATACTAATTTCTATTGACAATTCATTTCACTTAGCCCTTTCCGGCTGGTGTTATGGTCTTTTGGATATCGGGAGAGGTTAGCTGTGGACCAAAGCTTGTTTACCCTTGGGAAAGCTATATCAACAGCTGCTTCGACTCCTTTTTTTCACAGCCAAGTGCTTCCTCCACCCCCTTTAAACATAGTTTATTGTGGCATGTGCCAGAATTGAGTGCTCAGGTAATCAAGAGCAGGCTCCTTGCACGCCTCTCTCATCTTTTGTTAACATGCAAGGACACGAAACCAAGATTGGGATTCATAACAGTTTCGTGTAGACAACAGGTAGATATATACTCATCAGAAAATAGCGTTGATAAGGCCGCTGCCAATGGCGGCTCCTGTAAGCGATCATGAGGTCAGAGCTCACGGTCAGTTGAGCGAGTGAAAGCATTGAGACGGACCAGCACCGAAGCCAACACCCCCAGCCGCCGAATTAGCCATCTGTGAAAGAAAAAGGTGAGAAGAGAGGATGGAGGATACGTGAGAGAGGGGGAAAAAAAAGGTACCGTCTTCTTCAGATCACCGTATTTGCCCTCTTTTTGAGGAACTTCCTGAACTACTATCGAATTTGATTGTCCAGGAGGTCCAGGCATGGGCGCAAGGGGAGCAGGAGGCTGGTTCATACCGTGATAGGCAGCTCGGAATGGTTTATAGACAGGTCTCTCGATAGGTTTCTCGTTTATAGCTGTAGGTGCCTGTATCTTCTCTACGTAGCTCGCAGGAAATACCCCTTGGCGGCCTGTGGCTCGTCCAGTCCACCAATCTTGATTGTTCTCTTGAATAATCTCAATAATTTCGCCTTGTGCGAGACTGAGGTCTCCAGAGTCCTATTCGGTGTCAATCTAGATACATAGAATTGATCACTTCACGACTGCACCTGGCCAGCCCAGGCCCAAAGAACTCGAGCTTGAGGTACTGAAGGAGGTACTGGAGGAGGAGGAGTAATAGGGACATGTGTAGATGAGAACACTGGTGTCGGTGTAGGGAAAGTCGGCGTTGAAGATGGCAATTTAGCTAGGAAGGTCGAAGCATCCTCTGGGGAAATGTAACCATGCTTGACGAGAAAGTCAACTTGGTTTTCGAGCTGAGAAACAATGTGAGCAAGGAAAACAGATTCTTCCGAGCTATGGACCATGAGTACGAGATGGCAATTGAATTGAATTTCATTCCATGTCTGCAATCAACCCTAACCCTGCCGTCATTTTCTCTTCTTGTTCTTTCTACTAGAGGATGCGTGCAATCCACCCCATCACCAGTGTTCCTTCATACGTCGTACAAGAAGAGCACACCTCGATACTTGCTTCAACACCCCTTTCTTTCAACCAAATTCCTCCTGTGATCAGACATAAGGAAGATAATGTCACATTCGCTGTCGACCCTCCTATAGAAGGTTTCTCAGACCCAGAACTCAAAGGCACTCTCTATATTCTGACAAGGTAGGTGTTGACTCTGAATCTTCCCTTCCCGTAGTCATCCGGTCGTATCTCAAGTGTGTTCGTGTTTTTCTCCACTCGTGGCCACGGTTTTCAGGTTGAATATCCTTCGATAACTCTTCATGCGATCTCGCGTGGAGACTCCGTGCCATCAATCTATTGTCAACTTGCCGAATTGGGCGAGGGACAAAATGGGGGAGACGAAGATGAAGAGTTCAGCGAAATACAGGAACTGAAGATCATTCCTAGCACGTCTGATTCGCGTATGTGCGTCCCTTTTCACGTAGTGTAGCTACTATCTGACGAAAAAATCGCAAATAGTGGAAAGTATCTTTGAGGCTCTGTCGTACTGTGCTGCACTTCATCCCGATCATGGTACTGAAGAGCAGGATGATGATGATGATGATGCTTTCATCGACCCGAGTAATACGAACTTTGACACATTCTCTGGTGATGAAGGTGAACAACTCAGCGAAGTTGGGAGGGTGCGCAGCGATTTCCTCAATAATAACCGCTTCGCGCCATACTAGACCACCCACATCTGTTCTTCCCCCATTCCTCAATACAGGCACATTTAGAGTCTCTCATCCTCTATGA
>Ga0153987_1000339_pt1 | contig 15527 bp, 14 predicted proteins | sample TSNC071MetaG_FD_102279 | JGI IMG/M metagenome (GOLD analysis project Ga0153987, IMG submission 102279) | Attine ant fungus gardens microbial communities from North Carolina, USA - TSNC071 MetaG | ecosystem: Host-associated > Fungi > Mycelium > Unclassified | place: USA: North Carolina, William B...
ACTCAAGTAGTCCTAAAGCTGTTTTTTAGTATTGGAAAATGTGTACAATATTTAAGGAGTAAAGGACATCCCGCTACTCATATAACATTGGTAAAATATATAGATACTGGTATAAATTACTATGGTTATATTTTTAAATATATTTAAGCTTATTGGTTAATTTGGGATTAATATAAAATTTTTAACTGTATGCTGGTACCCCTTAAAGCTTACGATACTACCTAACGCTTGAACAACTTTTTTTTTGTTAACATTAGTAGTAATAAATCCAAAAGATTGGGCAATCAGCAGGAAACAAAATATAATTAAACAAAGACCAACAGTCGCAATAAAATTATAGAATAGGATCCTCAGAGACTATGCGTTAGACACCGTTCTCTTTCTAATAAAATAAGAATTAGAAACGCTGAAGATATAGTCCACTATATTAAGAAATTAATAATTACAAGGTCATTAGTACAACTTTAAATATGAGAACAAACGGTATGTCACTACATAAATTACCTTTATTCGTATGGGCAATTTTCGTAACAGCAATTTTACTGTTATTATCATTACCTGTTTTAGCGGGTGCTATAACTATGCTTATAACTGATAGAAACTTCAATACAAGCTTTTACGACCCAGCAGGAGGAGGTGATCCAGTGCTTTACCAACATCTTTTCTGGTTCTTCGGTCAAATGTGGCCCTTTAAATATAATTTAATGCAACATACTGTAAGCGAGAAATTCATGAATAATTTATTAGATACTTTGAGTGTAAGTTGCAATCTTTGTACCGTTGAAGTTAAAAATCTTTTAAATATGAATAATTCGCAAGTAACCAAAGCGTATAACAACTCGCTAGTAGGAACTTCAGAGGCCATACGTATGTTAAATTTAAACAAAGTCTTTACTTTATCGCGAGGACGGCTTATTCATAGTAAAAATAAGGATACAAAATTAGAAGAATGGTTAGCAGGTATCATAGATGGAGATGGAAGCTTTCTATTAAGTAAAAAGGGTTATGCTAGTTTAGAAATTACAATGGATATTAAAGATGAGCATGCTTTACAAATAGTTAAAAATACTTATGGTGGATCTATCAAATTAAGATCAGGTGCTAATGCACTAAGATATAGATTACATCATAAATCAGGTTTATTAAAATTAATAAATGCTGTTAATGGACATATTAGAAATTCTAATAGATTAGTTCAATTAAATAAATTATGTCATAAATATGAAATAAGTTTAATTTATCCTCAAAAACTAACTTATGATAGTGGGTGGCTTTCTGGATTTTTTGATTCAGATGGTACAGTTACAATTAATAGCACTAACACACAATTATCTATTGCTCTTTCTCAAAAAACATCTGAATTATTACAACCTTTACTAGAAATATATGGTGGAAATATCTATATTGATAGAGGGAGCTTTCAATCTTTTAAATGGTATATAACAAAAAAAGAGGATATCTTAAATTTAATAAATTATTTTAAAAAATATCCATCTAGATCAGCTAAAAAAAATAGACTTCATTTAATCCCTAAATACTATGAATTAAAGGATCTTAAAGCCCATAAAGCTTTACCTGGTACTTTTTTAGATAAAAGTTGGAAATATTTTAACAATAAGTGGTTCAAATATGAAGATCTTAATTAATGTTAAATTTAAAGATATGGTCCAAACATTTTATTTAAATGTAGCATCCAGAAGTTATAAAAATAGGCTTCTTAACGTTGCTGTTTGCTGGAACAACTTCTTTCCTAAATGAGGTAAGTTTTAAGTACTCCATCTTAAATGATATAGTAATAAAATTAAAACAAGGGAGTATATCAGCAGGTAACAAATTTTTTCAATTAAAACATGGAACCTCAGAGACTTTATGCAACGAAACTGTAGAAGTATTAGAAAATGTTAAAGAGATCTCAGTTCATGTACCTAAACATTTAAAACCAAATAATCCAGAACAAATAGGTCATTATTTAGCAGGTCTAATAGAAGGAGGAGGTCAATTTACTAACAAACAAGAGTTAGTTATAAAGTTTCATCATTTAGATGCTTCTTTAGCTTATTTTATAAAAAAAAGTATAGGTTATGGTAAAGTAAAAAAAATAAAAACAGAAGGCAAAGAGTCTATATTCTTAGTAGTATCTTCAATAGAAGGTTTGATAAAAGTCATTAATCTAATAAATGGTAAAATAAGAATTGAAAATACACTTAACGAAATGACTAAAAATATTTTAAATGATAATAAATTTGCCTTATCTGATCTTAAGCCTAAGGAATTAAAATTGAATTTAAATAAGAATTTAAAAAATCATTGGTTAGCTGGATTTTCTGATGCTACTGCTAGTTTTCAAATCAATTTTGTTAATAATAGTAATCCCGCAGGCTTTAAATCAGGACTACAATTAAATTTTAAGATCGAACCTGCTCAAAAAGTATTTGCTTTACAATTAATTCAAGAATTTTTAGGAGGAAATATAGCCTATAACCAAAATAATGAAACTTATAATTATGATTCTACATCATTTGGTACAGCAAAAAATGTTATAAATTACTTAGATCATTATCATTTATTATCAAGTAAACAAGTTAATTTTTTAAAATGGAGAAAATCTTATATCATCATTCAAAATAAAGATTATTTAAACGAAAATGGAATTAACAAAATTATTAAATTTAAAAATACTATGATTAATTATAATGATTAATTTTAATCTAATGAAACTGAATTTAACTCCAAAATTTGTAATTATTTCTAGAACAATACAGTTTAAGATGAAGTCCTAACAAGAATGTTAAGTTCTTGAGTATTAATTTGAATAGTGAAACCCACTACACGCAGGGTATTTAAATTTCCATATTCTATTAATCAAAACATTGTTATATTTTAATTATACCTGGTTTCGGTATAGTTAGCCATGTTGTTTCAAGTTTCTCAGGAAAACCAATATATGGTTACATAGGGATGGTCTACGCCATGTTTTCTATTGGAATATTAGGTTTTTTAGTATGATCTCACCACATGTTTAGTGTAGGTTTAGATGAATTTTGCAATTTAATTCTTTACTCAAAACTTATCGGTACTAAATTAGACAAAAGTAAACCTTTTTTTAATAGTTATAACCAAGAGGTTAAAGAAATTTTATTTGGCTCTCTATTGGGAGATGGTAGTTTAGAAATGCCACCTAGAGGTATAAATGCAAGATTTGGTTTTACCCAAAGCTTAGATAAAAAGGATTATTTCTTAACATTGTTAAATGCATTAACAGATTTAAGCTCTGGAAAGTATAGAGAATATTCTCATTTAGATAAAAGAACTGGAAAAACTTACAGCAGTTTAAACTTTTGAAGTAAATCTTTACCTTTTTTGAATGAGTTTTATTTAAATTTTTATAACGGTAAAGTTAAAGTAGTTCCTTTAGACTTATTTTTATTAACTCCTATCGCACTAGCGCATTGAGTAATGCAAGACGGATCTAGAGGAACTAGTCAAGGTTTATATCTTTGTACAGATAGTTTTACCCTTGATGAAGTTAAAAGACTTAGTCATTATTTAATAAGAAAATATGATATTAAATGCTCTATTCATAAATCTAGAGGGAATTATAGAATTTATATTTTAGCTAAGTCTATAGAGACTGTTAAATTTCTTATTTTGCCTTTTATGCATAAAACTATGATCTATAAGTTGGGAGTATAGCTAAATTCCATACGTCTACCATTTTTGAAACAAAATTTGGATATAATTTTCCTATTTGCAAGGAACTATTTAAAAATTAGTGTACGAATACTCCTCTTATAACCGTACATAAATGTAATTTTAAAACCGGAAGTCAAATTTTGAGAGTACGTGAAAATCACTAAATTTTATACAACTTGCAGGAAACCTATTAGTATTTTTATAAAACACTTTGTGGGGTTCCTCAGAGACTATACGGGAAAATCCTTAATCAATTAAATTTGAAAGGATAAGACATAGTCCAAATTAAGATTTATATAAATAATAACTCACATAGTTTTTAATAAATTAATCTTAATAGGTAGATACAAGAGCATATTTTACAGCCGCAACGTGTGCTATTTCATTTAAAAAAACCTTGAGCGCAATTGCTCCACTCCCGTTTTTTGATATAAATATTTTATATAAAAAATATTCTACTGTTAATTCTAATGCTGTGTCTAATCTTAAAAAAATAAAGGGATACCCCTTAACTTTATGAAATAAACCCTTAGGATTAACTTCTTTAAATAGTAAATATAAATTAACTGCTCAAGAAAGAAATATGTTAAAATTAACTCCTCGAGCTAAAAGTATAATTATAGGTTTAATTCTTTCTGATGGTTGAATTCAAAAAAGAGGACATTGAAATCCTAGGATTGCTTTAAAACAATCTATTATTAATTTTCCATACATATGAAATGTATATAGTGAACTGGCTTATTTATGTTCAGGACCTTTATATTCAAGTAAAAATATAATGAGAGGAAAAATTTTTTATAGTCTAACTTTTCAGACTAGACAATTAGAATGTTTAATGGAAATTATAGATCTGTTTTATATTTTTAAAAATAATAAATTAGAAAAAACCATTAAATATGATTTATTTTTTAATATAGATTATATAGTTTTAGCACATTTTATAATGGGAGATGGTTCTAAAAGAAAAAAAGGTTTAATATTATGTACAGATAATTTTAGTTTACAAGAAGTTGTTTTATTATTAAATATTTTAATTATAAAATTTGATATTAATCCAACTATTCAAAAGGAAAAAAATAAATTTAGAATTTATATTAATGAAAAAAGTTTAATCAAAATTAAACCTTTTATTATTCCGTATTTTGTTGATCATTTTTTATATAAAATTTTGTAAATGGAGTGTAAAGCTTTAGACTTAGGTAGAAAAAGCCAATTTTTCACTGACAACAGCATGTCTAAAAAGGGAGTTTAATTATTAATTAATGTTCGCTCCCAAGCTACGATTCCTATGGCTAGAAAAACAAACTAATAAAAACATATCTAACAAAAATGTATTAAAGAAGTTGCGGACTTTAATAAAAAAAACCATAGTTAGATTGTATAGGGCCTAAGGGAATATTAATGGGTTTTTTTAAAGAACTTAGGATCACCTGAGATTTTAAAGATTGGAGGTGACGGAGTTTTCATAGTAGCTATCCCATTGTAATAATGTGGTTATGCGAAGGAAAACAGAAGAAAATTAAGTTTTCTTTGGAAAGCCGTATGATGGGAAACTATCACGTACGGTTTGGGAAAGGATTTTTGATTAATTTCTACTATTATAATTAGTAGTTGGGGTCAATCTTCTATTTCACAATGGTAATTGCGGTTCCTACTGGTATAAAAATATGGGCGACCGTTCGAGTTTATGCAGAATTGTTGCTTTACAAACTAAAGACAAACAGTAAAGAGGAATTTACTGAAGGTCATAGTGCTTACCTTGATTCAGTAATGATAGGGGGACCAGAGCCTGCACTAAAAGGAATCATGAGGATTTTAGCTGACGCTCTTTATAAGAGCAGGTCCAAGATAGGTTTCAAGACCATCGGATGTTCAAGGATGAGGTTGAATTACCAAAACTCAAGTAATTTCGGGAGTGATCACGCCTGTCTATGGCATCAGCTGCTACATAGATATCTTGGTCCCTTGGTGGTGAAAATTTACATCAAAGGCTATTCTATGACTGAGACGTTACTAAACGCATTTAGGACATGTTACAAAAGAGTCTCCTTATTCATCAAATCGAGAGCTGTATACGCTACCGGTGAAGTCTCTTACTCAACTAGATTGAAAAGAGATGGCAGAGGGTTCGTAGTACCAATTTTACTAATTGGAAAGGGACCTAAACACTTTACGAAAACACCTTTCGTGAGGTCACACGTTACTAGAAGCGGGATGAGTAGTCTGGCGCCTGTACAGGAGCAAAATGAAACACCTAAAGGACTACAAATTCTAGCCAAACACTGGCAAACTAGCTATCAAAATCCTAACAGGATTTTCTGTGATTTAAGAGGAATCCTTAAACAAGAATCAATATGGTTTGCTGCCTACCTAAAGCTGAAAAGCAATAAGGGATCATTTACGCAGGGACCGGATGAAGACGACATAGATTCACTTACGAAGAAAAGAATTCTTGAAATTAGAAAGGCAGTACTAAAGAATAAATTCTCATGAATCGGAGTACGAGAAATCATGATACCTAAACCAGGCAAACCCGGTAAATTTAGACCACTAGGAATACCTTCCATTAATGATAGACTTGTACAAGAAGTTATTCGAACAATCATAGAACCTATATATGAAATTCACTTTAGCAAACTATCACATGGATTTAGACCAAACAGAGGCTGCCACACAGCCTTAAAATGGATTAATACCAACATGAAAGATTCGATATGGTTTATCGAAGGGGACATTAAAAGCTATTTCCCTTCAATAGATCACCAAATCCTTATGAATATTCTTGAAAGAAAGATTCAGGACCCAACTATTCTAAGATTAATCCGAAGTGGACTTAAAGCTAAAGTCTTCCAAAAAGACAAACAAACTTACGCTCCAGAAGTAGGAACTCCCCAAGGAGGTATACTTAGTCCCTTATTATCTAATATCTACTTGAATGAACTAGATCAATATATGGAAAGATTATGCCTGGAATACAAAGGAAACGTTATACCAACTAACAGGAAGAAAAATCCCGTAGCAAACAAACTACTTAAATCCGGTAACAAATCTGAATACTATAGATTGAGAATACCTAGCAGAATACCGCACGAAATTGGATACAGAAACTGCAAATATATTCGATACGCAGATGATTTTGTTATAGGAATACTAGGCCCCAGATCAACGGCTATAGAAATAAGAGACAAAGTAAAAGACTTCCTTAAAAACGAACTAAATGTCGAACTTAGCCTAGAGAAAACCAAAGTTACTCATATAACTCAAGGTATAGAATTTCTAGGCTACATTTTTAGCAGACGACAACTATTCACAAAACAATCTTATGGTGGAACTGTTGTTACAAGAAAAATGACAATACCTACATTAGATGTTAACATGAAGCGAGTGATTGCACGACTTACTGAAGCAAACTTCTGTGATGGAAGCGGTAAACCTTTACCCACATTCAGATTCCTTAGACTACCACAATCTGAAACCAACACAAAGGTAAACTATATCTTAAAAGGTCTAAGTGAATGGTGGTCAATAGCAGGTAACAGAAGAAGCGCAATAGCCCGAGTGGCTTATATCATAAGATATTCAATCGCTAAAGTATATGCTGCTAAATTCAAACTTCGAACAGTAGCTTCTGTTTTCAAAGCGGGAGGAAATGATCTAGGTAAACCCATTGGAGCAAGAGCTAAATCAGTAGTGGGTGCGGTCGAAACAAACACACCAAAGGCAAAAACTAAACCGCTAACAGGGATACTTTTCGCTCGATATCATAAAATTCCCAAACCAAAAGGAAATAAGATAAAGCCAAACTGGACACCTGAGTATCTAAAGGCATTACAGAAACAAACTGATCTACAAAATTTCCTGAAAGAAATATGGAATTCAAAGAAAAAGAGTGCAAAGAACCCATTAGCAGCTATGGCCTGGAGACTGGAAACAGCCTTATCTAGACAAGGTGCCACTTGTGCCGTATGTGGCTCTGCTGAAGATGTACAGATGCATCACGTAAGGGCTCTTAAAGATATCGCAAAATCGAAAAACGCTGTACATAAACATATGATAGCGATAGAACGAAGACAGGTTCCGGTGTGTAGAAAACACCACTTAGAATTACATAGAGGGAACTGGTTGAATAAACCAAGCAAAAATCCATTGAAACCAGGTAACGTTGGAAAGCCGTGTGATGGGTAACTATCTCGCACGGTTCGGTGGGAGCTCGAGCTCGTTTATCGAGACTAATAATAAGAAATTAGTGATAATCGATGTTTCGTTCGACCCAATTTAGTTGGATGGCGACATTATACGGTGGTAGTTTAAGATACAATACACCATTATTATTTGTTTTAGGTTTCATTGCTCTATTCACTATTGGTGGATTATTACTTTAGTTAGTTCACTTTAAAGACCTTTACTATATGCTTGAAACCTCTGATAACTAAAATACTAATTATATTAAAATTAGTAAAAATTTTTAGTTTTGAGTAATAAGCAGGAAACCAAATTATAAAAATTAAATTGTAAAAGTAGGTTCCTCAGAGACTACATGTGGTCATCATTATTAATTAATGATAAGATATAGTCCATAAAAAACTATAAATATTTTTTTAGTATTTATAGGTAATTACACCTTCTTTTTTAACTTTTTACATGCCTTTAAGGAAGAAAGCTCAAATTTTTTATTTAATTTTTTTACTTGTTTTTTAACTAAAATTGTAGAAAAAATAAAACCTATTAAAGTATATAATAATTTTAAATTAAATAAAGAGGAAATTAAAACTGATCAAAAAAATAAAACAGGTATTTATTGTTTACTTAATTTAACTAATGGTAATATATATATTGGTAGTTCAATTAACATTGCTTCTAGAATGTCTAATTATTTAAGTAATACTTATTTAAAGCATAAAAAAAATAATAATATGCCTATAGTACAAGCATTGTTAAAGTATAAAAAAGAAAATTTTGCTGTTTTAATAGTAGAACATGTAAACATTGAAAATTTATTTGTAAGGGAAACTTATTATATCACGCATTTATTACCCTATTATAATGTTTTAAAACAAGGTTATTCTTCATTAGGTTATAAACATACTGAAAATACTAAACAAATGCTAAGAGAATTAGCTCAAAATAGAACACATTCAGACGAAAATAAAACTTTAATTTTTAAAGCTTTAGTAGGTGAGAATAATCCTTTTTATAATAAGGCTCACTCCGAAGAATCTAAAATAAAAATAATAGAGAGTAAATCAATTTATCCGGTTTATATTTATAATTCATTTAAAAAATTATTAGTTATTTATCCTTCAGTTACAACTTTAGCTAAATCAATAAATTCCAATAATTCTACCGTAACCAATTATATAAAAAACAAAACATTATTTAGAGGTGAATGGTATTTAAGTTATTTACCTTTTAATATTGAGAGTATGCCATTAATAGATAATTGGTATTCCAAAAAAGCTAATGATTTAATATTAGAAATAAAAAATAATTTTCATATTAAAAAAGCTATTTTTGTTTACAATATAAATTATGAATTTATAAAAAAATTTGAAGGTGTATTACACGCTCAAAAAGAATTAAATATTAGTCACGAGATTATAAAAAAATATGCCTTGTTAAATAATCCTTATAAAGGTTATATTTTTAACTCTGAAAGAATAAGTTCCAGCGAAATAGTTGGAATTTAATTAAGAATAGTTTAATATTTATTTTTTTTTGCTTTTTTTTAGTAACAGGAGTAGTGTTATCAAATGCCTCAATAGATGTAGCATTCCATGATAGTTATTACGTCGTCGCTCATTTTCACTACGTATTATCTATGGGTGCTGTTTTTGCTTTATTTGCTGGTTTCTACTACTGGACACCTAAAATCACAGGAAGAACAGTTAACGATTTCTTAGGTAAAGTTCACTTCTACGTGATGTTTATTGGGGTTAATAAATTAATTAATTATAAGAAATTGTTATACTTTACTGAAGCCTACGCTTATACTTCCGGTGTTTCATTGTCAAGTAAACCTATTTCTTTAAATGAAATAATAAACAGAGATTTAATTGACACAGAAGAAAACGACATCGATAATGATACTTTAAATAATAAGTTAAATATTTTGCCTACTCCTAAAACACCTAACCCTAATAAAGGGAAAAATAAATTAATATTTGAAAAATTAAATAATATTCAAGCAGAAGCTAAATTTATTGATATCAAAGAATCTAAATTAGATATTTTATTAAATACTAAAGATAAAGCTGGTGTTTACATGTTTTTTAATTTAACAAATGGTAATTGTTATATAGGTAGTAGTGTAAATTTAGCTAGAAGATTTAGATTACATATGAGCAGTATAAATTCAGTAAAATTACCTTTGCCTCTAGCTATTAATAAGTATGGTCCTAATAATTTTGTATTCTTAATTTTACAATATTGTGATAGAGATGTAGATATTTGTATAGGGTTAGAACAATTTTATATAGATATGTATAAACCTAAATATAACATATTAAAATTAGCAGGTTCTTCTCAAGGATTTAAACATTCTCCTGAAACTATATCTAATTTAAAAAGAATGCATGAAGGTAAATTACATCCTAGATTCAATAGTAAAGTTTCAGAACAACAAAAATTATTAACTAGTTTGGCTTTAAAAAAATATTTTATAGAACATGGTCACCATAATAAAGGTAAAAAAGGTAAATTAGCTCCACAATTTGGAATTGGAGGAACAAAATTAAATATGAAAAGTGAAAACGGAGAGGTACTATCTTTTCCTTCTATTAATGCTACAAGACAACATTTTAGAGTTAGATTTACTACTATTTCTAAAAATGTCAATCAAAATAAACCTATTTTAATTAAAGGAGTAAAATGGTTTGCATATTTAGATACTTAATTGAATTTTGTATTTTTACACCACACTTCTTATTAAATTAATTTATGGTATAACATTAAGCCGATTAGACCATATAGCTGAGGAGTTAAGTATTATCGCACATATTTTATTTTACTAAAACTTTAAGATGAGTTATATTAGCCCCCTAATATTAATAAAATATTAGTAAAAAAAAAAACATTCTATATGCTAGAAACTCCTAAAGCTTAGTCAACCTATTTTTAGGTAACAATGATTAAAGATATTACAATGGACAATTAGCAGGAAACCAAACTGTATATTTAATGCAAGAGTAGGTTCCCCAGAGACTACACGAATGTGAATTTAAAATAGTTTTGCTATAAAACAACTGCAAAAAAAATGATACTAATTGCCGTTACATCTCGCAATACTAATACAAATTTAAGAAATAGTCCTACCTTATTAGAAATATTAAGGATTAAATGTAATTTAACTTTCTTCCCTCAAACTAGAAATGGTGGGGGTTCACATAGGTAATTATGTGGTACAATAGGACACGGCTTAAGCCTATCCTTAATTCTTGGCTATATGCTGGAATACCCTTAGAGCTTTAAATACTTATTAATTTAGTTAGATTAAAACCTTACTAAACGAGTAGTGAAAATTTTAAAGATTGGACAATCAGCAGGGAAGTTTTATTTTCATTAAAAAGTAACCCCTCAACGATCATACGCCGAGTGCCTTTAAGTAAAATATTTAAATTAAAGATAATGATATGATCTATTTATATTAAATAGTGCCAAATAAGTCTTGATTTATTCTCTAAACTAGGCTCTCCTCAACGGAAAAAAATTTTACCTAGTATAAATAGCTTGAGTCCTAAGAAAAAAGTAATTGGTTCATCGACATTAAAAATTTTCCGAAATTATTCAACTTCTTCTACTAACTCGTTTAGTCTATGTGGTATAAACAATCATGAACCTATCAAATTTGATTCACTAGAAATAGCTTGTGAAGATATTAAATTTAAATATTTAGGAGTTTCGGGGGTTTATAAACTAACTAATAAAAGCCAAGTAAATAGATTTTATATAGGAAGTTCAATTAACTTAGCTAGAAGAATGGAAGAATATTTATTCTTAACTAAAGGTATTAGAAGCCCTCGCTCAACTGGAGAATTAGAAATATATCAAACTCCAGCTTCAGAATGAAGCTTAGAATTTATCTATATAACACATCCTCAATTATCATTAGTTTATGAACAATATGCAATAATTATGCTTAAACCTACAATTAATAGTAGCTATAAAGTTATCCCTAGAATAAATCCTCAATTAGCTAATAGTTTAAATCAAGCTGTGGCTGCTATAGAGGAATTATTATTTTTATTTACTATAGGTTCTGAAGGTTTCGAAAGATTATCTGTATTCTTAAAAACCTTTAAATTAGCTAGTCAAATAAATTTTGAACCGGAAAGTTTATATAATAAATATCATAGTTTAGTAGTATTTGTTTATGATATTACTTCACCTAATGAAAATCCATTTATCTATTCTTCAATTAATAGAGCTTTAAAGGGATTACAAATTAGTTATGGTGGTTTATTCAATCATATAAATAATAATTATTTATTCAAATCAAAATTTATCCTTTCTTTTGAACCACTAAGTGTAAAAAAAAGAAAATTTTACATAGAAAAACCTAAAGGGGATAACCAATTAAGAAAACTTATTACAGTTTATAATCAGGATAATGAGAGATTTTTAGATTTTAAATCAGGGAGAGAGATGGCTAGATATTTTAATATCGATGGAAAAGTAGCAAGAGCTGCTATAGCCAAAGGAGAATTCCAGGATTTTTTACTGATTGTTAAAGAAATTTCTTTTAGAAAAACAGTCTATGTTTTTGATAGTAATACCTTAGAATTAATCGAAAAAATCGAGGGTTTATCAAAAGCTATGAAATTTGCAAAAGTAAATTTTTATACATTAAAGAATTTACTTGAAAATAGTAAATTTTATCACGGTAAAATATACAGCTATAAAGATAAATTATAAATTTACAATACGTACGCACTATAAAAAATATAATGCAACACTTTTTAGGTTTAGCTGGTATGTTTGAAATAACATCTTGTACAAATGAAAATATCTTCTTATCTGCTATTTCTGTATTTCCTTTGGGTCCTTTTGTAAAACCAATCTTTTTAAATGAACCTGTTAGAGTTTATTACCCTAAATTAAATAAAAATCTTATTGGAACTGATAATAAAAAAAGAGTTTTAATCTACCAGTGGACCAATTTAATAAATGGTCATATTTATATAGGTAGTGCTTCTACAGGTTCTACAAGATTGCTAAATTACTTTAGCCCTAGTATACTATTAAAATTTTTACCTATATATAACAGCTTAAGAAAATATGGGCATACTAATTTTTGTTTAGCTATATTAGAAGATTTAGGATTATTTAACCAAGTACCAAAAAAGTTTATATTAAAAAGAGAACAATATTACTTAGATATTTTATTTAAAAAATATTTAGATAGAAAATTAAACCTTTTTCCTACAGCAGGGACAACCTTAGGAATTAAACATAGTTCTAATTTTAAATTAAATAGAAAAGGTAGCTTAAATCCTATGTTTGGTAAAACTTTTTCTTCTGAATTCATTTCAATGCAAACAAGAGACAAAAAAGGAAAAAACAATCCTATGTTTGGGACTGTAAAATCTCCTGCTACTATAGCTAAATTACAAAAATTAGTTTATGTATATGAAGCTGAAACTTTAAAAAGAATTGGCGTATTTTCTACAGTTGAATGTTCTAAACATTTTAAAATGGGAAAAGATACTTTAACTAAATATTTAAATAGCAAACTTCCTTTCAAAGGAAAAATATTTTCAAGCGTACAGTTAGATTAAATTTTCATGCCTCTATGGTATAATTTAAAATATCATTAGTAAATTGGGTGAATTGCAAGGATATCCTAAAATCTGTGGAGTGTATTAAGAACACTATTCTAGGACAATTTGCAGCGAAGTTTATTTCAATACCTCCATAATTAAAAATTTTTATCAAGTGCGACTTGAACACTTGAGGAGTAGGAATAAAAACGTTCAACGACTAGCAAGTGAGTAGTATTAACAATAATCTTGCACTATATATTATATTAAAGAATATATTTAGCGCCCAATCTTCCATAAATAATTTTAGGTCCTTAGGACATATGGGATGAATGACATAGTCTGAACCTTTACTTTTTTAAGCACAATAAATAAGTAGAAATTATATAGAACTTAACTCAATTATATTATTAATATATTATTTTTAGCTATGTAATTTTCCGTAAGGAAAGGAATCTTAATTGCGTCTTACAAAGATGTATATTAAGGATTAACACAATTGATGGCTAGAAGAATACCAGATTATCCAGATGCATTTAGTGGATGGAATGTTGTATCAAGTTTTGGATCATTAGTATCAGTAATAGCTACAATATTATTTGGTTATATTATATATGATATATTTGCTAACCAACCTGCTTCAAGTAATAATCCTTGGGGAGTAGCTTCATACTTTACTAGTGAAAGTTTTTATAATGAAAACGAAAGTCAAACAAGTAATACATTAGAATGGACATTAGCTAGTCCTATCCCATTCCATGCATTCAAAATGTTACCAACACAATCCTAATAACAAATAACAAAAAATCACACAAATTTACGTGTTTTTATATAAAAAATATAAATTTTGTTAAAAGTTAGAAACAAAAACAAACAAAAATTGTTTTCTTGCCTTAGCTAAAAAAAGTATTGTTGGGCAGTTTAGTTAAAGGATAATAAGGCAGCCAAACCCCCTATTATATATATATATATTTATTTAAAAATTTTAAATTAAATTAAATTAAATTAAATTAAATTAAATTAAATTAATAAAAACAACAACAAGAAAATCAAAAAAAAATCCCTTGTAATAAAATAAAATGCTTCAAATCAATAGCAAAGCAGCAAAAACCATAAATAATACATAAGTATAAAATATGATTTAATAGTAATTACAAAAATATAAATTAAAAAAAGTCTCTTCTTATTTAAATTTTAGCTAAATAATGATGAATAATTTAATATTTTAAATTTTATTTACTGATCTCTTTGTTGATGTTTATTTTTTTGTTGACCAGTATGACTATTACTAAAGCATGTATTATAATATAAGCAAGTAAAGTAATTAATCTAGCAAACTAAGTCAGGTTACACAACTTCATCAGATCAGACCAAAACAAAGCCAATAAGAACTGATATAAAGATTGACAGTACAGAAAATTGACTGCATTCAAATAAAGATTGTCCAGCTTTTGTTTATAGCTGTTAGATAGTCATATAAAATTTTATATATCAAAATGATAACTTTATTATTATTAATTCCGATAATAGGTAGTTTAATAATATTACCTATGTCAAATACAATAGAGAGTCAAAGTAAGATGAAAAAAATAGCTTTGAGCACATCTCTAATAAATTTCTTTATTTCATTATTTATTTGGTATCAATTTGATTCAAGTATAACACAATATCAATTTGTTACCTCTGTAGATTTAAATCAAGGAAGCTTTTGCCATTTAAATTTTGGTATAGATGGTATATCATTATACTTTGTATTGTTAACAACTTTTGTAACACCAGTAGCAATCTTATCTAATTATACAAATATAACTAATAATTTAAAACTATTTTTAATATCTTTCTTATTATTAGAAACATTACAAATATGTGCTTTTGTATCTTTAGATTTATTATTATTTTATATATTCTTTGAAAGTGTTAAGTGTTTAGGGTCAGCACTGTTATGCTTACAACTATCAAACTCCGGGGACACCCTAAAGCTTTTGATACCAAGCTACTGTTGAAAAATAGTAAGTGGCCAGAATAATTACCTGGGTAAGGTAACAAGTCATAAGATGAGTGAAAACAAAATGGGTTATC
>Ga0153987_1000342_pt1 | contig 15453 bp, 14 predicted proteins | sample TSNC071MetaG_FD_102279 | JGI IMG/M metagenome (GOLD analysis project Ga0153987, IMG submission 102279) | Attine ant fungus gardens microbial communities from North Carolina, USA - TSNC071 MetaG | ecosystem: Host-associated > Fungi > Mycelium > Unclassified | place: USA: North Carolina, William B...
AGACGAACACGTACCTTTGAGATCCGACTAGCAAGAGCGCTCACGAGCAAAACTTATTATTATTTTTAGCCTGTTTTATTCATCAAAACTACCAGTATACTCCCTAAATCCTAATTACCTCCCCAGTACCTACTTGTTTGCACACAACTGTGACCCATCTTGGAGACTACAGTACTGTGATTTGTGCCTGTCACCCTTGTTTCTGATAAAAGGACACACCCAACCTTCCTATTTACTTTTATCACCCCATCAGCACGCTGCACGCATCAACCATTAAGAAGTCAGGTGATTAGATTGTCACCTGTCCACTCCCGGAATCCTCCAGACTATTTAAATTATTACCATCAGTGTTAGCTACCTTAGTTTTGTTCTCTCTTAGGAAGACTTCCCTCTTGTCAATTATTACTACCTTCTTCCTCAATTATATTCTCTTGAACCATTTACAAGGGGCAGGTGTAGGAGCAGACCCAACTTAGCCAAGGACCAAGCCCTAGGAGACCCCCTGGGAGTCACCTCCTGACAAGAACTAACAACAAATAATGCAGGGGGGTACGTCTTCAAGCTGAGAAATAAAAGGACTAAAGGTCCAGATGAACGACTGAGTTGATATTTTGGAATACAAGTATACGTACCTAAAGGTCCAGATGAATGACTGGGCCTTTAGGTTTACAGGTGAGTCCTATATATACTAGGCACTTGTGCAAAGGAGAGACAAGACTAAAGAAGTGCAACAGGCCGACTTGAGACCAGGGGTGAGGTGAGACTGATGGTGGATGAAAATAGATGAATACTCCGTTAAGAACTCTGAGGTGCTAGGAAAAGAATCCCCTAGTATGGGTAGGACAGTGATTGATGCTGCAGGAAATTGGAGGCATGCTTCTAACACATATGCGGCAGGACCATTGAGTCCCTGATTGTCGATTACACGTTGTAGTCGTGTATTTGACTTTATGATATTTGATTTGAAAAGACCAAAAAGAACAAAAAGAGGTACAATAAGCGGCAGAGATGCATCACGCCATCATTATATCCCCATCCGGTTGTGTTCTCGGTGCACCTCTGATAACTGAATTCACCAGCTCCCTCCTGATTTCAGGTCCTATTTCGGGGTGAGGTGTAACCCGAATGACGTCTAACAGAGCATCTTTCTGATCAGGTGTTAAGTCTGACGCATATCTAAAGAGATAACGTGCATTTAGAAGGATTCCTTGATGATCATGGATCAAACTCTTGCCTCTGAGAGAAAACAAGCAGACTTTGGTGCCAGAGCACTGGTAATTTATCACAGTCTCCTCGGGATTTTGCTTTATAAGTATTTGATAAGCGAATGAAGTGGAACACCAAAGCATCAACGACTTGATATGGGAGCTCAAACTTTTTGTCAATGAGGACCCGGATGAACAGAGAATTGGGCCCTTGATGAAGATTAGACAGATACACGTCCGAGAAATACAGTTAGATACCTGAATAGTCCATATCTGCAATGCGAAGCAAGGCAGCCGAAGCATGCAGCACCGGGATCTTGGTTCGCGAGAGGATAGAGGCAATAATTGCGGCCTGTTTTAAAGTACAACCTTGCTATGCCGTTGCAGATAATCAATGCTTGTCACCTTGATAAAAAGAGATAACAACTCACGTCAAGCATTGGAAAAATGATACCCTTGAAAAATGCCCCAGGTTTGTAAAGTGCTCGTTTCAGTGCCTCATAATATTGAACATTCAATTTTTTGTTCTGATCAATGTCCTCTCGGATAGCATCTAGCAGAACTACGCTCAAAAAGAGTTGTGCTTGAGGTGGTTTCATGTTTGATATGAAGATTCTTGTTGCTGCACGGCATGCATGGGGTGACCAACTTTCTGGACTTGTGAGTGCCAACATTCGTGCCCAAGCCGGTAGTGAGGGGATGACCTTGAAAAGCTTTGGCAAGGGTCCGGATTTGTACTTCTGTAGGAACAATCCTAACCTTTTGATTGAGACTTTTGTGAGAACAAATTTGCCGTAAATGCCTAGAGACCCACTTTCGATAAGCCTCCACAACGGTTGGATTGAGACCGAGGGCAGGATCAGGTCGTTCTCGATCTAAGAAAAGGTCAGAAGGCGATCTTGACTGGCATAGGTAACGCACCTTGTTGAACTCTCTGGATCGCCGCCGTCGCTTTGCCTGTGGTGTTATCCAGCTTGGAAAATATGATATCAGCCAACGTTCGTCGCTCGTAAGAATTTTCAGGTAAGAGGGCTCCTAGTGTATACAGATCTTCTTCGTCTATTTTCTTGGGATTCTGTAAATCAGGCGCTCGAAAGGTAGAATTTCAATCACTCACAAATTCTTCCTCCTCTACTTCTCTGTCGGTGTTAATGTCTGATTCTTCGTCGTCATCCTCATCGATTGGTGGACGTAGGGTCGTGAATGCGCTCTTATCCTCATCATCACAAGCATCATCAGGCATTTCCAATTCATCCTGCTGATCGCGAGCCAACTCAAAGATCCTACGAGATGTTTTGGGATCAAGGATGACCTGGTATTCAATTGAGAAACTAATAAATAAAGAAACAAGATCAGGAGTACATCGCCACTATCATCGTCGTCTGTTTTGCGAGGTTTTTTTCGTTTTCCGGGTTGTGATATTCGTCCGTGTTTTGCTTCTGCTTCGTCTCTATCGAGCTGAGTATAGAGAGGATCATGCCTAGGCTTCTTATCGAGCTTTTGTGATCGATGCATTAAAATCGAAAAACAAGAAAGTCTCAGACAAAATTAATCAGCATCAAAATTAGTCAAAACTTTATTTTTGAATTCCATCAACCGTCGAACATTGATTTTTTTCAGCTACTGCCAGGTTTTGATCACCCTTGACGCAGGCCCTCTTAGAGCACCAAATATAACAAACAACTGAGACTGGGTGTCATATCAGCCACTTGAAGAACACTCGTTGACTTGAATCTAGGATTACAATGCGTTCCTCGTAACATTTTTTGACTCCCATGAGCACGTTGAATCTGAATTATGATACTTTCACTCAGCCTGTGGTGTTTCAGGATAATTGGTCCTGCACTCAATATTATTTGGGATAGAACTCGAAAGCGGAGACAGTGATCATAGTCTGATATCATGATTCACATGTTTTTGTTATGAACGTTTGCAGTCTAGATGTTTTAGATCTTGACAATGTTTACAAACTGTTTACAAACACGGTAAATAATTACTAGATCAATGCCTATATAACGTCAAAATGAGCTTCTCAATGTCCTCCATCTTGCCACTCTTATACCATTTGCCCAAGTTTCCCGCCCATGTCTCCTTCATACGTAAGTGTTGGTTTATCCATTGTACTCTACCGTCCAATAACTCTCTCCGTAGATCAAGACGTTGGATGGCAGTGGCAATGAAATGACTACTGTGGGCTTCAAGCGCTTTGGGTTCGACTCGGAAGTCCCTCTCGACACTCTCCGCTCTTTATACCTACGTCCCCATTACATCGCTTCGAAGGAGGATTTGAGGGCCCTCGAAAATCTTAGAGAGATTGAACATGCCAAACTGAGTACTGGTCATGAAATGTTCAAGCCCACATCCGTATACTTTCCTCACATGTCATCCATTTCTTATACCACCCAAACTCGGTTCCCGCCTGTCAGACTTCTACCTCCATCGGAACGCAAGCGTATTCTTGTGACAGGAGGCGCCGGCTTCGTCGGCTCCCATTTAGTTGATCGTCTCATGCTACTCGGACATGAAGTTACTGTTCTCGATAATTTCTTTACTGGCTCCAAGACGACTGTCAGTCATTGGATCGGACACCCAAATTTCGAGTTAGTCCGACATGATGTAGTTGAACCCTTCATGATTGAATGCGACCGTGAGTGGACCAAGTTCGCTGTCGACTTGTTCACGGAATTCTACTTTTCAGAGATCTATCATCTCGCATGCCCAGCGTCGCCTCCCCACTATCAGTTCAATGCTGTAAAGACTATCAAAACTTCCTTCATGGGAACTCTGAATATGCTTGGTTTGGCCAAGCGCACGAAAGCACGCTTTTTGATCAGCAGTACTTCAGGTACTATCTCTATGTGCTTTGTCAGACTTCGCTTAACCCCACCACAGAGGTCTATGGTGATCCCGAAGTTCATCCACAACATGAAGATTAGTAAGCGACCTTGTGTTAAATTCACCATTAGCTCAGACTCATCGAATCCATTGGCTAGCTGGGGACATGTCAACCCGATTGGCCCTCGAGCTTGTTACGACGAAGGAAAACGAGTAGCAGAAACCCTCACGTATGGTTTTCAGCGTCAAGATGGTGTTGATGTCCGTGTCGCACGTATATTCAATACTTACGGACCTCGCAGTAAGTCTTTCCCGTTCGAATGATCAGACTCGTACTAAATACATGCGTTTGGAGTGAACCCATACGATGGCCGAGTTGTGTCCAACTTCATCGTCCAGGCGCTCAAAGGCGAAGACATGACTGTATATGGGGATGGAAAACAAACCAGATCCTTCCAATACATCCATGATCTCATAGATGGCATGATTGCTCTCATGAATTCCAACGAAACTCGCCCTGTTAACATCGGCAATGGAGAAGAATATACAATTGGGGAGTTCGCAGAACTTGTTCGCGATATTGTTGAAAAAGTGCAGAAAGAAGACGGGGTTAAGCTGGATAAACGCGTTCAAATTGTATATAAGCCAATTCCTACCGATGATCCTCAAAAGCGCCGCCCTGACACTTCAAGGGCTAAAGAATCGCTGGAGTGGCAACCTTGTTGGTCTGTTTTCATGGGTCTAGAGGAGATGGTCAGATATTACAAGGCCAAGATGGCAGAGGGCAGCTTATAGGAAGGACCTTGTATTGGTTCTTGATGTACAAATCCTTTGTTTAACTTTTGATTGCAGTAATACATTTCCATAGGTAGAAAATATGGGTATCATAAATTTCTAGCACCTTTTGATCTAACGCCACGACCAAGCAAAATTGTAGGATTGATCCAATGATTAGCTCGGCCGCGATTGAAGCAGGTAGGTCACTGACAAGTTGGCGGATTGTTTACCCCCCTGATCGTTTTCCGGCATGGCTTTAGCTTCATTGAAAGGCACATCTCGAGAGAAGGGTCAACTATGAAAAGCGTGTAGCCACTTGACTCACTTGCGATGGAGTGCCTGCCTAGATCACTTGCGAACCAATGTTGACCTTCACGATCGGAATACCTGCGCAATACAAAGCAATCAGAGTCACGTCTTTGAACGAGTCAACCATCATACTTTCGCAGTGGTCTCCCATCCGAACCCAAAGGCGAAAAAGTACTATCCAGTTCTTCGTATTCTTTCATTAATTTTGCTTGCCTTTGGACGCTTACTTCAGGGAGGCACGAAAAAGATATTGGAGACAATGGGCATTTTGTTCCCATGTCTGGACGTTCCATAATGTCTGCCAATTTAGACAGTGCCTTCTGCATCCTCTCTTCTGTTGAAATCTCAGTTGTACGTAAGTCTGACCGTGCTTTCTCGACACGGTGCTGCAGAAATCTTGAGTAGATATTATTCATTGATGAACTGCTTGACCGATTGAGAGATAGGTTAGATGCACCACCTGTCGGATTTTAGTGGCCCATGTCATTGGATGTGATACAGGACTTACTCATTATAGTGTGAAGTGCTGCCCCCCCATCAGCTCTGGTCAATGTATTTCTTAACCCCTCAGCATGCACGATCGAGTGCATTTCATTCTTCTCGCCCTAAACTCTTTTTTTAGAATCTAGGTTAGAGATGACCTTGTTTTCTAGAATTACATGGAAAATGATGACAGGTTGACTCAATTCGGTCAACGTTTCTGGATTCAATGGTGTCCGCTGGGCAAAAGCGATAACGTCGAGTTCTCCCTAACGTAAACGAGAAAGCACATACTCACATTCACGTACACTCCAAAAACTTCAGCCACGCGGACACGCTGATCCTTCGGTGTCTTCGAAGCTAGGTAGGCAATCAGCTGAAATACAGATAAGGATTTCGATTAAGGTCAAAATTCAGATCAAACAACTTCATCGTATAGATTGGGGTCTACCTCCTTTGTTATGAAGAATAAGTCGAGAACGAATAGAGTTGCATGAAACTAACATCACCGCAAAGTAAACTAATGGTTTCCACCCCACCGTGCTCGAATGTTTCCATGTCTTCAGCAGAACACCATTGTTTCAGAAGTTCGTCGAAAACTCCAAATGTCCAATCAGACCTGAAGCACGGCGGGCATGAACAAGAAATTTAAGCATGTCATTAGGCACATTCGCCTTACTCATAAGGAGAAGGGATATTGCACAGTGCTAGACTCAGGCATAACTCCGGAAAACTGGGAGCAGAAGCTGGTCAATTACCCCGTACTGGAAAAGTCGTGGCTACCAACGTACAGAAGAGCGAACCGTAGTGCAACACAAACTGAGATCGGCTCAAGGGCCATGATGTGACAGGGTGGTAACCGCAGCTTCTGTGTTATAGTGAAGGTCAGGCCATGATCATGTAGAATGTATGTTAGAATGTAGCATACCAAATGGCATAATGCAACATCAGCTGCCTCCACCCACGTGTCGTGGCGAGGATTAGGCCTGCTCACAGTTTCACCCGAACAGCGCATATCCAAAGCAATTAGATTGAAGTTCTGGTATAGCCGTGGGTCTCCCCAGTGATTATCAAGCCATTGTGTATCAAAAAACATTGGAGGGAGGATTAAGATGGTCGGCTTATCCATGTCGAATCCACCAACATTGCCATATTCGCTATTGGTCTTGTAGTATATCGAAACGAAATCATTTGTACTGTACAAGTCGATGAAAGGCATGGAGGAGAATAATGAACCCACTAATCATTTTTGGAACCCAAAGTAGTTGTCGTAAGGGGCAGATGAATATAAACAGAGAAATGCACAATGCTTCAATTGTACCTTAATGACTAGAATCCAAAGTGCCTGGGGCATGGGGGGAAGAGGGAAAAACGCAGATGTGAAGTAAAGCTTGCGGTTCAACATGGTCTTTGCAGCACAGGACACCTGTTCCGCGCAAACTGGAAAAGTGTTTGCCGATTTCGTATCTTTTGGTAATGAGCGTTGCATCACCCGAAATAGTCCAAAATGATGATGCCAAGCAGATGATAAGTTGCCACCAGTATCAAAACCAGAAATAGTAGCTCAACAATTCTCACAAACCAACTTCATCTGAGAATGCTACTTCAATCATTTGGAAAGCTTGATAGTGATCGCACTGAAAGGGTCACTCCTTCCCTCCTCGAGGTGCCTACTCATCTGCCGTTAATATTCATCACCGATTGACTTCTGACGACATCTGCTCGACACCTGCTCAACACCCAATAAGTAGTCCCATGAGATGGACCCAAGAGGAGAGCCCACCCAAGTAGGATGGTAGTAGTTATGGAGGAAACTTCGATTAGCATGCTATAATCAGTGAGAATCAATCAGCAGAAACAAAAAATGGTGTTGTCATTATGAATAACGCAGTGTTGGGTGAAGGCAGTGCAAGAACCCTGTGCTTGCCTCATTCAATAATAAGAAATTTTCGTTTCGGTCAATGTCCAAACAAGCATAGATCACAGTCAAGATGTATTCTTTCAAGAAAACTTAATCTGGCAGAGAATTAACTCAGGGATTTGTTTTCGCAATTCTGATCTTTATTAGAAACTGACCGACTCTCGAGAAGAGTTGCCATATCCACAATTAGGTTCAGCCGCATAACGGACATGAACTAGAGAATACAGCCAGAGTAGAGCAAACCCCGCTGAGCTCAAAACCGATTGCAACGTCTGACTTATCGGAGATCTCAGAGCGTCCATGGCATTGACGTTGATTCAGAAGTACATTTCACAAAACGCCGCATGAAGACAGATGCTGGAACATCAACATGCCGAGGACTAAGTAGATTTGGATTCCATGTCGTAGACTCGGCGGAGCCGAAAGTCTTCTATGACCGCCAGAACAGGAAGCTATCGTTATCTCACGGAAAGACCAACGAGGCTAATCAGAACTTGCAAGACACGTTGCTGAAGCTAGAAGGATAGTCTCAGATATATGAAAGGAAAAAGTATCATCCGTACCTCCCGTTCGGCAGATTCAGAGGTGATATGCATTGCAGGGACCTGCAATTTCTGAAGTTTGACCTGTTGCTGAGAGAGGAGGCTATCCCAGGCAGGTAGTGCACGGTCTCTATCGAACTTTTGTAAATCCTTCTTGTGAGCATCGACTAGCATCTATTCCAAAGTCAGTGTGGCCTGTAAGCTCCAGTAGCCCGTTACCAACCTCGGCATCGTGCTTCGAAACGATGGAACCAATGATACTTGCTCTGAACCATGTAAGCAGGTCGTTTCAGGTAATGAAGGTACAAATACTTGGTTTTTGTCGCCTTGAGTTTCTCTTCATACTTTCTGTGAACTGATCGTCGCTCTTCCCATAGTTGTCGCTCAAGAATATCCTGATCCTGTTTCATCTAAATGGAATAATTGAATCAACAATCACCGGGATCAAATCCAGCTAGCTACCTTGTTCATTTCTTCCACAAAGGCAGAATCGCGGGAAAGCTGTAGGAGGATGGGCATAGAATCTCTCAGATCGAATAAACAAGAATCTTTCATCGAGACCATTGCAGCGTCAGACTGAAGTGTTGTAAAATTGGATGAGTGATTTGATTGCAGAGCAGGCTCCTGTTCGTTATTCACACCAGATTTTGTGGGAGACTCGAGAGCTTGATGTGCAGGTCTTAATTGAGAAAGTAAAGATGCAACAGAAGACCCTGAAGTTTTCATTGTCATCTCTTCGTTGGAGGGGGACGTCAATCCGGAGGATCGACTTGACGTTGCTGCCAATTCCTGCCATGCTTGCGACGACCTGATCTGGTCAAGAATTGTTTGAATGCCTGCTGGATCCTGAAGTTGACTTATTATGGTAAGCATAAATGAGACCATGAACTGCTCACCTTACATTCAAGTTGAGACCCATGTACTCTTATGAATTGGATTCCCACGCCTGAACTTTCGAGCCCTAAGAGATGCTTGCTTACCTTTTATAGTCAAAATGATATGAAAATGATATGCCGGGGTTTATTCGCAGCGCATCTTATAATCATCCGATTCCAGACTCAAACGACCTCTCACAAAATAAAATATATGAAATACGTGGTAGAGATGAAACATTGTTCCGGCGATCAGGGTGTTGATCGGTGACAGGAGTGATGAACCTGGATGAACGTGGTTGAACACGGTGAGCGATTCTGATCAATGAGGCAGACTCCGATTCTGGGTCCACTCCGTTCTTTTGGAAAGAAGCAGTCGTGCGCCCTTTGGGCTATCACCACTTAGTGCAAGGGATAATGCTTGTCCGAGGTGTCAGGCCTAATTAGGGACACGGCCACGAGGCAACTACCCTTGTGGGAAAGGTTGGATTGGCAACCGAGTCAGCTTTTTCCCACAATCGTCCTTGACTTATCCTTTCTCTGGGAGGAACTCAGAACCTTTCATTTTTTATTGGCCATCCAACATGTCCTCTCAAGACCAGGAGTCAAGCGGCAGTTCATCTCATATGATGAAAACCACCAGACGAGGGAGGCCCTTCCTCAAAGTGAGCCACTCCTTCCCAATAGTTGAAATCCGCTAAATTCTGTATTCAGGATACCTTTGATCTATTTTCCACCCTCATCGTCTCGCTTACACTTGGTTCGCATAAGCAGTTTTTTCGCAACTTTCCTCATTCTTTTACTACGTGAGCTCATTCCCTTGATCTCATATCATCCATTGAACCTGCTCTTTTAGAGATGAAGCTATACAAAATCTTGCTTCTCTCAAGTTCTCTCAATCAAATCGTGGACCAGACCCTAAAGAACCCTCACGAATAATAACGACCACGACTACCACGACATTCACTATGACTCCTGAAATAGCAAAGGCCATGTGTCAACATTTCATGGATGCAGGCCTGATTCGGAGTGCAACAGATCCTTTCTCAAATCTTTTCAAGGACCGTAGTATCTATCAAGTTACCCCAAAAGGACTCCATGTTCTCGAACGCTTCATCAGCAAGAATGGTATTAATGTTAACGCTCTTCAACCAGTTTTCGCATCCCAGCCCATCTGTATCAAACTTCTCCACCTTGAACGTCGCTTGTCTGATGATGAGATCATTATTACTCAGTCTGTAATCACTGCATTCTTTCGTCGATTTGCTGGTCAGCGCCCCAATTATCCCCAATCCGATAATCATGATACGGATCCATTCTTTCGTTACCATGAACAAGCCAAAGGCATCCCATTGTTCGACCTACAGGAGAAGAACAAAAAGGGAAGTGTCGTTGTCCGCTTTGCGTTTTATGCTGTGACAGTCCTTGAATGGCTCTGTGATTTCACTTCAGTGGTTGGCCGAGAGGAAGCTGCAGAAATGGCTGCTCAATTTGTTCGTTTCGGTCTTATTACACTTGTGAGCGATAAACGGAAAACATCCGAATCTGCAATCGTTTTTACAATTCGTGGGATCCCATCAAGCACGTCTGGTCCTTCCGTGAACGTATGCCTTTCCGATAATTCATGGGCAATCTCTGACAAATTAATAGGGCGAGTTCCGATGTACGAACAAAGCTGTGTACAGGATTACGGACGAGGGTCGCCGTGTCGCACGTTGGGGAGAGTCTCGTCCAGCTAACTGTAATTCACCCGGTAGCTCATCAGTTGAACTCGCTTCCCGCTCGTCAGCAGATGTTTCTGAGGAGGGAAACGAGCCTACCTCTCGTGCAAATCGACTCCACCGCCGACTGTCTGTGGCAGAATTTGGGGACAAACGCTTCAAAGAAACGAATGCTGACCGGTTGCAATACATCATGGAGTCCCCACGGTTGCGCGCGCTATTTCGAGAATTTTTGCAGCACAATATTTGTGAAGAAAATTTGACGTTTTGGTTCGACGTAGAGGGGCTTAAACACAAGTTTTTGGTCACTTCCAGCGCGACGGCTTCAGAACGATCTACCCGCTCAGGCAGCCGTAGTACACCGGGTCATATAGCCATGGAAAAACATCACGAACTTTTGATACAGACTGCATTCTTCATTTTCAACAATTATCTGGCACATTCAAGTCCCAGCGAGCTCAACATTGATCATAGCCTGCGGAACGAGCTCATCGTCTATCTTGAAGATCTCGTTTCAAGTACACCCGGGAAATCCTTCCAAGGTCGTTTGGAATCGGAGCACGCACGAGCGCTGAATGCCACCCAGCTCCAGCATATCATCCGGTTATATGAACGAATCCAGGCACACGTATTTCGTTTGATGTCTACAGATTCCGTGCCAAAGGTGAGTTGATTTCCCACTCCTAGCCCTCTCGTTCATTGAGTTGGACATAGTTCATGAAATCTTCGGCCTTCCTAACGAGACGAAGTGACGTCGAGGACTTAGAGTCATTTGATGGGGAGGTTCGCCTCTTATCCATACAAGATTCTTCACCTGCTAGTAGTAACGACGAAATCGGCGGCGCTTATATGACAATATCCGAACGGGCAACCGAGCGAGAACGCCGTAGCCAGCAAAATCGGCAAGCACAGAGATAGCCTGGCGCTAATCACCGGAGATGTCCTGGCCCATGACTTTTCTAATCCAATTCACTTTCCCGTGGTTAATCTCCATTCACATCTCTTGTCCTCTTTTTCGCACATATGATACATAACCTTTCATCTTACTTTAATGTTTTCTAGTGACCATCCTCTTGCATTTCATCTTAACAACGCTGGTCTGTTTTGATTTTCGAGTCACTTGTAATTCCAGTTCCTGCATTCCATAGTCGCTCTCTCTTCAGCCTTGAGAGAGAACAGTCGTGTAATCCCACTCAATTTTATATAGTATACATTCCGATTATCAATAATTAATATGATATAATACCTCTCAAATGCTTCTTAAATTCTGGAATCCATTGATGCGACCGGTCCCTACCGAAGGTGACTCTCCGGCCACGTGAAGATATGCGGTGACAATGACAATGATCTTGCTGACACAGTAGCATTTGACCCTGGGTCCACTTGTTAATCTCCGTTGTCCTCATGTCTTGGTTCAAAGAGATGATTGGCGGTGAAGCGATGCCTCCATTCGAACCCGACGATACCTCCTGCTCCAAAGTCAAGGATCCCGCTATCCCTGATCGAATGGTTTCCACAAAGTCTGCCAACCGTCCCTTCCTAGCGTGCGTCTTGATAATGTCCTTCTCCATAAAGAACAAGAAGGAGCTAAAGGCTAGAACAGTCATCAAACGTACCGAAAGAGACAGGAAAAATTGCATACTGAATGGCTGAAGAACAAAAAAGAACGAGACGATAGGATTGCTCGTGGAGAAGAAGTCGGACCTCTAGAACCAGATCCAACAGCTGTCAAGGAAGTTGGGCTACTTGGATTGTTAAAACTTACCCTATACGCAATCCTTATCTTCTTAATGGCGGGCAAATTTATCACAGGAAGCTTCGTTTGGGAGCACGAGAGCAAATGGCTACAGTTGAAGACCTATCTACCGGTCCATCCTGTCTATTCAGCTACAAAGCTGCAACTCTGATGCCCTTGACAGAAAAATGAACGCCTATTCTCGGAGCGCATGCTCGCGCAGTTCGATGGTAGCGATTCGACCAAACCAATCTATCTTGCTGTAGGACAAATAAGAATATGTGATGGTTGCCAGTCATTGAAGCGTTCTCCTACAGATAGACGGAGATGTGTACGATGTGACACAGGGTAAGGCTTACCACCCTGGTGGCTCATATCACATACTGTGCGTATCTCATCCTCCGAAGTTCTTACGACTAAATTCATAAACTGCCAAAGTGCTGGTGTAGATGCAGCTAGAGCATTTGCCACAGGTTGCTTCAAGGATCACAGGACTTATGATCTTCGCGGTTTGTCGGACACTGAATTAAAGGTAGGTCTGGCCAATGTTTCTACTCGTTACATCTGACATCGTATATAGAGTATTGAACATTGGAAGAACTTTTACAAAGACCACAAAAATTATTTCAGGGTCGGCCGTGTGTTGCACAAGCCAATTGATCCATCTGGTCCAATACCTGAACACTGTGATTCCAAAAAGGCTGGGAGACAACATCAAGAACATGCAGAAAGGGAGAAGGCTGCTACTGTTGAAAGGGCAAAGCAAGTGCACCATAAGGAGCTCTGATAAATTCATGAATCCATCTGTGCAACTTGTATATGCATGCATTCCAGTGAACTGTAATTCCGTGCCATGTTGAGAATGTAACATAATGGAGTCTTGTCATCTGAGATCGCCGTATTGCGATCTGTTATCCCGAATAATACCGCAATATATCCAGACAATGTAAACAATGGGACAATTCTATTTGAATACAGAAGATTTCAGGACATCTTCATTGATCTACATTGTGTGATGATCGATTGGATTAGGGTCGAAGCTGACGGCATCAGCCAAGGATGCCGTTGCTCTAAACGACGCGTCTTGTACGCAGCCATGAGTCATGAAGTAGTTCTTCATGATCGGATAATCGGCCATGGAGGCGTTGGTCAAGTTTGAGAAAGGATGTCCTGTATATTTTCCAACAATGATGTTGCCTCGCCAGGCCATTTCCCCCCGAAACGCAGCGCCCTGGAGATCACGAATGCACTTGTTGATTGGGAATGGCATTCCATCCCGAGAGACAGTGGGGTAAAATACGACGTAAGGGCTTGAGAACTTCTTATTCATGCCATCGAGAGATTCGATAAGCTGCCAGTTCGGTATGTGAGTCAACGCAAAATTTGGATAATCTTTTGACGGAAATGTGATGCACCTGGTAATTCCATGCACGAGGTCCATACTTTTCGGCAATCTAAAAGCCAATTCATCGTCAGCGCGGTGATTGGATACCAGGAACGAGATATATACATAATCCATATATACCTCCGGATGGGGGATCCGGGATGTCGAATTTCCGTAAGTGCCGTGGTGTGATGAGTAGGGTACTGGACTGTCTGAGTTGGTTAATTCAAGGTCAGTCGCTGATTCAATCTTCCCGACAGACCTGGTCATAAGACTGACAATAGTGGGAGGCCGTCCTACGGAAGGTAGTTCAGGACGGAGGTTTGGTCGATTAAATTGTCGTACCGTCAGAGGGAAAGAGAATAGCACCAAAACGCTGTATGTCTGCCATGAATAGCGAAGTAAGATGGCTGAAGCTGGTGATTTTTCCCCTTGTAAGCGAGATCCACACGACGAGGCTGTAGAGGAGCAACGCACCCCAAAGAAATGGTAGGCGATATGATCGAACTAATTAGCGATGAGGAGGCAGACAACAAACGCAGGGGTTGAAGGAGCTGGTCTCTGGTCAGTTGGATAGGTGGTGTATATAAATCCAAGATAGCAACGAGGATTACATGCCGCTACCAAGATGTCTTTCTCCTAATCGTTCTATGCATCCAAAAAAGGGGATACCGCTTCATTCAGATCATCAGTCAGGACTATACATACTTTGGAACGTGGGATTGACATATGAAAGCTGTGCCCTTCACTATGAACGGAACTCACTAGAGAGAGTTAGCCTGTGCGCCATATAATCAATCATCACTGGCCACTGCCAGTATGTATGTGATGTATGGGGTCCAGACACATATACCCGCTGAGCGTATAGCCTTGCCAATTAAAGAGATTCTTCGGCACAAGAGCAAGGCCATCACGCCCAATGGATTCGCTTAAAAAAGATGAGCCACCTTCGCGTCGCGCGTCGGCTTCTGAAGCTTCGATCGACGAATCTTATTTTAGTTTTAGGAAAACCTAAAATTGTATCCTTGTCCTTAACGAGCGCTTGGTGCACTTTGCAAGGTAGCCGACCGGTGATGGCAAGTAAGACGAGTATCCAAGATTCCATGCCCATGGACACTCGATGGCGAGCTCGATCGTGATTTAAAATGAGTGACCTAAAGTTTTCGGATCGTTCAAGCCTGACAGCCAATTTATCATTTGAATCCGAGCACTTCTCGATAACCATGTAATCACATCCCCATAGTTTGAGAACCCATCGGTTTCGCATGGCTTTATGGTCAGGAGCCAATAGGTCACCACGGGGTGTTCATATTTCTATAACACATAGGTTCGTCACAGTTTTGTGAAAGAAATGACCCTTGAACTGGGCATGTCCTAATTGTCCGAGAGGTCAATTTCCTGCGCGGTTCCAGAACACAATAAATGTTCAACCTCGGATGACTCGTCTGGGAACGAACGACGTTTAACAGATTGGATTCCAGACTCTGAATTGACAAGATGGGTACTGGGTGGCTTTCCTTTGTGACAGAAGAACCTTTCTTAGTTCGGCACAAGGCCATGTTGGGTTGCACAGCACTGCTTATATCCAGATTCTGTCGAAGAGAGGTCGATCAGCTCGAAGAAAATGCAGATTCGGGTCCAGAATATTGTCAAACCCCAGACTTCCTTTACA
>Ga0153987_1000344_pt1 | contig 15412 bp, 12 predicted proteins | sample TSNC071MetaG_FD_102279 | JGI IMG/M metagenome (GOLD analysis project Ga0153987, IMG submission 102279) | Attine ant fungus gardens microbial communities from North Carolina, USA - TSNC071 MetaG | ecosystem: Host-associated > Fungi > Mycelium > Unclassified | place: USA: North Carolina, William B...
GGGTATTGCATGGGACTGTGAATCCTCCTTGACCATCAGGTTTGGCACCCGGAATTTGTTTATGAACGGTATTAGCATCAGCAAGCGGTGCAACAATCAGAGTAGTGCCTGAGGTCATATACATAATCAATGATGATCAAGAGTTCTTTTCTCAAAAACTGACCGGTGTCGAGTATGGCAGTACGTCCCTTGAGACCGAGATTCTGATTGTCGACAGAAACATCGTCCATGGCCGATTCCCAAAATCCTTGTTTGCTCACGTTGGGAAGATCAACGGTGGTTGAAGAATCGAATTTAGTCGGATCAGTGCCACTTGAGAGAGGTTACATTTGCCTCGGAAAGTGATGTCTAGATTGGCTTACCCAAACGTAATTTCACCATCATTCTTGTTATCTGCAAGGCGTGAAATCTTATATCCAATCACAGCCTCTTTGAGTATTCCTTTACTAGCGAGAGCTTCAATTGGCGTTACCACTCCTTGACTGGACAACGTCTGAAAGTTGTTCATCAGAAAAGTCAAATTCCGCAAAAACAGATAGGAGACTTACGGATTGTGCTAAACCCATCAGACCATCAAAAGGCGTAGAATTGTCCGAAAAATCAACACTCTCGGTGGTAGCAACTCCGAAGGTATGTTGATCGAGTTGAAGGCCAGCAATGGCAATATTATCGGTAATGATATCACCAGAAACCGATCCAGTCCCATAGGTGACAGAGAAAGGTTTATTTGTGTTCACGAAAGAGCTTGATGACTGAGGTCCCAAAAACCGATGGTTGCCCTGGAAAAAAAGTCAATCAGTCGTTAATCCTGAGCTGTTCAAATATGAGAAATGTGTGTTTACACAGTCACCTCCTGCTTCGGATTGACATTTCTCAGCTCCGATCCAAAGATCAGCGGAACCGGAGTCCATAAGAATCAGGAAGTCTTGCGGTGGTGTGCCTATCTGGATAGTAGCAAGGTAACCAACATCTTGACTCCTTTTTAAAAACAACAGAGGTATGAGAAAACGGATGATTCTCATACGTTCAACTCACTCGATATCTAAACCAAGCGAATTGGCTGTAGTAGGTTGACTCGCAATCGCAACATCATCTGGATTTCTACGGAAAAAATTAGTGTCCAAAACGATACAAATGCAACACAGTTGCTCACACAGTACTCCCAGCACCGGCACCCTTCCCGCCTTTGGCAGCGTTTTTGGCTGGTTTGCCATTCCCTTCCTGACCATTACGATTATTAGAAGAGATATCACCACTCAGAAGATTATTGTCTGAATGACCAGTTGAGGCATGACCTTCAGTCGATTTTTGGTCATTATTCTTCACGGGGATCGGCATCCGATGTCGATTAAAACGTTCCTCAAGACCCTCAACTCGTCTTTGCAACTGACGCCGAAGTTCTTCTTGGCTGGGTCCATCCCTTCCCGTCATTTGCGCGAGACGACGACGACTACGATTAATGTGTTGTTGGAGAAACTAGGAAATTAGTTCATCTCACACTCTCAAGTTACCTATTCCAATAGTTCACTCACGATTTGAGGATGGATATCGATACCGCGAGAAAGCGAAACCCTCCGCAAAGGAAGAGTCACCATTCTTGGGCTGTGTTCCCCCTTAGCCGAAGATAGAGGCAAAGCATTAACAGTATTGTGAATGTTGAAAAGAACGACAAAAAAGCAAGCCAGCAAAGTCGCAAATGATAGCTTTAGATGCATCATCCCGTGAACTGAAACCTGGTCTCGACAACAACCCCTCAAGAGGTATGAAAGTGAAAGAAAGAAAGATAAAATATACAAGGAGAATGCCCTGCCTGGAGCACTAACCACGAGGAAGAGAGGAATGGGAATGGGATGAACGAAGATGTACGCCAGATATATATATATCAATGTTTTTTTTGTCACCTCGTTGCCATCTCCACGGCTTCCAACAAAAGAAATTCGACAAATTTAGCTGACGCAGGTCACCAGGGATGTCGTTAAAAATGATAGATGTGCTTACGTCAGTGATTCTGCGCATTGTACGTGTAAGATCGTCGTCGTGCATGAACGTGATATGCCACTCGTCATTGTGTCAAACGCCGACGGAGACGATCATAAAGAAAAGTCAAAGCCCCAAGTCAAGCGTGAAATGCTGTAGAGGATGAGAAAAAGAGGTGTGAGATCTTATGTGTATCAGTACAAGGTAACGTTGGTACACTGGGAATATTAGATACTCCTTGTTAGGATCTAGCACCTATGACGTATCAGGTTCATTGGAGGCGCTTTATCAGGGCGCCTAATAGAACGTGCAGAGCACTGCTCTCCCGAACCTCATAAGATCAGTTAACCACCTCTACTTGTGCTCTACTTGTGAAGCCATGACCTGCGACGATTGATAGCCAGTCATCAGAAATTAGAATTGATATAAACCATGCAGCAGGAGACGACATTTGCACAAAGACTAATTACAAATTCAAATCTACTTTCCTTTTCTCTACGTGTTCTCCTGTAATCCTTTATTCCTTTCTCGACCTACTCCCTGTCCCTCTGTTCCTTCCTCCCCCTGCTCCCTTTGCAACGGTGGTTGCCCCGCCGAACCTTTCCATCCCCACAGTTACTGCACTCAATCACATTTGGGTTCGCCTGCCTTTCGAAGTTCAGGTGACTGTCGATATGGTTGAGAAGGCTGCTTGAATGCAGGTCGGTGTTACACGCGTAGCAAGACTCGTGATTTGATGTTAGGACAGGTTCGTCGTGCCCTGGAATGAGAACTCGAATCGGAGGGTGCCACTGGCACTTGACGTCCATGTTTCCGCTTATCTTGTGAGTGTGTCGCATATGAGCCCGCATGTGATTGAGCGTTGCGAATACTGAAAACCTACACCCCTCCCACCGACACCTGTACCTGTCGCCGGGCTTCGCGGCAACAGGCGGCCCTTTTCCGAAGGGTACATGCTTGAGGCCCCCGGATTGATTCACCCTAATCCATCTTCCATCTGACGAAGCCAATCCACTGCGACACTCTAATTTTGTTGGATATTTTTCAAGGAGTGCTGATGAGACATCGATCCTTGGTGATGGAGGAGCCAGGATTTTTGACTCATCAATAGCTTGGTCTTGTGCAACCTTCTTTCTTATAACCTGTGGCCTTGTGTAAGGCTTCTTCTGGAATCGAGTTGATCTCCTGTCATCTTGGGTAGTCCTGTCGGGGCCTGCCGAGCTAGAGATCTCCGGTGTGTTATGCATATCATGCAAAGGCACTCGATCATCAGGAGAGGTGTTATCTGTAAAACATGTGTTCGCATTGAATATTGGAAGGAAAATTTGTGAATCAACCCAGTTGGAGTGAGTATGGGGCGGGGAGGTGGTGGATGGATAGCAGGTATTTGAGAATAAAGGCTCTCCACTGGCACTAGAATTATTGTTCAACCATGGATCTTGAAGACAAGTAAAATCTGTTGGGAAGTTCACGCCATGTATCATAGATTGATACTCCCTCCACAAGCCCGAGTTCGATAGTGATGATGACAACTGAAAAGCTTCGGGGAATGGTTGAACTGGCTCAGTCACAGAAGGACTGCCAGAAGGGCTCAAACAAGCCCATGATGTTCCTGCACCAGTAGTATGCAAAGTACTAATATTTTGATTGTCAGTAGATATTAATGAAAAAGATGATAAGAAGGCTTACTCGTAAGAGGAGATATGCCAATCTGGAAAGGAAGCACTCATGTTATGCAAAGGATTATTTGCATATTGAGCCACACTGTCAAAGACATTGTCAAAGACATTATCAAAGACATTGTCAATATCATCATTGTGGGAGGTCCCAGTATCAGGGACCCCCTGACTATTTTAGAAGCATGTAGTATCAGATAATATATCGCCTAGACGGGGTGGATATGCTTACTTCTGCCAGTCATTACCCCGATAGACGGTGAAGTCAAGCAAGGTTTCATAAGGGCTTAAGGCCGAGGCAGATGGACGACTGCGCCGAGGGACTTGTTTTCTATTCCCGGAAGAGTTGGACATTGGACACGATGTGTAATAGTGGAAACTGAGAAATGATTGGGGAAAGATGGAAAAACTGCAGGGTATTTAAGGCATTGTCCCATCATTGCCTCATCACGATGCACAACGATGCACGTTGCGCGGCCTTGCGGCTTGAAAATGGAAGTTATCAAGGGACCCCAGGAGGTGTCCACTCCGGTCGGCCACCATCAATGAAATTACGATGCGCTACAGAAAAGGGCAGTAGTGGTCTATTTGATCAGCAATGGTCAAGGGACAGTTGGCGGAAAAATGGAAGAAGTTTTGTCGCTAAGCTGAGATAAATGTTTCAAAAACAATGTTCAGATTGAAGGATCCAGAAAAAGTGAGTTCCATGTGTCGAACGCCATGCAGAGGACACCAGCATGAGATCTTCGAGGCACGCCACTTGCGACTTGAAATTTGTTACAAAGGCCAAGACGAAGCTCGATAACATTTGAAAGTTTCTGTCAGTCAATCTGATCAGTCAAGTGCATCAGTGGCACAATAACCGTATTATTAGACCATGAAAACACGTGTATCAATGTTTTCTCCATTAAGAGTGAGAAAGCCAAGACGTCGTGTTAAAATAGACAGTGTGATAGAAGACAAACCTCGTGCTATTTTCTCCGGTTCGCCCGTTTGGATAAAACCTAGTTTAAATCTCATTGAGATTTCAACTGTCAGAATCCCCTTGTTGTGGGATATGTATGCCGGCGAGAGGGATAGGCGAGTCTTTGGACCGCTTGGACAACATTCCCACAACTCCACACAGGGGTCATGATAAAGATCATGATTTTTATCACCGGGCTGCGTGGGACAAAAGCACGATGCACACGGCGGACGTGTACTTCCTGCATTTTCTTTTTGGTACCGCGGCAGCATGCAGGTCAGGGCGAGATTCCGGCGATCTAGCAGTGGCTACTGCGCGTATCGGAATCTGCTATCAATCGATCTCATAGCCTTGAGGATTTCCCCCTCTCATGATTGGTCAATTCTAATATCGCTTTGCGCATGTTTCAGTCCTTGAGCTCGCAGTATAATACCCCTGACTTGCCGCCCGAATCGTGATCGGGCTTCAAATCTGATATCGTCGAGATTGCGCACGGATCAGATGTACACTAACCATCGACCTCTATAATTTTAACAGACCAAGGTATAATCGGAGACTCGTAGTTTAGAATAGGATGCGCTAGAGTCCTACCAAACCCCTTTCTGATAATGGATGTATCTCTTTTTTCAATAGAAGCACTTCATCGTACTTTGAGCATGGTCTTCCGAATGCAAAGTCTGGATCGTTGTTAATCATTGGAGGATCCTCTTGAGTGATCGACACTTGAACACGTACACATCGGTCTGTGATTGGCCGCATTGTTAGTTATTAAAGAGAATTAATCAGTCATCTTGGTCCTTGGCTCAAATCCAATTACACACAGCAGGCAAAAATGTTCTTACCACCCATCCTAACAGGGGTCATGGTAGTACCCTTGGTGGGGTACTTGGAGGCAGAGACCATTAACGAAGAGGATAATTAATAACTCGCTTTATATGAGAACGCTGCCAATGTATTAAGCAAAAGCCCTGGCTTCTGACTATCAGATTTTTGGTTTGAAGCAAAATCTAACTCTGTCGAGATTGACAGTGTTTTTTGCTCTCCTAATCAGATTAGGGTAGGTCACATGCAATAACCTCGGCCTGATAATGAAAATGAAAATAATCTTCATCCCAATTTCCAACCACGGTATGTTTTGTGACAGATGATGTCTCCCTCTCTGATTTTGTAGGCGATGCTCATCCTCCTCGGATCATCGTCGATATCTCAGCCGAAACGCGATACTCTACTCCTCGAAATTCAAAAACGAGTCCCCACTATAGCCTCCGTCAAGGCAAATTGGGTTCATTTTGTCAAATGTACAACTGAACAGTTGGAAAAAGAACTTGAAGATAAGAATTCGCGGAAAAGGAATACTCTAGACCAATTGTTGACTTACGGAGACAGTCATCTCTGTCCGACTCAAGAGTACAGCTCGCAAGGCAAGATTGTTGTTTACGTTCTTCCCAGACCTGGTTCGATATCGCCTTGGTCGAGTAAGGCAACAGATATTGCTAGCTTATGTGGCCTCGAAGGATATGTCGACCGACTTGAACGTGGTGTCGCTTACGTTTTCACTATCTCCGACAATGATGATAATCGACCACTTTCCCTCGCCATTATTTACGAAAAGCTATTGAAATTTGCTCATATGATTCATGATCGTATGACTCAGGTAGTCCAATACTCTACACCACGTGAAGAGGACATTTTTGCGCGTCGTGAGCCTCGGCTACTCACTACCGTCGATCTTCAGCACTCTGATACTACCATTGACCCCAAAAAGAAACTTGCGATAGCGAACAAAGAACTAGGTCTTGCGCTCACGGAAGACGAGGTCAATTACCTTATCGATGTGTATATTTCCGGTTCCACAACCATGGATCATAGTCCTACCGATGCCGAATTATTCATGTTCGCTCAGGTCAATTCTGAACATTGTCGACACAAGATCTTCAATGCGTCTTGGACGATTGATGAACACCCTCTTGATCAATCACTTTTCCAGATGATTCAGAATACAGAGAAACTCAATAACACAGGAACGATTTCTGCGTATACGGATAATGCGGCCGTGTTAGAAGGTTATCCTGCACCACGATTCTCAGTCACTCAACATCCCACTGGATCGTGCCATCTATATCAATCTCGAGTAGAAGAAATGCCTATTCTGATCAAAGTTGAAACGCACAACCATCCAACGGCAGTTTCTCCCTATCCAGGTGCCGCAACTGGATCAGGTGGTGAGATTCGTGATGAAGGCGCGGTAGGAAGAGGCTCGAAACCTAAAGCTGGTCTAGTAGGATTCACAGTATCAAATCTTCTAATCCCTGGCTTTGAACAACCTTGGGAAACGGATTTCGGTCGACCAAAACATATTGCTTCTGCTCTTGATATCATGTTGGAAGGACCTCTCGGAGCTAGCACGTTCAATAATGAATTTGGTCGACCAGTATTGACTGGATATTTCCGCACATTTTCAGAAAATGTGCCATTGTCTAAGGATAGGAAGGCCAGAGAGGTTAGGGGATACCATAAACCTATTATGGTCGCAGGTGGGCATGGAAATGTCCGTCCACAGTTCGCAAAAAAGTTGCCATTCAAATCCGGAGCTAAGATTGTTGTGTTGGGAGGACCTGGATTGTTGATCGGATTGGGTGGAGGGGCAGCGTCGAGTCAAGCCTCAGGTGCTAGTTCTGCAGAGCTAGATTTTGCATCAGTGCAGAGGGATAATGCAGAAATGCAGAGGAGATGTCAACAGGTCATTGAAGCATGTGTTGGGTTGGACAATTTGAATCCGATACAGAGTATCCATGATGTTGGGGCTGGCGGATTGTCAAACGCTTTACCAGAATTGGTACATGACTCGGGGTTGGGCGCAAAATTTGAAATTAGGGATGTGTTGGTGGCAGATTCATCTATGTCGCCAATGGAAATCTGGTGTAACGAGAGTCAGGAGAGGTACGTCCTTGCTGTGAGCGAGGAGAAGATCGAGGAGTTCGAGAAGATAGCCAAGAGGGAAAGGTGTCCGTTTTCGGTTGTGGGTGCTGCAACGCAGGAAGAAGAGTTGGTGGTGACGGATAGGTTGTTAGGTGGGGATGTGATTAATATGAAGATGAATATTTTGTTTGGGAAGCCGCCTAGGATGTCAAGGAAAGACGTGAAGAGAAGGATTGAGAGGCCAGAGTTTGATGAATCCTTGAATGCGTATCTTCCTTTTGTGTTATCGGCAAAGGAGAAATTGGATCAAGCTGTACAAAGGGTTCTTCGCCTTCCTTCTGTTGGATCGAAATCATTCTTGATCACCATCGGCGATCGTACTATCTCAGGTCTGGTTACTCGGGATCAGATGGTTGGACCATGGCAAGTCCCTGTAGCCGATGTCGCCGTTACTCGCTCTTCCTACGGATTCAATACGACAACAGGAGAAGCAATGGCCATGGGCGAACGCACTCCTCTAGCATTACTCAATGCTGCCGCATCAGCCCGTATGGCTGTAGCAGAATCCTTAACCAACATCGCTGCCGCGTCCATCTCCAATATGTCGCGTATCAAATTAAGTGCTAATTGGATGTGTGCAGCATCTAAAGAAGGCGAGGGTGCTGCCTTGTACGAAGCTGTTCAAGCGATTGGAAACGATCTTTGTCCAGCTCTGGGTCTAGGCATCCCTGTAGGCAAAGATTCTATGTCTATGTCCATGAATTGGAAAGAGGAAGAGGAGCAAAGAGAAGTGAGCGCGCCGTTATCGTTGATCGTGTCTGCTTTTGCTCCTGTTGATGACGTGAGCAAGACTTGGACACCACAACTGGGTACTACAGATTTAGGTGAGCCCACAATTTTGGTGTTCTTTGATCTGGCAGGCGGGAAGACAAGGTTGGGAGGGTCGGCTGTTGCGCAAGTATTTAAGGAGATTGGAGTTAGCGCACCAGATGTCGAGGATCCAGAAGTGGTCAGGATCTTCTTCCAGGCTTGTCAGGAGGTCAAAGTTAAGGAACCGAGCCTGATACTGGCGTATCATGATCGTTCAGATGGCGGGTTGTTCACGACGATTGTAGAGATGTGCTTTGCTGGACGAGTCGGTGTAGAAGTGTCGTTAGACACTTTGTATTTGAAAGAGAGCCCTATTGCCCTGCTATTCAACGAGGAATTGGGAGTGGTGGTACAAGTCAAGGAGTCGGATATTCAGAGATTGTCAAATCTGTTCGTTGGTGCTGGATTCCCTTCGGCTTTGATCCACGTTGTAGGACGAGTCAATTCCCCTGGTGATCAATCTATCAAGATTATCCATGAAGGCGAGGTCATTTTCACAGGGCATCGCGCTGAGCTCCAGCAAGCCTGGGCAGAGACGTCATATCGGATGCAGACTATTCGAGACGACGCTACTGGTGCAAAAGAAGAGTTCGACCTCATCAAAGATGAAACCTATACCGGACTTTTTTACGATCTAACATTCTCCTACCAGCCATCGCGAGATCTCTTTCGTCGTCCAAGGGTTGCCATACTCCGTGAACAAGGAGTAAATGGTCAGATGGAGATGGCTTGGGCATTTACTGCTGCCGGCTTTGATGCTGTCGACGTTCATATGTCTGATATCCTCAGTGGTATTGTGTCCCTCAGTGACTTCCGTGGTTTTGCTGCCTGTGGTGGATTCTCTTACGGTGATGTTTTGGGTGCCGGAAAAGGTTGGGCTCACTCAGCGCTGCTAAACGATATCACTCGGAAGGCGTTTATCGATTTCTTCAACCGAGAGGACACTTTCGCACTTGGCGTTTGTAATGGTTGTCAGTTCCTCAGTCATCTTAAGCACATCATTCCTGGGGCTCAGAATTGGCCTTCATTTAAGGGGAATAGAAGTGAGAGATTCGAAGGACGAGTGTCGATGGTTGAGGTTGTGAATAACGAAGTGACAAAAAAGTCGGTTTTCCTCTCTCAGATGGCTGGATCGAAACTTCCTGTTGCAGTCGCTCACGGTGAAGGTCGTGTTTCGTTTGATAGAGAAGGTCAACAGGAAGCACTGGAAACCCAAGGTCTCGCCGCCTTACGATATGTAAATTCGAAAGGCGCACCAACCGAAGTGTACCCCCTGAATCCAAACGGGAGTCCTGGGGGAATAACGGGGATACAAACGCCAGATGGACGTGTATTGGCATTGATGCCTCATCCGGAGCGAGTTGTGACGTTGGAGAGCAATAGTTGGTATCCCCTTGAATTTTCGAGAGCATGGGAGGGAACTGGGCCTTGGTTTAGATTTTTTCGGAGTGCGCGTGTTTGGTGTACCTGATTTTTTCTTGTGGTTTTTTTTATATCTTATTTAAAGGCTACTTTCACTTCATTATTTATATTATTCATCTCATTAATAGTCCTTCTTAGCTCAGTTGGTAGAGCGCGTCACTAGTAATGACGAGGTCAGTCGTTCGAGTCGGCTAGAAGGAATTTATTGTGGCCAGTTTGCTTTTTAGATAATTCGATTATGAATGTACTCTAACTGATGAAATTTCTCAGTTTATGAAGTCTTCTCTATAGTGGTGCTGTAGCTTATTTTTCTTCATCCACAAATATCCTGTGATCAGAAATCTGCCCACCATCATTCACTTTGGGTTAGTGACGAGGGTCAATTGTAAGTTCTAAGTACATCCTGGCCTGCGTAGCGACTATCTGAGCTGTAGATCTATTCAAATACCAAGTGGCCGGAAATTGCCAAATAAGGGCAGTGTACTAAGCTTAGTACCCCCGCCGCAAATATTGAGCTTTTTCTCCGTACCGTTTGTCCTCGACATGTATGAGGGCGATGATTTTCTCAACACACAGCTGTACATTAACGATGTTGTAGACCACACTGGTCAGGTCATTGCTGATGGCCTTCCTTTGAGCCATTCTTCTACTGATGTGGCCATCGACACCAATATTGCGCCCTTTCTTGCAGACGAACCTGTGATTGCTTGTTGTTATGATCACAAACCATGTCTTACTGACTTTGGTTAGCCATCTCCCTCTACAACGGTGTACAATCCCCCATCGTCACTACCCTCCACGTCGTCCAAAAGTGGATTCTCCAAGGGCTCGCTGTCGTTTCTTGGCTTCAAGGGATCAGGTTCTACGAGTGCAACAAGCTTGATACGGCCAACCCGAGGATCTACCTCAACATCGACTACCCACTTTTCAGCGCCCGAGCCAAAGCACCGATCATCTGATGATTCTGTACGAACCGCGACATATTATACTCCTGGAAAGACTTCACCTCAGAAACAGACAGCACGGGAACTCCGCAAGCGACCGTCCAAGTTCAGTCTTAATGGAATTCTCAAACGCCCAGGAAGTAAACCTCGTCTCCCAAACTCCCAAGGCAATACTTCGCTACCCCCTCCTCTCCCAACTAGAATTGATCCCTTCTTCTTGTACAATAATCCTGTAGAACCACCACATCCTCTTGCGCACCTTTCGACGCCCTCTATTTCCCCGAAAGACAAGAGGAAGGAAAGGAAGCAGAAGAAGGAGAGGCAGACTAGTGTGCCTGAGGTCCCTCAGAAAGACGACTTGTCTTTATATCCTCTTGACACCAACCTCGATAGTATGGATGGTATTGTTGACACTTCACGAGTACTCATCGACCCAGTCAACTCCAACTCGTCAGAGAGTCCCTCCGCGTCGTTCTCAGGATCTCACCATTCTCAGCAGCAGCATCAGTGGCAACCTGCTTACAGCTCCTCTGCCCTTGCCTTAAACGGTCCCCCCCAATTCAATAACCCATTTAATCCTTCCGCTGATGACATCCCGATATTCGTTTCAGGTCCTTCCCGTATTTCCCCCACTACCGTTGTTCCTCACACTATCATTGGACCTCATGGCATGGAAAGAGAGTCGCAGAATGAACATGACGCGCCAAGAAATGATGGGACTTGGAAAGCACCTGAGAGCTGGGCCGTAATTGATGCACATGGACTACAGAATGGGAAACTTGACATGACAGCACCTGAAGATTCAGACTCTGACGATGACGGTGGTGCTGCCAGAGCAAGAAAAGGTGGTACTTCAAGTACCGTTGATTTACGAGCTAAATCGAGTGGTGCCGATGGCTCATTGCATCCGTCACCAGTACATGCCGCCGAATCAATCAAACCTCTGAGGAAAGGAAAGGAGAGTGCTATACCGGGTGATAGTGAATTGACTGTGCGCGTATACCGCCCAAATGAAAGATTTTATCATTTGGTTGCTGCCGACGTCAGTTTGACAGTTTATGATCTATTGCCCGCATTACACAGAAGGATGTTGACTGGTGATAACAAAACGAGTCGATTATTTCTGAAGGAGCGGGGAAAGGGTGAGCGTATACATTGACTTCCATCTTAAGTACTCACACTGCAAGAGAACGGATGCTGGATGTCAGGGAATTACCCCTCCACATCATCCGTCGTCGAATGGCGGAAGCAGGTTACAAATGGAATGATGGCCTCATCCTGCTTGGCGGTGAACGTTTAGCTTTCCTTCTTAAATTCATATATCGTGATCCAGACCTCGGCATCGGCACCAGTCGCCGTTCTTTTGTTTCTGAACCTCCAAATCAACATTCCTCATTTTCGGAACCACAGCCCACCGAACTCCGCCTTGAATCTTTTGACTATGTTGATCTCACAGGCCGAAGTTTACGTGCCATACCCGTCGTACTACATCAACATGCAGATCAAATTATCTCGCTGAAACTGTCGAGAAATCCGATGGTTGATCTTCCACTTGATTTTATTGAAGCTTGTATCGCGCTGCGCGATCTAAGGTTGTCGAATATGTCGATGCGCAAGGTTCCTGTGAATATCACTGCTGCAAGATGGTTGAGAAGACTAGATCTGGCGTCGAACTATATCAAGGTTCGAGAATTGGAAGGTGGACGATTACACAAGATCCCTGAATTGCTTTCGTTATTCCTTCAAAACAATCTACTCAAAGATCTACCTTCAACTTTCGCGGACTTCCAAATCCTATCTACGCTTAATCTATCAAATAATAGGCTGCGTATAATTCCGGACGTCGTAACCAAGATAAAGACGTTGCGGGATCTGGATGTTTCTTTCAATTATCTCGATTCCCTCCCTGATAATATCGGCGACTTGAACCAGTTGGACCGATTCATCTTTGTTGGAAACTCCATTGTCAAGATCCCTGATACGTTTCATAAACTTCGACACCTTGAGTATGTCGACTGCCGACGGAATCAAATCTCGAATTTGACAATCGCCATGAATCTTCCTCGGCTCAAATTCCTCCACGCAGACCATAATGCGATACATCTGTTTGATCTGTCAATGGGCAATAACATGAACGCAATTGATGTATCTCATAATGAAATCACTCAAGTCGTCATTTCTTTATCTCCCTTCGGTTCTGCTTCACGGTTCCTCTCTGTTCTCAATTTATCACACGCAAGTCTGACCACGCTCGATCCGGCTGTATTGGACAAGCTAACGACCCTGCGAATACTCCAAATACAGCATAACAGTCTGAGCTACATACCCGATACGATATCTGAGCTTGTGCATCTGGAGGAGCTGTGTTGTTATGAGAATCGGTTGATCAAGTTACCAGATACAATTGGAAAGCTGACGAAATTGCAGAGGTTGGATGCTCATGGGAACAATCTGAGAGAGGTACCTGGGATGATTTGGGAGTGTGCGAGTTTGGTGTGGATGAATTTCTCATCAAATTTTGTGACGACGTTTCCGCCACCGGTGATCATTCCCCTTCATGGTCAACAAAAACTTCCGAAGGACTATAATCCGCATCATATCATTCAAGGATACCTTTATCCTCCGCTTTCGTTCAGCCTTCTCACTCTATATCTCTCTGAAAATCAAATCTCTTCACATCCAGACACACCAGGTTTAGCTGGCCTACGAAATATCGCGTTTTTACATTCTCTTCAATCGATGAATCTCTCGTATAATGGGATCAACGAATTTCCGACTGGGTTTTTCAGGAGTTTATCGAAATTGAGAGAGGTCTATCTATGTGGAAATGGAATAACGAGTTTGCAGGCAGATGATTTCGTGAGGATGAGAGAGTTGAGGGTTGTTTTCCTGAGTGGGAATAAGTTGACAGTGTTGCCTGCAGAGTTGACTAGGTTGGAACATTTGAGGGTGATTGATGTGAGTAATAACAATTTGAGATATAATATCAATAATCATGAGTTTGATTGGAATTGGTGAGTCCTCAAATATTCAAGAGATAAGGAAGCTGATGAACCTCCCAGGAATTATAATGAGAACATTCGATATCTCAATCTTTCGGGAAACAAGCGACTGCAAATCAAAACCGACAATCGACAGATTGCGTTATCGCGCAATAGTCGTGAATGTCACAGACCGAGTCCCCTCTGTGGCTTTGCTTCCCTCCGATACCTTCGTAACCTTGGTTTAATGGATCTGACTGTAACGGCCAGTGACCTTCCTGACGAAAATGAAAATAGAAGAATTCGTTCCACGGCAAGCATAGTCGCGGGGCTGGGCTACGGTATTTCCGATTGTTTAGGCAGAGAAGGCACTCTGACGATGTTGGATCTCGTTCATGAATTCCCTGCATCTTTTTCACCATCAGCCACAGGAAGAACGAATAGAGCGTTATTCGCCATGTTTGGGAATGTGTCGCCACCGAAGGCTTTGCCACCTGGCATATCGCCGAATCGACATGCAAAATTTCTGCATGATCAATTTTTGGGATTTTTTCAGGGACAATTTAAATACAGGGATATGCCCGATGATGAGCACTTTCTGATTGATGTGTTAAGAAGGTCGTTTTTGGGGCTGCACCAGGAGATTCATAATCAATTGTTTATGTCGTCAGCGAGGAAAAATAGTGCGGGAACCGTGGGGTCTGGAGGTATTGGAGGTGGAGGTAGTGGTGGTCATAGTGGAGGAGCGCTGAGTATTGATCCTGTGACCGCGAGAGGCGGATGCTCCGGTTTGGTGGTGTATATCAATGATCGGAAACTCTTCGCTGCGAATGTCGGGAGTTCATTGGCTATCATCGCGAGGAAAGGTCAACCACGTGAATTATCCAAACGACATTGTCCTTGGGATCCCGCCGAGATGAGGAGGATACGAAACAGCGAAGGCTGGGTCTCGCCTAACGGAATGGTCAATGATGAGGTAGATGTCTCGAGGTCGTTTGGATATTATCATCTCTTACCCGTTGTCAACGCGCATCCTGACATATGCGAATGGGATATCACAGATCAAGATGAATTTTTAATCATCGGCAATCGAGGGTTATGGGATTATGTCAGTTTCCAAACGGCAGTGGATGTAGCGGGTACGACGAATGATCCGGCATTTGTTGCACAAAAGTTGAGAGACTTTGCGATGAGTTATGGATCGACGGGAAACATCATGGTTATGACGATTAGGTTGAGGGATGTTCATGATAAGACAATTGTGCGGTCTTCGACCATGCTAGAGCCTGGGCTGGCATTCCCTCCCATCCAACCTTCGGTGTATCAGCCAAAACAGAATCAGATGGTCGTGGACAAGTCTGTACGACGCTCTGAACCTGAAGTTGCTCCTCCAACTGGACATATCGCGTTGGTGTTCACTGATATTCGGAACTCGACGCATCTATGGGAGGTTAACCACGGCATGCCTGCGGCTATTCAACTACACAATGACTTGATGAGGCGGAGGTTGAGAGAATGTGGGGGATACGAGTTCAAGACTGAAGGAGACGCATTTTTGTGCAGTTTTCCGACTGTGATGGCTGCCGTGTGGTTTTGTTTGTCAGTGCAGGTACAGCTACTGGAGGAGCATTGGCCGAAGGAGATTCTGGAGTGTGAAGA
>Ga0153987_1000345_pt1 | contig 15401 bp, 13 predicted proteins | sample TSNC071MetaG_FD_102279 | JGI IMG/M metagenome (GOLD analysis project Ga0153987, IMG submission 102279) | Attine ant fungus gardens microbial communities from North Carolina, USA - TSNC071 MetaG | ecosystem: Host-associated > Fungi > Mycelium > Unclassified | place: USA: North Carolina, William B...
GCCTGCTTGAAACTCCCTGGCAGGAGAAGGTAGTATTTACAATCTTTCTGGCGCACGCGCTCTGACAGCGAGCCTCTGCATAGGTTGATCCTGCTCTTTTCCGAGATGCCCGAACCATTTTTCAGTATAATGTCCAGGACGACTATAAACATCCACTGGGGTTTGCTGGTAGAAGAATGCAACGTGATACTGATCTTATGAAAATGTCTCAATCTGATTTGATCTCGACCTGGCAAACGACCATTGAAGAAGGGGTTCGTGCTAGAACTGACCTCGAAGAAGAAGAGTCGAAACGTACTCGAGTCAAGGCAAGTAGTCCGCTGGTTCAACTTATGTAAAGCTTACTTTGACAAAGGCTGAACATATCAAGAGAACTTGGGATTATGAGCCCTTCTTTAGAGAATTCATGACCGAGTTGCATAATCAAGGGCGACTCAATCCCCTTCTGGGCCTTGACGAAAATGGCCGAAAAATTAAACAGATGAAGATGCGGAGAACCAACTAGAATTCCACCATCTCCCCTATGTACTAGATCTAGTTAGCTTTGCATGGCTATGTAGGGGCTATGTAGGCACTGACAGGCTCTCGAAGTTGACGATCTGTAGTCGTGTAGCAAACAGGACGACATGTACGGAGTATATCCCATTCACAAGAAAAAACGTAGTTCTTGTTTGATCTTCGCCTTGACAATGTCTTGACGAAGATGAACCCTGTCAGTAAATCTCTCCGGGAAATTATCAAAACTAACTTGATCCCAATCAGCGATCGTAATAGTAGCTACTTCTGAGGTAAAATAGTGTCCCATGAGCGTCGCGTCCACCTCGCCGATCAGCTGTGTTATCCGTGATACAGCCCTCCCTCCATCTGAACACAGTGAAGGATTTCCATGCATTGCCGTTTGGTCTTTGATTTTTCTTCACAGTCCCATCGTTATTCAGGATGTGTGTTTCTAGCATTTGAGGTGTTGTGATTGTCAGAGATAAGACATCTGAGTTAGGATCACTTGGATTTTGACAAGTTAGCGAAGGTGGCAATGAATGGATTGTGTCTTTGGGGATTAGAACAGTGATGATATATTTCAATGGATCAATCGATTGAATCTGTAGATTGAGTTCAGTAGAAGAGATCTTTTCGAACAGGAAAAGTGCAGCCTACAATTGTATCCTTCTGTACGGTAAGTCCGAGTGCTGAGAAATTCCTCTTATAAGCAACGATATCGCCAACACGAAGCACTTCATCTTTCACTAGATCCGAAAGTTTAAGCTCTGCAGAAGCACTGTAGAACACATAATTGAGCACTTCCTGGGCCAATCTCATTGTTCAAACTCACCCTGCAATTGTATTTTTCGCAAATGCCGTTGCGGTAGCTGGCTTACGGATTCTGGCCGGCTTCGTAGGCCGTAAATTCTCTCGTTCCCAGACTTCATCTTTCCAGGGCTGAGCCAAGGTTCCAAATTGAATACCCTCAAGATATGCATCTAGCTTGGATTTATGAGACTTGGTAAACCAGCCATTGAATAAATGATCTTGAAAAGTGTGTGCAGCAGTCAGGAAGTACGTGTCACGAAAAATGTCCGGGTTCAATTTCCTTCTGGAAACAGCTCCATCTCTCAAGTCTTGAGAGTTAGGTTCATCTTCAGCAATTGAATTAGATGGTAATAGGTCCATGAGTGCTTGCTGGGAATTGTCAGAGAGCAAATTCCAGGTTGTACCATTGAACAGTTCCTAATGAGGTGCATTGATGAGTAAAACCATCCTGTTCCTCGTGTACAGGGTGGTATTTCATTTCAAGCCATCTGTCGGTTAGTTTCACGCACGGATCCATCTGTCATTGTCAAGATGCTTTTAGGGCTCTCTAAGAGATTGCACAACTGAGTTTGAGGATCTATCGGTTCCGGAATCCTACGTTTAGCCGACTGTGACGGCAATGGCGCATCATCATAAGAGGCTCTGCGTTCTTCTGTCTGGATCACTGGTATCCTGGTAGGTTGCCGTGCGGACCGACGAGGTCTGTCAGCCATAACTGAGTAGACGATTTGACTGTGGGAATATTACATACATCCGCTATTCTACGCCATGCACAGGAAGAATACTTCAGCGGTCCACTTCTCCAGTCATCTTCAATTGCCGAGATAATTGCTACTGTCATCAGGGCCACATAACACCACAACAAGGTGAACTGGTGTTTCTCGGACTCTGATAGCCTGGCACGATGTCATTACACGAACCTGCAAAAAGGTGGAGGTATTCTGGACCAGCCAGAAGCATTGAACAGATGATGATGCCTCACCAAGTCGGTTTTATTAAATTCTAGCCTTGATTTCTATGACTGGCGGCCACCAATCTTCATGATAGGCGCCTATGTTGATGAGCATCACCGGAATAATTACACCTTCAGGATGACCAGAACTTCTCTTATGAACTATCAAACCGGTGTAGAGTCTCTTCTGGGGCCGAAATATCATCCCATGCAATGCAAAAAAACATACCGCCAGTTTATTGAGATTCCAGAATGAGTTACAACATGGTGTGGCGTTCTGCTAAGTCTCTGTTTCTAGCGAGTCTATTAAGGCACGGAGTGGGGCTACCATCAGAGACACGGAGACACTTGGAACTCATTTGATGATTTAACGATCTCCTTTTAAAAGTTATATGGGAAAATCTCATTTCAATTATCAACAATTGAGAATACTCCGATCCATCCGCTCGACAACAAATATATATTGTTTTATCCATCAAACAGCTTCCCTCAACTACATGACCGTTCACTGAGATTCTGAGTGGAGATGAACAGTAGCGAGAGTACCTACGGTCAACCAGTTGACTACTCAGCAGTGCTATTCCGGAAGGGAGGACTTCTGAATGGAACAAGTTACAACGTATACTATCTAGGACTGATAGATGGGGCCTCAAGATCCTCGAAGACGTAGACCACTATCGTATGGAGGACCGATTAATTATCCAGTGCAGGTCATCACTTTAGAAGGAAGGTCCCGTATGTTACATATGTTACGTGGAGAAACTTCATGAAGGGTGAAATTGAAGGTAAAGATAGATCACTACCATATAGAAAGCCAATTCAATTTGACGCGCCAAAGACTCGGACTCTTCCTAGAAACAAACAGATATAAGGGTCAAAAGACAGAGCGCAGCTTTGAATACGGCAGCTCCTTGTTCTGGATGCCCATTTGGATATGTAATTCGATCCCCATTGAAGTCGAAAGCAAAGAAAGACAACATCTTTCAATTATCAACCCAACAAAGCCCTGCCTGCACCCGGGGGCATTTGTGCTTCCCAAGAGTCTTTTGCGTGGAGAAGAATCTTCCACACTCCTTGCACGTGAATTCGCAGATCTTTCCGTGCTTCGCAACTTCGTGTCGCAGTCTGTCATGCTGTCGAGAGAATTTCTCCAAGCAGCCTAGTGTACAAGAAAAAGCAGCACGGGGTTTGGGTTTGTGGGTTGCCATATGAACTTTGAGCGTATATTGACCGGTAAAACGTCTCGTGCAACCCGAATCAAGGCACGGATAAGGTCGTCTTGGATCAACCTGATCACTATCACTTTGGTTCGGAGGTGGCTCACGTGAATGAGTCGGCCGCAACTCAAAACCTTCAACAGCACTTGTGGTTGGCTGGGCTGGACAAGGGCTCGATGGAGTCGCAGTCATAAAGTAATGTGGCTGTTGGCCTAGAACTTCTTGCCATTGGTGAGAAGTGGAAGTGTGCTCTCCATTCAAAAAGGAAGTGTCAAACTCGCACTCGAAAACGTCTCTGAATTTCGCTGGGGATGGCGATGAAACCGGAGTGAAAGAACTCAGAGTTCATAAATTTACATTAGGAAGCACAACATACCAATGTTTTCCTTCGAAGTGTTCACAATGGATGTGGATGGAAAAGAGAATTGCGTAGACGGAACGTGGAACAATAGATTGACATCGGAAACATCATATGAAGGAGCCAGATAATTATTTTCTTCTGCGGTCCGGTCAGTTGACAGGAAAAGAGGGCTGCACGAAGACGAAACGAACCAACTGGCACATAAAATTGAGTACTGGATGACAAGGATAGGCTATCCGAGGTATCTGCATTTGGGGCGTATCAGGCTCTGAAAATTGATCAACACTCGAGCACTCACTGTCCATAGGGTCGAGGCCCGATATAAGCGAATTTGACTCTAGCCACCGAAATAGCGATAGGGACTAGTGATTGGAAAAACTATACACTTGTAACAAGAATTCAGTGCTTGCCTGGTTCTTGAAGCCCCATTGAATGTATCAATCGTGAAGGCAGAAAAGACAGATCATGACGATCCTGTGCTGGTGCTTGCGCGGAAATCTCAATGTCATCGCTGAGCGCTTTGTTCACCCTTATCGCATGCGAACCATGAGAAGAGGTATGGAGGGCCTTCGAGATCCGTGGCATTATGTTGAAGAAACAAGATGAGAGGTGATGGAAGACTTGCTAATTAGACCGATTTTAATGAGGGAGTTGAACCAGGGGTAATTCAGGGTTCACCAAGATCGAGCGTCCGATGCTTGGACTGACAAACAATCTTCATTCAATATTGACAACATAATCTGTGATTCAAAATGAATTGTTCGGCGGTGGCCCTCTATAATTGCGCTATCGAAAGAGGTTATATGAGTGTCCGACAGGCTCCGAAAGGTGAATAGTCAAAGTTGCATTTTCTCTGAGAATTTTTCCTTCCGAGGTGTGTTGTTGAGTCGTTGATACACCAGATTCACATTTCTAAGAATAAACATTCAGTTCCTAACAGTAAAGCTGCAGCCAAGACGAAAATCCACAGTGACACTTGTCAAACAAGTACTCATTTCCTTAATGCATAGGCCAGAAATTGCCTTTACGCAATCAATTAAAAATGATGAATAAATCATCACTGATAAGCAGAATAAAGAGATCAATTTCACAGTAGACAGACAGAACTATCTTTTTATATCTGTTCTCATACTTGCAATGATTACCGGTACTTATTAGCTAATCTACAGAACATACCCCCAGAATCTAAAACTGTTTTAAAACTGTTTCATGCCCAGTCCTTATCCCGTCATAGTCCATCGAATGTGTTCAAAGTCCAATGAACCCGAATCCTTGATACCTCGTCCTTACTCACCTGCTCGCTCCTCTTCCTTTTCAGATCATGGCCCTTGTATGTGTCGGGCCCATAGCTCAGTCATAGCTCAGTCAACAGCTGTTACTCGCTCAAGTATCTACCTATTCTCTGCTTCAAGCTGTGGTCTTACGACAAGTCGGTTGACCACACTGTTTATGCTGTTCCCAGTTGTCAGCCTTCTGATGAGACGGAGAAGAGAAAAAATCTTCAGGTGAATCTGGGTTGTTACAACAAGGATGGAGCTCAGTTGACACTGTCAGAATGGCTAACTTGTGGTTTATTTTATTTGTTATATCAATTATGTAACATCACCCTAAGATTTGTAGAAATAATAATAATATATTTTAATATCACCACTATTTCTGGTAAACTGTAGCATTGAAATATTGACCTTCTGGCATCTATTATTCCTACCCCTCAAAGTGCTCCTCACATCTACCTCTCAGCCCTTCCCTTTGCGCCTGAGCAATTCCTTGTGACCAATCAAGTGAAGCCTGTTCAATAGCGGATGACCATTACCATTCACTACAATGCTTATGTACTAGTATACTGAGCGTGCAAGTCACGATCTTGAAAATGCGACATAGTGGTCTGCATACATCAGAGTCCTACTCAGCAAGCTGAAATCTCATAGCAGATAAAAATTCATCAGATACATTTCATAACGACTGGGTTCGTCTGTCATGACCGATTCGCACACCCGCATGAAAATTTGCCTTCTTCTTCCAAGAGCTCTTCGATCTCCGTCTCCTTTTCCTCAAGCTCTTTCAACCATCCTTTGTCTATGCATTCCGTCCACTTGCTGCATAACCTGGACCTAGAGAGGTCCAGATAAGTTGGCTTGTTTCTGGGCACCCCGATCACCACTTTGGGCAGGGGTACGCACAGATACTCCCTGTGCTCAGACGGGACCCAAAATAACGGCCTGTTATCCCGACCCATCATCCATCCGTCCTTAATACCTCGCATCATAAGCTCATATCCACGAGTAGCGTGCCATTTTTTCGCTGTGAGGTCCACAATGTCCCATATTCTAATTGGATCATCGCCATATAGTAGATAAGACGCTAGCTTCGTTCCATCCCGTAAAAATGCCATGTGACGAAATAAAGGTTTTCTTTGATTCCAGAATTGAGTGTACAGGTGGCTAGTGTAGACGTCAAGAATACTCGTTGTATGTGTTTCATAGCAGCTAACAGCAATCAATCGGTCACCAAGGGATTCATGATTAACGGCAGGTGAGACAGCAATTCCAGACACGGCGGACATGGTGATTGGTTTCCCATTGAGTCCACCAGTCCGAGTGTCCCAGACTCGGATGCCTCCGTCCTTGGAAGAACAACACGCGAAAAGCTTCCCGTCAGGTGAGTACACCTGGAAAAGCCCGATAAGATGCTCTGCATCGGTAAAATGGAAAGGATGAAATTGGGCAGTGTCGAGATGCCACGAATAACACGAGATGGTGCTAGAACTGGAAATGATAACAGTCAAACCATCGGGTGCCAAAAGTATGTCTGAGTATTTTGTCATACTGATGCATAAAGAAGATGTGCATTCAAAACCACTATCGCCTGCGGGATTCTTCAAGCTCCAAACTTGGAGCAATGCTGCATCGTCTGGAACATCTAGATCAGTACATATCACCAAGTGACCATGTGTCTGGAAGGCGATCCGGGACTGCAATGTGGTTCCTCCGTTCCAGGGGTCAAATGAGAGGCAATTCTCCGGGTGTATTAGGTTGCATACAGTGATGAGAGACTCGGAAGAGAAAGCTATCTGGTCGCAATCTGGGGAAAATGCAATTCCCGTGGCATAATCGTACATGGCAATATCTTTCCTCCCTATGACCGCTCCAGTAGTCGTATCCCGGAACTCAACGATGTCAGATCGTGGCGATTTTACAGCCGCCATCGTTCCGAAATGTGAGAGCGCAATAACTCGTGGGATATCAGTATCGTCTTGAGTATCCACAGTTCTAGGCTGATTTCTCGTCAAATCCTCTAGGTCCAGACTCCACATCTTCACACCTCCATCAAAACTTCCCACCAAAACCCTACGGCCATCGTGTGACGGACAAATGCTAGTTGGTCTAGGGATCGGAGGCTTTTTCTCAAAAATCATATTTGAACTGGTCATGGAGACCTCCCAGACCTCCACTGTGTCCGTTTTGGGGATAAATATGTAATTCGTGAGATGCGAACGTATGATAGCTGGAATTCGTCCGACATCAAGGTCAAAGGACGTCATCTCTTGCGTGTCTAATCTCCAAACATAAACGACGCAACGTCGAAAGTCCTTGAATCCGGCCATCAGAAAGTCACTGGTGGGAGCGAATATGAGTGATAAGAGTTTGCCTGGAGGACGCGGGAATCTTTGGGGACCCTTGCCATCCTCCACATTCCATAATTCAATGATAGCCTCGGAATCCTTCTCAACGGCCAAAAATTGCCCATCAGGAGAGAATCGCCTTACCCGCGGGTCGACATCGGTTACCTCGAACATATCGGTCGACTTTGACGCACCATGGTCGATATCCCTTAACTTGACCAGGATTGTGGAAGGTGGATCTGCAACTGGCATAAATCCACACACCCATTGGGTTGAGGCGAGTTTTCCGCGATGACGACCATGACGAATGAAGGCAAATTCCAGGCCCTCGAGTTGGAACTGCTCCTTACCCCTCTCTATGTCCCAGACTATTGCATTAGACGTGAATGGAGCACCATCCCATTTTACAAGAATATACTTCCCATCAGGACTGAGACAACCATCAATTTTCGGCCTTCGACGGAGGGAAGGTATTTTGAGCTCAATTGGGCCTGAACTAGAATGACCAGTTTCGGAGTCGCAGATACATATGGTCATAGATATTGGTTCGAGTTCATAATTTGCTGATAGGGAAGCGAAGGTCCTTTCATCTGCCGAGAACACAATGCAATCCACAGGATTTTTGTGGTACTCTGCATTAAAGATGGTCATTGACCATTGAGTAAGTTTGCCCTCAGCAATTGCAAGGGTATTGGGAAACCTCGAACGGAACTTTGCGGCAATAAGAGAATTCTCAGGCAAAAATGGAAGGACAGAAAGGTATATGTGAGGAGCACTCTTGAAGATAGAAGTGATGAATGCAGATATGAATCGGAGGGTATCAGAAATAAAGGAGGTGAGCTCGTTGTTAGGATCAAGGGTCTAGGCGGGCAACATGAGACCTGTATCACAGGAAATGGACTGGAGACACACCTTCATTGCAGGCCATGTTAAAGCCTTTTCTAGAGCAACAGATACTTCATAAGCCTTCCCCAACAGGCTCATCGCCTCCATCCAGAACAGCAGCTTCTCGTACATCAGAAACCTCACTGCCTCCATCAACCTCTCACATTCGGTGTGAACAACATGGTCTATCCAGAATCGAGATGAATATGAAAGGAGAGGAGAGATGGCGGACTTGACACTAGTCGGAATATCAATATTCATAATACTCGATGACTTCAAGTTGCACATATTGAAGTGAAGCTCTGGTGACACCATGGTTCTCAAACACAGCACAGCAAGCTGGTGCTCGTGGCGACCTCGATCTTGGACAGCAGAAAGCAATGGTAGGTCTTTCCGAAAGGAGGAGGAAAGGAGAAAATCTTCGAATGAGTGATGGTGGAAATGAAGGATGGGACCAGTGTCGATGACGGATACAAGGGTTCTTCGGACGAGCCGCAACATTTCCCGACTCTCGACTCCGGGAAGCATGATGAGCGCATCGTCGTCAAGTGGCTGCTTGGCAAAAATCATTGCACCGACAACAGAAGTCACCGCCTTGATCTCTTTCTCACTGAGGCCGGGTCCAAATGATGTTGTAATGACAGTGGTATATAAGGAATACAGGTTTTCCAACCCCTCTGGATTATCCTTCAACTCAAGCATAGAAAAACGTACTTTCGGGTTCATTCGAAGAAAGTCGGCTGCAGTTATTGCCCAGATAAAGATACCTGCAGCACGAGGAACCAAGTAGTCAAGAGTCTTCGAAATCCAAGCCTCGTCCACATCCATTGCGATCAGTCGTGACAACAGGAATACCCGGATGTCGTCAGAGGCATTGTCTCCCACTGCACTACCAGAGGGAATGTCAACATGTGTGCTGATAGAGACAGGGAAGATCTGGGCAATACGGTTCTCTAGGCGGCTGGTAATGACTAGCTTGAACTTTTTCAGGTGATCTGCCTGAGCCCAGCGTTTGAGAGTGCGCAGGAGACCCTCGTAATCTTCCCACGCAGACGAGTCGTACCGGAAGCCTCCACACTCATCCAATGCATCTATTACTATAACAGGAAGTTCCTCGAGCGGAATATCACCCAGGAAGGACAGGGGTGTCTCGATGAGAGAATTAAACAGACGATCAATGCTGGATGTGCTATGCACTCTATCGCCTTTGACTAATTGCTGGCCAAAGGAGGGGTACAATTGGGCAAGATCAGAGGCGACGACACGCCAGAGAGCAGATGTAGTGATCGTCGTGGATTCCGTGCGGTCAAAACGGAACGATATCACACGTCGGCCCCGCTCCTCTAGTCGACTTGAAATACTGGCTGCCAAGGCTGATTTCCCAACACCAGGAGAACCCCTTATCCAAATTATATTGTGGCCATAGATATTTTGGATGCAGTTTTCAATCTCTTGTATGATGGTGTTGCGGGTTCCTTCCATACATGGCTTGTGCAAGGAGAGCCTACTCCTCCCAAGGGCGCTCACCAGCTCGTCCAGGACTTTCTGCTCAGCGCCCGCTTTCGAGTTTTCTATTATATGAAGTATAGCTTACGTAAACTAAAAAGGGTTTGCAGATAACACACCTTGAAGGGTTGCAACGGCAGCTTGTGTAGACTTGACAATTTCTGGCACAGAAATGTCACAAGAGCTGGACATAATTACAAACAACCCACCTTGAAGGTGTACTATGCCTGCCTGCGTAGACTTCACATTATCCGCCATGGTGGCTAATACAGCGAATTAGACGAGCTGAACAGCATGCCAAGCATGAAGATCAGACCTTGCTTTAATCGGATCTCTATGGCAATATCCACAACCAGTCTTTCCCTGAAACCGTCAAGTTTGTTTTGTAGTTCGACCACTTTTGCCTTTTGAGCCGCAACGAGGATATACTTAACTGGGACCAATGATTCAGTGACGGATCCATCCCGCAGGCGAGTTATACATACGCGTCCAGTGTTCAAGCCACTTCTGAATAAAATCCACTACCTCTTCCATCATTCCAGGAAATTCCTGGATGGTATGATGCAGTTGATCTGATTGTGGAACTTCCTCGAGTCTGTTGAGCTGATCGGCCAAGACCCTGATGCTCTCTGCAAGATTTCTCATTGCAACATGAGATTCTTCTTGAGCCTCAAAATTCTGGGAAGATCAATGCATCATATCGTTGGCATCGGAAGAAGAAGGACCAACTTTGTAGACGATATCAACACATGCGACCACGGCTTGAGCTGCAGAATTGAGCTGCATCGCGTTAGATAACAGGTATGCGTGCTAGCCAGTAATAGTTTACCCTGCTGACAGCCTTCCCGAATTCCATAATCATCCCGGAACGATCCTTTGCCCAACTGAGGCGACTTAAAATGGGCCGGAAGCTGCTCAAGTCCTCTATTGTGCCCTTGATTCGTGCGTTCAGAGTGTTCAAGTCGCAATTGTAGGCCTGTTATCGGACTTATCAACTTCTCTATGTTGGTAGTGGTTAAGACAACGTACCTCGATGACAGACCAGAGTTTTAATCTCCGGATCGGATTATCAAATTCCACCTTAAGGTTCGCTAAGGCATTCTGAGTGAATCAAAAGTTATTGAGGAAAATGTTGACGCACAACTGGTTTCTCTTTGCGTTTCGGACGCAAGGTGGTGCCATAGATTGTCAAATGTGATGCAAGCCTTACCCAAGGGGCCATCATTTTGGGTGTGCTTCCGACCAAGAAATTTCCGCCGACGAGGATGTTTTTTGTGTATTTCAATGTGAAGGCCACATCCCTCCTTGATTATGCTGAAATTAAAATGAATATGAATATGGAAGGACCGCATGGGCACTGCAACTTCAACTTACAATCTGCTCTGCGACGGTTTCAAATACTGCTTTCCCCTGATGCTGTTGTCGAGTTTCCTATCCAGCATTTCAAGCGGACAATCGGCCTTGTCAGCATACTTGACAATGAGCGATTGTGGAGATTTATCATCGAGCTCTCCGATAAATCCTGAGTTAACTTGAGCTTAACTGATGTGTTGGGCTGAAGAGACAATGTGACACTCACCGACAAGTCGGATGGCTCGTATCATTGGAGGTTCATCTGGTCTTTCCATTAAATTAAACGGTCAACGGAAAGAGTAAGTAAAGTGTTGCGAGCGTCAAATATAATCAGGTAGAACAAGGACCTCACACAGGCAACCATTGAAGCAGTTGCCGACTGGGAATTTGGATATATCTATACATCTAGACATGTCAACCAACACACATTTACGCACACGCACACACACAAGGCGAAAGAGCAGGGGGGTGAAACAGCTAAAAGTGCGCCAGCCTTGTCTACCATTGTCTTGACATGGGAGAGCATCATCTCAGTCCAGTCAACTTATCAGTCAATTGATTCGTTAATTTCTCGAAGCATCATTCCATTGTTGACTTTGAAAAACGACCTCCTGCATCTACGTGAGAATTGTCTTCCATCACCGACTGTTCTTTGTATTTTTCTTTCTTCCCTCCCTCCTGCTCTTCCTATCTGTGAATTACCAGGAAAGGAAATGCCAACATTGTTGAAAAAACATTGGAAACATTGTTGCGGCATTACCCGAATCCTGTATACCCCATTCCGGATTCTCGATAATCCAGATAGCCTTTATTGGCTTGTGTGAGCATTGACTGGCGGCCGTAACTATCAAAGAAACTACAAAACATCGTTTTTTACAGTACGGCTAGATTCGTCGCTGAAACTTACCAGTTCGATACCAGGTTCATGAGAACGTGATAGCTTGGATGCTGTTCTTAGCTGAGTGACCAATAAAAAAATTTTCTGAGCCGCTCATATCCAATTTGTTTTAGTCATCTTCCTGCTAGCAGAGACTGACCCTTGTTCACATCCCACAAACTTGTCACTCGATTCATCACTAGAATAATGGTCTGGATAAAGAATTTTTTGATTGCTAATTGCTGACTTGTGTGTGCGCGCGCCATGGGTCCAACGATTTTATATCTCGACTCAACAGCCCTGAGTGTAGTCACCGATCACGGCAACGTAAAATTATTCCTCGCCTCGACAAATTAAATTAAGTACAGCAAACAGCAACAGCGCATGCAGACAGGTTTTCTGGTCCGAGGATTGAGGCCTAATCCTCACCTCACCTAATTCATGAACTTCCGCCTCAAGATCAGATAAGAGTGACACCCAGTCATGGAATTGAAGCAAGTGATATATAGACTTGTCGTCACTCATCAATCCTCATTTCAGGATCTGATTCGCCATCACTCATTTGACGACCAACCAAGCGGGTCCAGGTGCGATAGATTGCTAATAATCACGACCAACGGTTGTCTATCAAGGCGTTTTTGTGAAATACAAAATGAATTCGGGACTACAGCGATCACAGCACAAGAGTCTTAGAGAGCTTGTCCAAGGGTGCTGGCCAAGCCACCTCATAAAGTGACCGACCAAGCGCAATCTAAGCGCTGCATTTCCCTCCTCATCAATTATGTGTTCGGCTCAGTCAACCAAGCCACCATCGTACGTATATCTGGAAATGAGGTTCTTTTCGATTTGAGAAAAAAGTGACACCAAGACACATACCCGACGACGCCTTTGACTCCCCGGAGTTACTTATGGCTCAACCTCTTGTAGGACTGAATTAAGTGCGTGATTGACAATAAATTTCCAGGAGATGCGGAACTGTCCACTTCCATCGCGTTTACAATCACGAAATACCCTTTTCCACAGAAATATCGATGTGGTCAATCGTCCTCAACCGCTCTGTCCTAGTTCTAAACATAAATCATGCAGCAGATCCAATGGTTATCTCCAAAAGTGACCGGACTTTATCTGTCATTGATCTGTCCGATACAAAGATGGTAGAAGAAAAATAGTCGCCGGAGCAATGAACACTTTGATATCACAGGGACCTGTCCCACAGTGTTTTTCGTAGCTCCAGTAAGCACCAAATTACACATCATGCATCAGTATGCACCAAGATCATCACGACAGCATCAATCCCTTCCTTTTCTCCTGCGAAAATGTCTTTTACTGAATTTTTTGAAATTTGTGAAAGAACGAGGGCCAACGAGCCATGAATACATTTCCACTACATATACATCTCTTCGTCCATGTCGTCCCAGGGCCAGTGATTCATCAATGCCTCCTTCCTCTTCTTCAAAAACGCCACAAGATACTTGTAATCACCATGCTGCACCAAGCCATCCTGCTCAATGTCAACCATGGCCTGCCAGTTCTCAAAACCCCTTCGTGCTTGATCCAGTAACATCAACAAGACTTTAGTTGACAGCCTCAGCTACAAGTTGACGTAGCCTGCCGACATTGAAAACGAACCTTGTTGTAGCTGAAGGGTAAAGATTAGGGTCAGAGATATTTGCAATAGTATGAGACTTACACCCAACGCCCCGACATAAAGTCAAAGAGATTGTCTCGAGAGCTGGCTATCATGGCCAAGGGACAACGAAGCAGCAAAAGTGAGCTCCAAAATACAGAGAATAACAGCCGCATTTTGAGCAGGTTGAAGTGATGTAACAGTTTTGCAGACAGACACATAGTCTGGATGTTGGAAGAGTTGAGGAAGACCTTGTCTCTGGGTTTGAACAATGGGGCAGGGACTCTCCATTGATCATAGTACCTGGCCATGTCCACTTGTGCCTTCCATATCACTGACTTTGCTTTCTCCAAGGTGTTCCACATCTGCTCCAAGAACTCATTCATGGTCTCCACTAAACTATGGAGAAATGAGAGAAGTTTGTGGGAGGAGGCGTATTGTGTCCCGTTGAGTTTGATGCTAAGGACTCACATGAGATGATGGTGCTGAGGGAAGCAATGATTGAGGCAGACGGGCGTTTCAGAGTCATGCTTGGGGAGGATGGCAGTGTGTTGCCTGAGAATTACGATCATGCTATGGCATTCATGAAGGATAACAAGGAGGAGGTGTTGGCGGAGGCCAAGTCAGTGGAGGAATGGGAGAATATTATGAATCACTGGCCCTGGGACGACATGGATGAAGGGAGGTAGATGTAGTGAATTTGTATCTATAGCTAGTTCTTTCAAATTTGAATGCCTTGCAAACAAAAGATAAGTCGATGCTGATCATAGTGCATTGCCGGTCATCTTTCTCTATCTCTGTGCACGTGTATGTGTATATATAGAGGTCATTGTCCAGAACGGTTCTCACAGTCTAAGTCATGGAGCTGGTTGCTCTGTCGTGTATTGGCCCATGGCCTGAAATCCTATAATGGAATGAAGAATGCAATAAACACGGTTGCACAACATTTTCAAGCCTTTGAAAGACTGCAAAGACGCGACGTACCTCCAGTAATCGAAAATCTGACCACCAGTGTCCAAGGAAAAGGTTTACGTCATTGTGGATTACACGGTGCACCATGCCCCACATTGATACAGCAGTCACAACTTACTTCATAAGGCAAAGCAATCCCAGTTAGGAGAAAAACATATATAATCAAACGACATGCAATTGTCATTCACACACTAGTAAAAAGAAGCAAGATGGCATTTCACAGCACCAAATGGATAAGACCACCCAACAAAACGACTGAAGCCTGCACGTGTGAAAGATGAGGAATCACGCAGCTTTGTATTGCACTCGAAGTGGCGTTGGTAGACTGGGCTGGTGAATCGGTAGACTGGGCTGGAGCATTGGTAGACTGGGCTGGAGCATTGGTAGCCTGGGCAGGGGTATTGGTAGCTTGGACAGGGGTATTGGTAGCCTGGGCAGGAGTATTGGTAGCCTGGGCAGGGGTATTGGTAGCCTGGACAGGGGTATTGGTAGCCTGGGCAGGGGTATTGGTAGACTGGGTTGAGAAAATGGTAGTTATGGTAAACATGGCTCCGCTGGCTTCTGGTCCAGGGAGAGAGAACGAATGGACTGGAACTCCTGCGCTATCACATGCCATAGTCAAGTCTAAACAATCACTCATCGGTCAGAGAACTTTTCTCAGAAATTTGTGCGGCTAACGCACTATTGAGGGCTTGCTGTGCAGCAGTGAAATTACGAGCAC
>Ga0153987_1000346_pt1 | contig 15363 bp, 18 predicted proteins | sample TSNC071MetaG_FD_102279 | JGI IMG/M metagenome (GOLD analysis project Ga0153987, IMG submission 102279) | Attine ant fungus gardens microbial communities from North Carolina, USA - TSNC071 MetaG | ecosystem: Host-associated > Fungi > Mycelium > Unclassified | place: USA: North Carolina, William B...
CACAAGTGAGGACTACCGATAATTTGGACATAGTACCCTTGAGATACTTACCCGGTCGATGGGACAAAGTGGTGTGAAACATTCCCATTGATTTGAGCAACTACTCTCTCTTGTCCAAACCATCTTCCAACACGCCGAAAGCGGAAACCACTTGTCTCCACCAACGCAGAGGTATGACCGCAAAAGAATGGATAGAGAGCATAGAAAGGTTGTAAATTTGCATACGCAGTCGATTGCTTTTGCTCGGTTTCCAAGACGCCAGCAGCGAGCGGTACTTTAACGTCCTGTAGGTTTCATGAGGCATAGATTTGGTGAGACAACTCAAGCTGACTTTGAAAGCATGTTGCATGATAAGCTTTTTGGCCAAAGAGACGGAGGTTTGAGAACTTTTACGATACCAAATTCCTACCTGGAGCAAAATTTAATTTACATCAAAACCAACGAACCATCCGTGAACTCACTTTTCCGTCTGGTAGACTTTCTAGGAAACAGCCTGAGGAGCGGGAAAGTTTTTGCAAAGACGTGGGTAGGTTGACCGGAAGCGGAGGGATGAAGTCTTGTCGTTCGATTTCCTGATCAATACGTTCAGAGGGCAATCAACGCAGATAACAATGGATATTGCACCTCTTTGATAGCTTCTACATGCTGTTCTAGTTGTTCTACAGAAGCCGTCGTGCCAATGATTGTCAAGGACAAAGGTTTGTGGGAGAATCGTAGGTGAACATTGTATGCTCTGGAAAGTGACAATATTTCATTGCCATCTACACAGGAAACGTTTGAGTTCATGACTCAACGTTGAATGATTCACTGCCGAACCTTTCCCAAGGAGCAAGAATGCTTGATAAGGAATCAACGGAATAGCTGAGAATACCTTGAAGAACAGATAGACAGCTAATATGATCAATAACTTACCAGAAGTTGATACTTCTTTCTGGGATCTTGCCAGCTTCTGGCTCTGGGCGAGCGAAGGCCAGTGCCATTGCTGCTCGATGATTGTCGATGCGGCTTTGCGTTTGGGCAAACTTTTCGAAATGGGTATCTTATACATATGAAGAAATTCTCGAAGTTGGATCACAGTGAAAGATCGATTCAGCTTTGCCATTAATGCCTCGTATTCTGCCTCGTATTGGGCGGAACCGGCTGGACTGTGAGACGAAGGACAGAGGCTCTCCAGATCCTCGAGGGTCACTTCCGAGTTCTGAGCTACATACCGAAGATACTCTGCTACCTTTGGCCTAGGGGGAGGACGAACAGTATCATCCAGTGAGTGGGACAATTGTTGATCATGAACAAGATGAGGCTGTGGTGTATCAGTAGAGAGAGATACATATTTCCTGCAAACAAAGCTAGAGGAGGAAATACGAAAGGCGAGTAAGCGTTCAAGACGAGTACACCGCAATACCATGTCCTTGCTCAAAAGCGCACTTCGTAAAAAATGGAAGCTATTTGATTATGTAATGCCCACTGATCGCACTGAAAGCATCAGCTATGCTTGAAGTCTTACTGGACGCACTGACTAGTCTTAGATTGTAACATTTGTGGACAACACCAGAGATTTGCTGCTCCAGTTTTTCTGGATACCGCGTTGCATTGGTTATATCAAGCAAACAACTACATACAATAATCAGCCAATCATACTACTGATTGTTGGGGAAAAATCTTGCCAATCTCCATCATGCCTGCTATCCTCTTACAGGATCCAGAAAACATCGATTTTTCAGATATTGAGAATAAGTATGCACAATATATCTCCATTCATCCCTCATTCTGAAGATTTTCAGGTACGAAGTAAAGCAAGATGAAGGTTTCGACAATATACTAGTAATAGACGGCGTTCCCATCATCGGCAAAGACAAACTCGACAAACTCCTGGCAAAGGTCTGCAAAGAATTTTCAAGGAAAGGGGTCACCATCAAAACAAATGACATCCATATCCCATGGGATGAATCGGCTGGCAGAAGCAAAGGGTACATGCACAAATCTCTCTACTTAGGGTGCAATTCTCACCTGCACGTTGACAGCTTTCTCTTTATGGAATTCCGCAACATTGATGAAGCCAATATTGCCTTAGCAGCTCTCCATAACCATCCATTTGATGCCAAACACACCTTCAAACTGAATCGATTCTCTGACATTGAAAAATATGCAAATCTTGATGAAACATATGTGGAGCCAGAAGTTGAAGAATTCGTTCCCAAGGTATGATTCTATTTCCGAAACAATGCCCTGTCAAGGTGACGATAGGCTAGGAACATTTACGAGCTTGGCTCGCCGATCCTCAGGGCCGGGATCAGTATGTGACATATCGTGGTGAGGAGGTCCTGATTCACTGGCATGGGAAACCTTCGCAATATGAGATTGCACACAAACCAGTGCGTTTCTCCTCTGGCTTGAGCTCCGGCGTGCGATCATTGAATTTCTTTCTCAAAGAGCTGGACTAACTTCCTTTACGTGGCATGGTCACCACTAGGAACATATAGTGCGACTTTGCATCGGCAGGGTGTCCGCATCTGGGGTGGCTCATCTTGGAGTCAACAGCAACGATTTGCTCACCCACTTGTCAAGCTCATCGACTTCTCTCCGTGCGAGAATTATCTCGTCACATGGTCTAATGAACCCATTATTGTTCCTGATAACGCAACACAAGGTCCTCAATATTTCTCACTAGATGACGAAGGTAACAATGTTGCCATCTGGGATATCAAATCGGGTCATCTTCTTCGCACATTCTCCACAACCAATGAAGGTGATACTCTTGGGCAGAAGAAGCAAATGCAGTGGCCAATCCTGAAATGGAGTCCCGACGACAAGTTCATCGCACGCACCACCCATGGCCAAATGATTAGTGTTTACGAACTTCCCGCCATGGGCCTGCATGGGAAAAAAAGTTTGAAGATAGAAGGCGTCGTTGATTTTGAATGGTGTCCCCTTGGAGAAAGAGACAAGGAGGTGACGGAGAGAGATGCTAAAGGAGGTATCAAAATAACCAAAAAAGCCCGGGAAAACATGCTTGTGTACTGGACGCCCGAAGTAGCAAATCAACCGGCACGAGTCACTCTGCTTAGCTTTCCCAGTCGGACTATCTTGCGCCAGAAAAACTTATTCAATGTGACAGAGGCAAGTTTCTCCCCTACCTTGATATTACTGTTGTTTACCAAACGTTCAGTGTAAAATATGCTGGCAGAGTCAGGGAGATTTCCTCTGTGTGAAAGTCGATCGTCATACAAAGACAAAGAAGTCTATTTTCTGTAACTTAGAGATCTTTCGGATGCGCGAAAAGGACTTCCCAGTTGAAGTCGTTGAACTCAAAGGTTTGTCTTAGTTATAATTCGAACCAATGTCACACCAACCAATTCTCAGACACTGCAATTGATTTCTCATGGGAGCCCAAAGGAGATCGATTTGCGATCGTTTCCAGCAGTGACCCTAATCTAGGGAATCCTGGTCCAGGTGCTACTATTAAGACAGACGTCAGTTTCTATCAGCTGGATCACTCCAAGAATGATTTTAGACTTCTCCGTGAGTGATTACATGTTTATATTAGAATTTTACCAAACAAACGACAGGGAGTCTGTCCAGTCGCACGAGCAACGCCATTCGGTGGTCCCCACGGGGACGCCATGTGGTATTGGCTACTGTTGGGTCTTCCACCAAATCAGAACTAGAGTTCTGGGATCTGGATTTTAACTCAGACGATGTGAACCGGAAAGACACGCAAACGTCCAAAGAGGATTGGGCAAGTGGCATCCAGTTGCTTGGCACGGCAGATCACTATGGTGTTACTGACGTTGAGTGGGACCCAAGTGGGCGTTATTTGGCGACCAGCGCAAGTGCATGGACTCACACGGTATGGACCTCCACATGTAATCTCAATGTGTATTGAACCAATAGTTTGATAGTTGGAAAACGGTTACGCTATCTGGGATTTTCGAGGGCAAGAACTCATGAAACAAATCCTAGATCGCTTTAAACAATTTATATGGCGGCCAAGACCCCCAACGTTGTTGACGAAAGAACAGCAAAAAAAGATTCGCAGAAACTTGCGCGAATTCAGTCGAACCTTTGACGAAGAGGATGCTGCAGAAGAAAGCAACATCAGTGCGGAGCTTATCGCTTTGCGCAAGCGGCTTGTGGATGAGTGGAATACTCGGCGCCGGCGAGATACAGCAAATGAACAAGGACACAAAAACGACAGGCGTAGTCCGTTGAACGAAGATAAAGAAGAAATTGAAGTATGGGTAGACGAAGTGATTGAACAAATTGAGGAAGAATTGTGATTGGTGTGCATTCGGTCCCGCTCGTTTGCCAGGCAACCCCTGTCTTGTAGTATGGTTTTCGCATTGATGAGAAAATAAATGCTGTACACGTGCTTTCAAAGCAGAACCAAATGTCAAATGGGCTGTTATCGTCCACATTCCTGGGATAACGTTTTTGTCCGATAATCGTGGTTGCACTTAAGATTTGATGGCTTACACGAAAACGGTTCCCCCCGAGGAAATAGACATTTCAGGTCGAAACAGGCCATCGAGACGAGCTGAGAATGCAGAAAGCTGTGATCGCAGTGGAAAGCACACACCGTGGTGTGAATCTACTCGGAGCAAGCGTGAGAGACTGTTCACCGGCCCGGACCCTAATTTCGATATCTGATAAGACAACGTTTGGCCAGATCAAATAAAAGACCCAGGCTTTCTCTCTGCTCTTCCAATGTCTGCTGCCTCTTCCACATCGTCGAGCACCCTGCTTTGGGCAACAGGTAGGCTTCACCCCTTTACTCAGCTTCATCTTCTTACTCGGGATAAGCCTCTAAGGAATGGGTCATCCAACCCAAGCCCAAGCCAGGCCGTAAGCCCAAGAAGGATCCTGCCCCTTCTGTCAAGAACGAAGATGATGTGTGACTTGTTTCTTCATGATTATTCTGGTTGTTACTAATACTATATAGCCCGATGCTAAGGGACGTCGAGTTCAAAACAGGTTGGGTACTTATATTCAACACACGATTCTCCCTTTCTGAACACGGTGGTTTCAGGGCTGCGCAGCGCGCATTTCGCGAGAGAAAGCAGTCACAGCTTGCAGAACTACAAGCACGCATTCAACAATATGAACAAGGAGAAATTGAACGGAATGTTGCATTGCAAAACATTGCCAAACGCTTGAAAGAAGAGAACGAGTCTCTACGACGAGAGAATACACTACTTAATGATAGGATCTCCAAACTCGAACAAGACAATCTAGCCCAGCAGGAGAACAAGCGCTGGAGACAGACTTCTCCTACCAATGTTGACTCTCACGCTGCTGCCTGCAAAAGACCTCGTCTTAGTTCTGAGTCGCTTGACAAGCATACATCGGCTTCCCATCTACCTTCACCTCCTTCCATGGTCAATTCTCCTAATTCCTCTGGGTCTTCTGTGTCTAGATTTTCACCCGTTTTTGACATGCAAGCTACGGAGGTGACACATCTAACTGTGAATGACATCCATCTGAGCCATCCCGCTAAATCAATTCCATTGTGCCCAACTTCTTCCTTCCCAGCATTTGATTGTGGTTTTTGTAGTGACGATACGCCTTGTGTATGTCGCGAACTCGCTGCTCAACAAGTTGCTGGTCGTTCGACACTGACCGCGACCTCTAAATCTGAGGATTTCTCCTCTTCGATGGTCATACCGAGCAATTTTGTTGTCCAACTGGAGTCAACTTCCCAACCTCCTCAATCTTCTATCCTCGATAATTTACCCGCATATAAACCTTCTGTCCCACTACGTCGCCGTGCAACACCTAGTAGTGTCAACTCTATTTTCCCTGTCCAGATCCTAGCGGAAACCCGACTACCTGACTCATCCTCCCGTCCAATATGTTCAGGAGATCCTTCTAACTGCCTTGCATGTGCAGACGATGCATTCGGGAAGGCCTTCTGCTCTGCAATCGAGAAGACCGTTGCAACTCGCCCACCTTGCGTTGACTTAACGGGGGGCAACTCATCAGGATCTTGCATATGCCCTTCGGGGCAAGGCGGTTGTGAGCAGTACTCACCTATGCCGTCCATCTCTTCATATAGTTCTTCTGAAATTTCGGATACCATGCCCACCAATGACGCTTGGCGTCGAATCAAAGAACATCCGAATGCCTCGTTTTCTGACCTCTCCCTGCTTGCCAATGTGGTTGCAAGTCGCGCCAAGTGTACAGGACCGCGAGTCGTCCTATCTCCTCATCCTGAATGCATTCCCACCCCATCACCTGTACCTCCTGCTCCTCCCATAGACAATGAAACGATAATATTGACCGATCCTCATGCTCAGTACCGAGAAAAGGAAAAGGCCCAGTTACAAGAAACCATCCCTCCTCAGTTGGTGCATCAAGACGTCCTAGTTCGCTGCGCACAGCATCGTATTCGCGAGGTCCCAACTTCTGCTGTTCGTGATGCTCTTCGAATACTCGATGTCAGATTCCCCTAGGTTTTATTGTACTTTGATTGATGCTTCGACAGCTTGTGCATGAACCGCCCATTGTAATAATATACTGTTACACTCATGATACAGGTATTACGAAATCTAAACTTATTATCTTTCTATCATGTTCTCCGGGTAACATGAAATGAGTTCTTTGCTACTTTTCTGGTTGCAGATGAATTGGACAACTGTTCGGGGGCCAAACCTGCAACATGTTTCAACTTCTTGACAATCTCTGCGATGTTCTTTCTGAATTGGTGTCGATCACGGTTTTTGATAATGACGGACCGCCTTGTGGAATCACGAGAACGAAAGATTCTGAGCAGCTTGCCTAATGGCAATCCGGCATGCTCTGGGGGCAGAGGTTCCACATATGGCCACAATGTCAGAAGGAGCTTCCTCGCCACGCCGAGCTGCCGACTAAGAACAAAAGCATTACAGAAGGTACATATTGCTCGGACATCAGGTTGAATTCCATCAGCAATCATGGACTGGAAAAGCCCAGCCGCTGCCTTTGTCTGACCCTGAATTGCATACCCTTGGAGGAGGATGGTATACAAGACGACATTTGGTTTGACAATGGCAGAATGCATGATTTCCAGTGCTTTGTTCGTTTCACCCTGGAATACAAAAGTCTCCATCAACGTTGCAACATGATAAACCCGTGGCGTCAATCCTCGAGCAAGCATATCGTTATATACGTCAACTGCGGTAGATGCATCACGTTTGATAACTCCCTCGTACCGCATACGAAGTCCTAGCAGAAATCCATCGCTTAATATGCCTCGCGATCTCAACGACTGCAAAAGCGAATTCGATAAGTTAGATCGTCCAGGCCAACGCCCGAATCTCAATCCAGCAACTGGATCTGTTGGCAGATGGTCATGGCCAAGATATGTTGGAGATATCTTAGGGGGTATTGATTCTTGTGACGAAGGACTTGAGCGACCCCTTTCGTCTTGGAGAAGTCGGGCCTTTTCATCTCGCAGAAGTCGAACCAGGATGGAGTATAGGTGGTAGAGGGAGGGACGTAATAATGGGGAAAGTTGTCGCAACACTCGATAACCCACGGAAGGGGTTACTTGCTCAGAGCGAATGAGATGATCTATGAGGATCTTAATGGTGAGCGAATTAGGCCTAACTTGGAACGTTTTCATGAGCTCAAGGACTGCCCGAGCAGCACCCAAACCCAGATCAGTCACCAGGCATCGCATTAAAACATTGAAGGGTCCAATGGTACGTTTGACATGTGAAGTAGCAAATGGCCACCGCCCGCCAAGCTTAAGCTCATATTCCCGGATCCGATCGCGATGGGTGGCAGACGTTCCCCAGGTGTGAAGCAGACATGTAAGAGAAACCGCAAACTCATGGCGACCAAGTCTGAATTGTAATTGCAAAAATGCCGTTAAAATAGTAGGTGACGCCTTGAAACCTTGTTCAGCCATGAAAAGAAAAATTTCTTCAGCTATGGCGACCTTGGATTGCGCGAGACAGAACCGAACGCCGATGATAAAAGTGAAATAATCTGGAGAGACGACTATAGGAGGATCTGGACCTGGTGAAGAACTAATGAGACCTTCACCACCCTCTGCCACGGTGAGATTTCGGAGGGGCCCAAGGGCGTTGCCTTCGAAGAAGGACAAGACATGTCGAAAGCCTAGCTCATCGTTCAGAAGAAGCTGTGTTTGTAGAAGTCGATTCATGACAATGGTTCTTGCTTTTTGAGGCAATGAGGGTAGTGCCTGTATTGCCAAATCTCGTACTTGTTCGTCGTAGCCTAGACGTTGGTAATTGACTGCGATCACAGCATGGGTAGTATGATGTATGGGGAAACCAGCTTCTTCCATCAATTTCATACACCAGCGTGCACCGTCGAGATCGCGGTTCCGTAAATGAGATGTCAAAACTGCATGCCAAGTTCTTCGGGATGGTTTTGCACCTGCGTCTTCGTAGTCTCTTAGCACTGCATCCACATTTGCTGCTACAAAATTTTCCAGTTCGTAATTGGCTTTTAGTCGCCAATCGAGAAGCCGACCGGTCATCATACCGAGGCGATCTTTGGCCAGGCGGCAGACCTCTAATATGAGTGGGTATTGTCTGTGCTGTGACAAAGTCCAGCAGATATTCTCGTATGTAGGAGCATTGAATCGAAGCCCATATGCAGCAGACAAGCTCAGCAAGCGAATACAAGAGCCAGCGCAGTCGGAAGCAGCGAGTGCATGGGCAACATAACGAAGGGTCTGGCGACGCTTTAGGATTTTGTGGATAGAAGAGAAGATAGGTGATCCAGAGTTGAGATAGTGAAGGGCCATTTCGGTGGTTCGACCATAGTGCTTGAGGAAAGCAATGAAGGCATTGGCGAGATATTCGGGGGAGTTGGAGCGTGGAGTCAGAAGGGAATCGGGTGATGAATTCTTGATGAATGGATTCCTTTTCGCGTGAGTGTCTTTCCGCAGCCGGCGTCGAACGCGAGTGTATTGAGAGCTCGTAGCTGCGGCCGTGCCCCATCGTAGTTGTATGGAGAGAGAATGTAGGATCAAAGGCTTGCAAGAGTACTCAAGGTAATGCCTCGGTGCAATGCCAGCCCTTCTGAGCATTAACAAACCAGCTGGCGATTACCCTCTTGAAGGACGCTTGTGGTATTCCAGTTCAATATACTGCACAATTGTGCTTACCTCCACTTTTTGGATTTTTGAAAATAGAGAGAGGCTGACTAAGCTCTTCAACTTGTTCTTCACGAGAATGGTGATTTTCCTCGTCTGACATGCATGCAAAGTCAAACTCAAGCAACTTAGCCCAAAGTTCGCAGGTCGCGCACATTTACTCATGAACCATCTGTCAGGCTATCCAAGCGTGCCTTCGCAGTGCAAGACAACGCTGTGGAACACGTAGACATCGGCAGCGCTGCTGGAGTTTCTGTATGTATCGATCAACACTATCTTACATCTATGTTGCTCACTATATGCAGGCAAATGACATTTTAGCGGCCCAAAGCGCAGGCCCCGTACCAGCTGAAACGCTGATTAAGAAAGAAAAGCAAGCTTTGAAGCGGGAAGCCTTTCTCCATAGTCAGTCTCCATTGCTGAGAACCTCGCTCGATAGCACTGATTTATTTCAATGATCAACTTGTGGGTCTAGAACTCAAAGGTCTTGGAACGCCGTCTTCCAAGTCCCATGCCCGGCGAGAAAAACGCAAGGCAAAAGAACAATTACATGGTGGTGGTTTGAACGACATAGGGACCATTCTTGCTACCATCGCCACTTCAACCCCATCTGACGAAAAAGCAAACAAACAGGAGACTTCCGATCCTACAGAGACAAGTCGACACGAAGACGGAAACCATTCCAGGATGCAACGGAGGTCAGGGAGAATTGGAAAGGGCAAGACAGAGCCGCTCTCTCAAAATCAGCGTAAACGCATCTTGTTCGTATCTTCGCATCTCTGTTCCATATTTTGACGGACGTCTTTCACAGGAAGATGGAACGATTCCGACAACCACTCATACAGTCTAATCCGGAATTCGCGGAAAATCCATTTGCAACTATACGGATCCATGCCGAAAACACGCTGGTCAAACACGAATCTCTGACCTAAGTAAGCCTTCTCCATGCAAAATTTCCATTTCATTAAGCGGGTGTACATATGTGCTCAGGCGATCAATCGATGCAGATGTCGGGTATATGGGAAAGGGGTTAGCAGACATTGAAAGTGGAATGATAGTCGTGGACTAAGACAACACCGAAATAGTTGCAATCAGATAGAAGATATGTTCACTCGTCCCCTGTGCTCATACCAGCACTCCATACGGTACTCCCACTACCCCCTGTGCTTCTCTTACTCCTCCGACCATATCGTGGGGCAATTTCCGTGAAACCACTGTTACCACCTTTGGCTAACTCGACGCTCAATTTTCGTTCGTGGGCATCCAAAGCCACTAACGAATTTTGAGCCTCTGCATGTTCCAGGGCCTCTTGTGTCAGACTTGTAGAGGTGGATGCTTCAAAACTTCCATCACTATTCAAATGGTTTGATGGACTATCAGAGTTTGTATCAGTACTCCTGCCTTGACCAAAGCTAAAGAAGGAGAATCGACGGTTGGTGGTTGTACTGGGTGCCGTATCCGATCGAGAACGTTCCATCGGCACAGTTGAAGGAACCGCAGTTGGCATAGGTGACTGGGGTGTTGGCTGGATACCCATGAGTTTCATCGTAGCGTTCAAACGCTCGCGTTCCTGGCGGTCCTCGTCATCCTCCTCTTTATCTAGCTTACGAGCATTTAATAGCGTTGTAGATCCCGGCTTCAGCGTCAAGGGCCGGAGCTCTGGTTTTTTGTCATTGGAATTGCTGAAAGGCGAGATACTTCTCCAATCAAATGAGAGCGACCGATGATTCGCCTTTGAATTGGGGAGCGGGGAGCGGGTTGATATGACCAGACTCGGTGACTTGGCACCGAATTCAACGAGAGAAGGAGATTGAGTCGACGCGGACTGTGATTGAGATCGGGCTTTGGAAGTAGCCTTGGGCAGTGTCATGGTACCTGAATTTGAAAATGTAGATGCTGACGGCGTTTGGGGAGTCTTCTCGTAGTCAGCAGCCAACACATGTTCATATCCCTCCTGTGCAATGATGCGATCAATAATTTTGGAGGCATAAAGTGACAGTGCTTTGTTGGCGTCTTTGAGGGATTTGATTTCTGAACGCATGGTTTCCATTTCAGCAGAAACTGTAGGGTCAAGATGGCTACCATCCGTAGACGGGGAGACTTTATGAGCATTCTTGTTCCGTCTGGACCTGACATTGTAACTGCCTGGTTCTTCAAGATTGACTGGAGCCTCAAGCATGTCTTTATTTTCGGCCCGACCAAGTTCAGCAGCAAGGTCAAGACCAGGACCGGTAATAGGGAGATCTGCAAGGGACTCGCCTCTTGTTTCGTTTATAGAACTCGTTCGCTTGCGGTTTTGACGACTTGAATGCCGGGACAAGCGAGATTTTTCGAGATCACCCGAGGAGCTTATGCCGTTGTCAGGAGAGTCCTCGACGCCTCCACCTTCCTCATCGACACGATCAAGAATACCCCGATTGATACTGTGTGAGTCCCCGACGCCAGTATGTTGCTCAACATGATCAAATCTATCTTCAGCGTCATCCTCACTGGTCGTATTGCTGGTTCCAACCTGTCGCATAAGGTCAAACTGACCATTCAAGGTTTTCTCTCGTAGTAGAATCATATAGCTCTCGTTCTCCTCCTGAAGTTCATTGTTTACCCTTCTAAGGTCCATGAGCTGAGTTTGGAGGAGCAGCAGAGTGTTCTGAAGGGAAGAGTGAGATGTGGCGAGTGTCGATAGTTCGAGTTTGAGCGCTGTCATTTCAGCTGGCTCATTCTCGGGGTCGTTCAGGTCGTGCTGAGAAATTGAGGGTATAGATGGTGCTTCTTGTAGTTGAACCTCTTCATTGTAGTGTGACTCTGAATTTTCCTTTGCAGCTTCTTCTGCCCGTTTCAAGGCTTCAGATAAAGATTGAATTCGTGACCTAAGATGCTGTTCATTATCGTAAAAGGCCTGTCTTTCTGCCTCGAAAGTCACAGTCTACGTGACTGGTTGAGAAGTAGATGCAGAAGGAGGAACACACATAACACAGACCTGTTCGTTATACCTCCTTTGAGTATCTCGTTTCTCTTTCTCCATTTCACGAATCTGTGAGCGCAGCTTATCTGCAATGTCAATTCGTTGGGCCAGTTCGGCCTCTGATCGGGCCTGTTCATTGTACAATTCATTCAGTCGTGATTCAGTGGTGTGGAGGGTCGATGTCAAGCTTTCAGCTTCGCCTGTCAGGGAGGCAATAGTTTGATCCTTGTCCTGCAGTTGCAGAAGAAGCTGGAGGCAGACGATTAGGTTAGAGCAAGCTTTGGAAGCGTGTGGCTACCTGCTCTTTCTGATCAGTCTCCTGCTTTAGAGAGGCAAGCAAAGTCTCATTTGCTTCTGGACTGAGAGATGATGGTAGAGTTGTGTTTGTGGATATTCGTCGGCTGGCAGCTGAATTCAGAGGAGAAGGGACACGAGGCGATGCAGCCGAGCGCGCGGTTGCACCTCTTGCAATGGACGCTGAAGGCGTTGAAGGGAGACGCCGGGTGGTAGTAGTCTTTGGAGAGAAAGAGGACATGGATAGTAAACAGAAAAAAAAGACAGAAGCGATCATCTTCATATTGGTTGCCCTGGCAATCATTCTATCTATCATTCTATCATTATCATTATCATGTCTGACACTCTGCCAGCCGCCTCTCTCTTCCACAATATCCAAGCCCACTCGTTCCCGCAGGTAACATCTCCACATGCCACTGACAGCCTTCTCTCACAGTCCTCTCAGCTTCTGACCTCTGTACTCCGTCAAAGTATGCCATGATCCTCCCTTTCATACTTGCTGCTGATCGACTCAGCGTCTCCTCTGGGTTCTACTTCTATCCCTGCCCTCGACAGCCATTTGGATCATATGCAGCCAGCGTCCGCTTGTAAGCGTGGAGACGTCATACAAGTCCAAGGTTCTGCAGCATCCGGAAAATCACATCTATTATATTACATGCTCATGAACTGCATCCTCCCATCCAAACTCCAAGGTTGGGGGAAACTTGCTGTCCTCGTAGACACCGACCACAAGTTCAATGTCCACAGATTCGGCCGACTTTTGCGATCACGCGTTAAACGCCTTTTGCCCCTGGACTCATCCGATGCTGAGGTGGCCATAACCACGGCCCTGGACCTTTTACATGTTTTTCAGCCCGCAAGCTCGCACCAACTTACTGCCACTATTCAACACCTGCCAATGTACCTTGCTGCCAATCTACCGGAAGCGGAACTAGGTGTTCTTGCTGTTGATTCGATCACTGCATTCTATTGGTCCGACCGCTTCTTTTGTGAGCAAGCTCGCCTTGCTAATCGCAGCAGCCCTCCTGTGCGGCCCAAGAATTCTCTCAATCAAGTTTCTGTGGCCCTTGAAACTCTTATCCGTTCACATGGTCCCCTCATTCTACTTTCAATCTGGGATCTCAACCTACCGGCAACGGCTCACGCTCAACGTCACCTTGGTCCTCCAACGAACTACGCCGGCACAAGTAAGGATATACTACCAGCCTCGTATCATATCACCATTGCTGCGTCCAGTGTGAATATTGGAACTGAAGATGTTTCCTTCACGAACACGACTCACTTTTCAGGCATCGTACGCACTCCCGGAAACTCACAGACCACAGAATTTTCACTTTGCACGACTGAAGACGACCTGTTCGTTCCATAGACGTTTATTTGATGCATGTTGGATTGATAGGACATCAATCTTCATGACTGCGATGATCATTTGTGAAGCGCCCAGGTGCAGCTGTTGGCTTCCATTTTCTTCACTAATACCAGGACCACAAAGAACATGTGTTCACACGAAAGAAAATACCCGATGCACCAGTTTAGGTTATGCTATCTGATTTAGTTCCTGTTATGATCGCCACTCTGCTTTATCATCTAGTCCCAGCCTAAATAATCACGACGAAGAGTAGCAACTGCATCTATGTCATCATCAACTATTCTCATCCTCTTAAAATTCTGTTGTTCTAGAATTTTCCAACGCAATGAGGCAGAAGCCGATCAAAACTAATACCGCACCCAATGCAACTTGGTTTACGAATACCGAGCTCAGGAAGAAGTCACCCAACACCGCAAGAGGTATTGTCAGACCAATCCCGATTGTTGCAAGGAGTGGCGTGGTTTTCAGCACGGCAATAAAAAATAAGTAATCACCAAGAAGGAGAACTACCATCTAAGTTCATATATGAGTGGGAAGAGGAAGAGGAGACAGGGACAAACATACAATGGCAAGAAAAGCAGACCATTGTATCGCTGACTCTGGAAACTCAAACTTCTCCACACCTGTCCAGTTCAAGATCATGCCAACAGTCCAACAAGTAAGGAGGTCAAAAAGGCCAACAAAGCCAAGAAATAATTGCATGTCGATCCGCAAATCCGTTTTCACCTTCACCTTGAGAAGAATAACGTAGAATGCATAGAACAAGGCCGAGATTAATGCAAGGGTATCACCGAAAAGGCGTTGAGGAGCAGATCTGGGTAGACCAAACAATATTTCTGGGGAAACTGTCATTGGGATTGAAAGGGGACCAGACGTTGATGATGGTTGAGAATCTGAATGTGAGACGAGCACGACGCCGGAGAAACTAGCATGATGACTGTGAAGTAGAGTGATTCAAAAATACTAGGTCGTTACCTCGTGAACACGGCCATCAATTTAAGCATCGTGAACCTCTCGACGCCGAAGAGCACTCCCATCCCAAGTGTGAAGAAACCTACCCAGCTTAAATGGACGTTATTCAGGATTAGAAAGAGGACAAGGTCGTACCACTTGTACTGGCGATGACGGTCGAACCTGCCACTGTGGTATAATTCAATGAAGCATTGACCGCCCAATTGGCGATAAACCAGAGCCAACTGAATGCAAATGCAGTCTCTACTGTCTCCCAAAAACTGAGGGGTACTGTGTTGTCCTCTCTCTTTCTCATAATCAGAGAGTCGTGTTGTGAAGCACCGTGTGTCTCTCCAAGTTCTTCATTTGAACCTTCTGTGGCGACAAGGGACCCACGCTCATCTACTACCCTGATATAAAACATATGAGATGTGGGGGAGAGAGAAAGAACAATAGGACTTACCCCACACTATTAGTTGGTTTCTTTCTTACCCATTGAATGAGCCGAGGGACCAGGAAAAGTGAATTTGAGCCTGTGACGGCATATGTAACTCTGCTGGGAATGTTCATTGGACCATACCACTTAAAGTGACCAATTTGACTTACAGAAACGGTTTCTCATAACCATGTCTGTACAAGATCTGTAAGAGAATAGTGTCAGAGCCAACCACAGATATACGG
>Ga0153987_1000347_pt1 | contig 15357 bp, 16 predicted proteins | sample TSNC071MetaG_FD_102279 | JGI IMG/M metagenome (GOLD analysis project Ga0153987, IMG submission 102279) | Attine ant fungus gardens microbial communities from North Carolina, USA - TSNC071 MetaG | ecosystem: Host-associated > Fungi > Mycelium > Unclassified | place: USA: North Carolina, William B...
AGTATGTAGGATGGCGATAGTGATGGATCTATCCTTGAGGGTGTGCTTTACCCTAATGGTAGACTGATGGCTACCCTTACCCTTATCTACCCCTGGTGAGCCCTACCTGGTCTGAACATAAAGTTTAGCTCAAATGGAAGCTTTGAACCAAGCATATTCCTACCTGTCTTGAGTTTATAGATGTAATTCACATGAATGGGAAAGGAACCCAGATGAATCATGGTCAAGGTGAGAATTCTCTTATGCATCATCACAGAGAAAATTCTGCCATGCATCATCCAGTGTTTCGGAAGAGTTTCTTGGGGTATAATTTGCTCGGCCGACTTGAGAATAGCAGAGGTAATATAAATACTGCAGATACTTTCACTTGGAGTTGTGACGCATCGAACCGCCTATATTGCAATGTTTTCACAATTTGCAAGTTTGCCTATACATCAGCTTCCTGAAGAGTTAGTACCTGTTGCTCTCGATGTTCATGCTCAGTTCTTGCTCTTTGATTACTTCAAAGACTTATATGAGCAAAAAAAAGTCCATACCCCCAAAACCCACACTCCGCCCCCGAAAGTCACCATCGGTATACTCGGTGCTGGTGCTGCTGGGCTCTATTCTGCGCTGCTTCTCGATTGGCTCAATGATCAGCTCGAGAACCAGAAGCCATCATTTTGCTTTGACTACGAGATCCTTGAGGCAGAAAAGGAGCGCGTGGGTGGTCGTATGTATACTTACCGCTTCAAAGACGGGAAGAAATATGACTACTATGTAAGTGGTTTGACATTGTCATCTGTTCCGTACTTATTTCGACGCAAAAGGATGTTGGGGCAATGCGTTTTCCTAAAATTCCGTTCATGAAGCGTGTTTTCGATCTTTTCGAGAAGATTGGACTCGATAAGAAGAAAATCCCCTACGTGATGACCTTGGACTGTAACCTCAACTATTTTAATGGGATATGTTTGACGAACGAGGTGAAGGATCGAAAAATCGACCCTTTCAGGACTAGAGTTAAGGGCATCTTTGATAGCGCTTCTGTAATGGCCTCACTGCCGCTTGAGCCATTTGTGAAAGAAATGAAAGACGATCTTGAAAAAAGAAATAGAGAAGATCTTTGGAAAGGCTGGAAGAAGCTAATAGAGTTTGATGGATATTCAACACGTGGTTATATGACTCTTCTTTGGAATATTGAAGAAAATGAAGAGACTCAAGAAATTGCGAAGAAACGATACAGCAACCAGGTAATGATCTCAGCTGTAAAAAGAATTAAATATCCATTTTAGTATTGTGTGGTCCAGCTCGTCTCATACCTGGAGACCTTCGAATTTGGAAGTAACATGTATGATCAAGCCTTGACCGAGGCTGTCATGGATTCTCTTACATTCAACTATGCTCCCAGCGTTGAGTGGTATTGTATCGAGTGAGTCTTTCTGACTTATGATCTGAAAAACTGAAATGTGTCTATACCTGTAGTGGAGGCGCTGACCAGATCGCTACAAAGATGAAGGAAAGAATCAAGGGGAAAGTGACTATGGGTGCACGGGTCACTGCGCTAGCTATAAAGCCTGAGGAGCCCAACCATAAAGTCGAAGTCTCTGTTGCAGGGGACGAAAAGCCGAGGCAATTTGACCATGTCATCACAACATTGCCATTTGGATGCTTGCGCAACGTTGACACCTCTGGTTGCTTTTTTCATGGGATTTGCAAACAGCTATCCGCTCTCTTAGATATGAATGCTCGGCAAAGGTTGCCATCCTCTTCTCTAGGCGTTGGTGGGAACAAGACAATCTGAACCAGTGCGGTGGTGTGTCCAACACCGACCGTCCCATCCGAATAAGAACGAGGGAGCAACGATAATTGTTAGTTACACATTTTCACAGGACGCTTCTCGTATGGGTTCGCTTATACAGGGACATGACACACCCGAAGAAAAGCTTCTCGTGGATCTTATCATCGGGGACTTAGCTGTCATGCATGGTCTCACCAAGGAAGATCTATATAAATTGATTGTTGTTTACCACGCCTATGACTGGTCCCATGAGCCAAACTCTGCCGGTAACTCTTCGCCATTATAAAGCGAGGATAAATTATTAATGTTCAACAGGTGCTTTTGCTTTCTTTGCACCAAGCCAATTTTCAACTCTATACCCACTCGTAGCGCAGCCGGTGGATGGGTTACTCCATTTTGCTGGAGAAGCGACAAGTGTACATCATGGGTACGTGCCTCTCTGTATTGACAGGGCTAATCTGCATTTTTTTAAAATTCATAGATGGGTCGTAGGAGCACTTAACAGTGCACTCCGATCTGTGATAGAAATTGTAAGCCATGCATATATAATTTGTATGCTTTCGTTGACCAGTTGTTCAGCTGAACTTCTACGGGAGAGGTGACTTGGTTAAAATTCTGCAAGAAGCATTTGGCTCCCTCCAAGAGATACAAATACCAATTGCCCCTGTTCTGGCTGGACAAGATGTGATCAATTTTATGTCCAGGTATTCTAAATAAGCTCGAATTACATTGAAATATATTAAGCCCTGAATTTGTCTTCAATTACTCTATACTTACATTTGAGATCCAAATATTCCAGTGAGCAATCGGTTCAAGGTGATGAAGAATCTGAGGTTTGACGAGGCAAGATCGAAAATTATGCCCACGACAAATGTTGATTGTCAAATATAGAAATATTCACAGTAGTACAAAGCATTTTACACCACTACCTCTACTTCAGCATTTCATCTCTTTTGAAATTTCAACTGCAACTCAGCCGTGCAAGCCGCATCAAACTTGGTGATAATTCAATTATTAGACAAATTTGACAAAATGAAACGCAGTTTCAAAACTTGGTGTTCCAGAATCTTGGAGTCAGGCTCGGACAGCGGAATGTATCAGTCTGATCCGCTGATCCGCTGAAGCGTGTCACTTAAATGATGTCATACCTCAGTGTACCTCAGACAATTTAATAGCCATGTCTGACGGGCTTGAATGAGTTTCTGAGTCATCAGGGCTGCTGGGAGAATTTGCCATTGGATTCGTATGAATCGCTAATCCGTTCGTCAAAGGGGAAAATGAATTTCAGAAGGCATTTTGTTGAGCCAACCTCACACTCACCTGGAAACACGGTCGAAAGAGAGAAAGCGCCCTAGAGTACCATAAGCCACAGAGAACGTCAATTGGAAGTCAAGTTTATGAGAAGAATTTTGAGAGCAGCTTGAAGCCGCCTCCTTGTGTTTACAGATACCTCTAGAGGAATCCCGGAAGATTCTGCCTGAGTGGCGCCAAAAATCTTGTCGGCTGAGATATATTTAGAGAAGACCAAGAAAAGAGAAGAATAGGCATGCGCCTTGTAATACTCAGACATAGTTGGAGCAGGGAGCTATGAAGTACCCAGCAAACTTGGAGCGGAGAAGAGGACTGTATTGCCGGTTATAGAGGTACACAATCGAGGTCAATATGGATGCATCTCTGGGACAGAAAACTGCTTGCATCGTCAGTCAGAGTACCTCAGCTGGAATATGATTTGTCTCTTTGGATTTTCTGCAAGTTCCTATGGCGAATGCGGCAATTTCTTGAACTTTGGAAAATTCGGCAATCAAAGCAAGGTTGCAAAAGCAGTCTAATTGGAGAAAATAGGGGTAGCAGCAGCTTGGGTGTGAATACCTGGCTCGTAAGAGATGTGTACTACGCAGTGAATGCAGGACGAGAGATACACAGTAAAACCATAATGACGTCAACATCCAGTTTTTTTCAGGCCTTCCTTCCTCCAGATATAATCTTCAGGAAGTTTTGGACCATGACTTCATCATTGACTGTCTCAAGATGATTCAGCTATAGAAGTTATTTCATTGTGTTGGAGGAGATTTCTTACCGTACCTACATTTAACGTCAATTCGACCAATAAGTTTTCAAATGACAGCTAACATAACATGAAAATATTTATGTGTTCAATTATTCCCACTGTTCCTTCGCAGATTGGGGCTTACTCTTCTGATTCAAGGCTCATGAGTGATCCTGATATTTTTGTGTCACCTTCGTTGGAGGAGGACTGCACAAAAGCTTATCATTCAGCGAGTGTCATCAACCAGAAATGATCCTTACATAGTTGAGGCTCATAAAAGCTGTCTGTAGACTTGTACTCGTCGATTGTTGAGGCCAACCTAAAATATAACACATAAAATCCAGCTACCAAAATATATATTGAGCCTTCAAGTGATATTTGTCCTCGTGTAGTTGAGGAAACATTATCTGTTGATATCGCGTGCGTTCGCATCAACGGGGTGTGGCGTGGGCAGCCTGTGATGTTTTTGGTGACGGAGTCACATCACATCACCATCACTTCACTCGTTCCATTCTCATACTTAAACCTCACCAATCAGCTGTTCATCTGCGGAAACACACACAAAAACAGGTATATAGTAACTGATAAAACATTTTTACCCTATCCGATTATCCAAACGAACAGGAGGAGGCCTTTATCTCGATATCCCACCAATTGTTATGGGTCAGACTTCATCTCGTGCTCATAGACCAGTGTTATCATCACAGGTGCCGGAACAACACCAACAGGATGTACATATAGAACCATCACATCCAGTAGAAATACCCTCGTCTTCTAGTGGTGATCCTGTGTCTGGAGTGCAAACGACACCTGCCACCGCTACTCTGGATGTAGAACAGGGTCACAATGTAGTCATGCAGTCATGCGATCATGACCACGAAAGCCAGGAAAAACCGAGTGCTATTGAGCGAACGTCTCGACGCTCGCTTCTACGGAGAAGCTTGACTAGTTTCGTTAAACCTGTGACGACTGTTGTACGGGGACGGAGTAGAGCTGTTTCAGGAAATAAGTTACATGCTGGTCATGGGAGTGAAGGTTTAGTTGCGGCTGATGCTGTCCCTAAAGCTGTGGCGAACGAAACTGGTGATGTGAGTGGGGAGCAGAAGAGGAAGGAGAAATTGAGAATGTCTTGGAGGAATTCGAAACGTTGGTCGAAGTCGCGACTGCTGGATCCGGTAAATAATCTTCGGGAAGAAGAGAACGACCACAAGGAAATGATTAGTCCACTCCTGGGCGTAAGTACGACAGTAGGCGTTGGAGAGACGTCGGGAGGGAGTGTTGCGGGTGCTACCGGTGATATGCCTTCTACTTCCAGGGTCGAGGTTAAACCTGCACTAAAGGGAATGGAGACTCTCAAGGGCAAGGAAAGGGAGAATCTGGAAGGAGGAACTGAAACTGAAAATCATATGTCTGGTCCAGATTCGGGCTTGGAAGAGAATCGAAGCTTTGGAATCACATTCGGTGACACAGGAAATGCAAATTCGTCAGCATCTGCAGTACCAACAACGACGAATAATTCATCTCAAATGCCTGAGGATATATTACGTGCGCCTCATGTCCATCCTATACCCCTTCCGGCGTGTACCTCAGAGTCTTCTTCACTTCCACCTTCCACCGTCTCCGCTCCCAGCAGTATGGATCACTCAGACAACACTCATGGTAATCATTATCGCCGCTATCGACAATTCCCACCTATTGGTTTATCAGCACTACCACCTATATCAATGATACCATCGCCTAGAGCTATGATACCACCGTTCGTTCCATTGTCACCAGCAGCTGCACCACGTCCAATAGCAACTCGACAAACAGCAGGCGTTGCACCTGGGAACAATAGCAATCATAACAATAATAGGCAATTCCCACCTCCTGGTACGCTGGTGGTAGTTCAGGGTATTGTGCATACTACAGATGTTTCCCGCTCCGATGGGGTTCAAAGCAATAGCAATCATGCTGATAATGAAACAACGACGAGGGGTGGCATTGATTTAAACGACATTTCGACGAGCTCCACTCAAGTTGAGAATAACGACGATGAAGTTGGCATGGGACGTAGCAGATCTCAACAACTATCTTCGTCAACTGTGGACAGACTTTCTGCTTTGCTAGGAAGGGAAGGTGGTACTTCGTCATCGAGTATGGATGGAGGTGTAGGAGAAAATGAGGCGGAAGTAAGTGCTGGGAGTATTCTACTGCCTGAAGGAGCAACTTTACGACAACATCAACGCGAACATCAGCAATCGCATTTATCAAGTTCAGAACAAGCACGGTCAACATCGATTATCTCGTCCAATAGTATCGATGTACTTGGTACATTGCTTAGGTCAGTTTTTGCCTTTGAACAATGGGCTTGGATTGTCAATTTATACATTGGTTCTTTTGTTTAGTGTTGCAGCAGCTGCAACGGCAGCTTCTCTGCTCACAGGTTCGTCAGAGCCCATACTTTCTTCTGGTCTCGCTTCAAATCCCACAGCGGACTCAACGATGAACTCTGTTTCTCTTCCCTCTTCCCCTTCCCCTCCTTCTGCTGGTGATACTGCGACGTCGACAGGGGAAAATACGCCTGCTCCCTCGCCTTTTCGTCCTGTGAGGTTATCGCCACGTTTTTCAACTTCTTCGGTTTCCTCTGCCACTGCCATACCTCCTCGGATTTTAAACAATTATGTCAACCCTTTGTCCGCTGCTTCACACATACCTTCACCTTATACCCAATCTCCGATAACAGGTATGAATGATGAGTCATCTGCTGGACGAGCGGAACGGATACGACAAGCCTGGAGTATGATACGAGAACGCTTGAGGTTGCAAGGAAATAATGTTTCTTCCATATCATCTTCAACACCGTCGTTATCCCCATCAGCTTTATCTCCGTTATCGGCAGCAGTGTCCGGTACTTCAGTAATATCCAACAGTGGCAATGTCAATCTGATGGATTTGCCCTTGCCTTCTTCAACGCCGATAGTGATTGGGGCTACTTCAAATGTAGGAGTTGATCCTGCTGCTTCGACATTGAGTCCGAGCGCTACGGCGAATGTAAGCGGACGGGATAGAACTTTGAATGGTAGGTCTGGCGATCTGAGAGAGGGGGCTGGTAGAGCAAGGGAGCGGACCTTGAGGGATGACACAAGAGAACACATGTTGGCTGAGATGACGAGAGTGTTTAATAATGGACTTGGGCTGGGTCCGAATACCAGTACGAGTGCTGAAGATTTCAGGAGCATCAGTAGTCATAGGAGTGGGGAGAGAGAATTGCCACCTGAAGGCAGCTTCGAGAGGTTTTTAGTTGAGTTGCAGACAGAGCTGAGGGTTGCTTTGACACCGGGTGTTCAGGATGAGAATGGTCAAAATGGTGATAGAGAGGAGGGAGAGGTGCAAAGACAGCAAGGGCGAGAGGCTGTGTCTGCTGAAACCCAGGACTCCTCGCAGGGTGAGACTGTGATTGAAGGGGAAAATGAATCTCGGTCTTTGGGACCACTGGAGTTGGTGGAAGAAGTGACAGAGCAAGACGTTTTAACTGATGACGATATGCCATCGTTACAAAATGTGTCGAATAACTCAAGTTCTGAAGATGTAAATCACGGTTCGTATTTGTTTCCGCACTACGTGTTGTTTTGACATTCATATCACATTTTCAGCTATACCCTCTGAACCTCAATTATCAGAACCCACGCCAGGACCGTCACGACTAGCTTCGAATTTCGAAGTTGACCCCGTGCCTGCTCACGAAGATGACAGTCAGGATGTTGTAAATAGTGCGCGCAGCACAGGTGCTACGGAGGGTAATGCGGGTATAGATGCATCCGGGAGGATTAATTGGTGGAGATTGTACCGATTTCCCCCTGTCGCGTCTACTGTTCGTCCCGGATTGGAATTGGGACAGGTCCCTTTGACACCCGCTACTGCGTCTACTATCCCAGCGAGGAGACTATCGTCCATGATGTCGGCCCCGCCACTTTCTTTTCCATCTATTGCCTCGACCAGAATATCTCCTTTGTCCCAGGCTGGGCCTTCAAGACCACCTCCTTCTACTTCTGTACCATCATCTCCTGACATCAATGATTCGTCCACTCAGAATGCTTCTTCCTTCACTCCTACTAATGGAAATGGCAATCGCGTCAATACTGGGAATACTGTTGTTCCTGTTATCATTGTCGGTCTGCAATCCGTCAATGCACCTAACTGGAGGCCTGTGATGCCGATGGAAAGGATGGAACCCAATGATATATTTGATGAAACCCAGCACTTACCTAATCTACAGCATCGGCATCAAGCAGCACGAAATATTGCTTTGAATGCGATGGGTTCGGGTGGCGATGGCGAGGATGAATACAATGGGCTATCTGGTAGCAGTGCACTCGGGAGTAGACAGAGAGTAGAGGAGGGGAGGAATCGGGGATGGCAGAATAGAGCAGCAAGCGCATTGAGGAATTTGAGACCCAGCAATATTGGAGCAAGTGTGGAGAATAGGAGAGGTCAGAGTCTGGGTGGTGTGGGTGGTTCTGATACGGGGACGGGGACGGAAGTGCCGCCGATTGGATCCAGGACGTTCTTGATCTATGTTATCGGTGGTAAGTTTTCGACCAATTTGTGGTCGGATGATTGATCTGAATTGGATGTACAGGTTATTATCCACCTGATCATAGTATCGTCACTGGAGGTCCTGATGACCTTGATTCGTTCGAGGCTTTACTGTGAGTTGTTCTTGAATTCATGCTGAGAGGCTTGTGACCAATATTACTTTTTCAAGTGAACTAGTCGAGTTGCTGGGGAATGCCAAGCCCTCGACGGCATCGCGAGAGGATATCGAGAAGTCTGGATTGGAAGTGATCAAGAGGTCGCAATTGGAGGAATACGAAAAAAACAAGAAGATATCTTCCAATTGTGCAGAGAGGGTATGTTGAATTACCAACTTCTCTCCACATGAAAGACACTGATATTATTTTTGATAGTGTTTGATCTGTCTGGAAGAATATGAGGAAGAAGATGAAATTCGGGTCATGAGCTGTCGACATGCATTCCACAAGGCATGCGTAGATATATGGCTACAGACGGGGAAAAATAACTGTCCTGCTTGTCGATCCACGGGGGTGTCGACGGACCATAGGACCGGTTCTGCTCAAACTACTGGCCTCTAGATTTTTATTCAGAAGTTGACTTGGTTTGGTGTTTCTTTTTGTACTTTTGAAAACACTCTAGCTTCATAATACATGGCAGGTTGTTGCTGTTGGATTCTGTGTATTCGAATGACATATCACTGGAAGATTTTTTGAGGAGGGACTTGTCTTTGAGCACCCAACCCAAGGTAATGGGTCAACTTTTACTTTATAATAACACCTTCAAACATACCACTACCCCGATCTACTAGCAAAGTTGCATACCCTCAATCAAAAAACATCTGATCACGTGCCTTCATTTTACCGTTCCTTCCAGGTACTGAACTTCTACAACTATGAGACCTTCTTCGGCATGTTTGCTCAACATCCTTGTCCCCGTGAAGCGGTAGCCCGTGCTGAACAAAAATTATGAATGTTCTGCTGATACTCTCTGGTTAGTGCAGTGGACTACGCGGTCAAGATTCGGGTGAACCCTCAGCAAACTGGTATCGACACCAATGTCAGACATTCCATGGTTAGTCCCCGGCAGTATCCTTTTTGAGTTATTTCATAAACTAAAGAGTGTGCAGAACTCCTTTGATGAGATTGGTGTGTGTGCTTATTTTCCTAATAATGGCAGGTAGATGTCAATTCATGATTCCTGTCAGCCGTGGAGGAAGCCGTTCGACTTCGGGAGCGCCTGATAGATGAAGTCAAGTCGATAAAAGCCATTACAATAGGCCCTTCAAAATCTTTGGATACTCTCCGGACGGCACTTGCCATTGGTGCGGACTCTGGCATACATGTTCAGACTCCAGATTCTGCACCCGCTCCAGAACCTCTCGCAGTAGCTAAAACGCTTAAAGCGGTCATCGAAAAGGAGAAGGACAAGGGAACCGCTGTCGACCTTGTAATTCTTGGAAAGCAAGCTATTGATGATGACCTCGGGTTAACGGGCCAAATGCTTGCTGGGTTACTTGGATGGAGTCAAGCAACTTTCGCTAGCAAGGTCGATTTGGATATTGCTAGGAAGGAGGCTGTCGTGGTTAGAGAGGTTGATGGTGGTAGTGAAGAAGTGAAGTGTCGATTGCCCTTGATTGTGACGACTGACCTTCGGTGAGTGCTTTGACATAATCTTGAGTATGCAACTAATGAGAATGCGTTGATAGTCTGAACGGTGAGCTTCACCATGTTTACTGTTTTGCGTTATCATTCTGAATCTTTCTTTTCTACAGAACCTCGCTATGCATCATTACCCAACATCATGAAAGCTAAGAAAAAGCCCGTTGAAAATCTCCAAGCGGCTGACCTTGGAGTCGACCTCACACCTACCCTTGAAACTCTCAAGGTGACAGAGCCGCCCCAACGAAAAGGAGGCAGCAAAGTGGGATCAGTGGACGAATTTGTCGAAAGACTGAAGAACGCTGGCATCACTGCTACCTAAATTCATTTGACTTTCCATAGAACTTGTTAAGATCTGTTGAGATTGCATATTTGATCTGCTTCAGTTCTTCCATCTTATCCATCCCATTGCTATTGTAGGACGACGAACGGTGACTTGAACTCCGGCAAATCTTCTCTTCTCCATCCTTGCACCCCTCGAAAGATGCCTTGAGAAGTTGGATTGCTTACAGCTCGACCTCAGCATTAGCTTGTATCAAGGAATGATGTTTTCCAGGAGAGTTCAATTGGTAGCCATACCATAGATAACGGTAATGATCCTCAGTTATCTTCGAAGTCCTTCTGGGTACTACGAAACACACTTGGAGAGGCGGATAGATGAAGGCAAGGACTAACGTCCAAAAAGAACAGTCATTGTGTTACCATCATCTTATTGCTCGCTGAATGACCCTGGTGATTATCCTCCTCTTGGAACTAACAATAAGTTAACAATAAGTCTAGCTTCACTTGTGTCGTCTGACGCATCTGATAGACATTGGCCTGATTGCTCTTTCCTTTTTAATTGTGTCATTATCTATAAGATTTCTACTCATAGATGTTCAAGAGAGAATGCTGGAGAATGCACAGCTGATTAAAGACTATTAATCTCGCAACTGCTGCACCATTTCTGATACTGTTCTAATAATGCTGGTGTTATTTGACACGTTATGTTTTTAGCTGCTGCCATGAAAGATTCTTGGGAGACCTGGATCTGAGTTCACTGACAAGCACTAGCTATTCCGTAGTGATCTGCAACTTACAAAGGGAGCATTGATATTTCTCTGCATCTCAAGAAAAGCCGCCTCCTGACACATGACTGTAATTTCTGCTCCAGAGTACCCATCACACTGTAAGCAGTTGATAAGCTGTGAGAAGCATAGAATTTAGGGCCAGAAAACCCACAGCTTTAGCGAGGATGGCAAGGTCCAGGTTACTATCCACACTCATACTTTTGGTCTTGATACGTAATATCTCCTCTCGTCCAGCTTGATCAGGAGGGCCAACAAAAAGTATGCGATCGAGTCTTCCAGGACGCATTAAAGCAGAATGCTGGAAAAAGAATAAGGATGCTGAGGCACAGAAGAAATTAACCCACGATGGTTTCAGGCCTATTAGTTGCAGCTATAACAGTTACCCCTATAAGCTCTTGCACGCCATCCATCTCATTCAGAAGGCTGGTAAGGACACCGTCATGAGTTCTTGTTTCTGAATCTCTTGAGGCAGCTAAAGCATCTATTTCGTCCTATCGCTTGATTAATCGGACTCAAAATACTGTGATATACTTGAATAGCCCACGAAAAATATTATTGAGGGTGCAGCAGCGCGAGCCTTTCTGAAAATTTCCCTCACACCCCTCTCTGATTCACCCACGTATTTGTTCAGTAACTGCATCCAAAGAAATCTGATGATATGGCGTATGGTCCAATCAATACAAAATCTCACCTCCGGTCCCTTGACTGCCAAGAAATTGACCCCGCTCTCACATGCACATGCCCTTGCCAATACGGTCTTACTACAGCCTGGTGGGCCATACAGTAACAAGCCTTTGAGGGCTCGTACGCCGAGGCGTTTAAATGCTTCTGGATGCAACAATGGCCACTCGACAGCTTCTCGCAGCTTCTGAATCACATCAGCCTGCCCACCAATATCTGAGTACCGGATTTGTGGCATTTCGAAAAGCAGAGAACGCATGGCGGATGGCCTCACGGAGGATACTGATGCCGTTAATTCGGATACAGTCAAGACGGGGAGTACACCGCTTGCATTTGCTGATGATGCTTCGACCCATCGTTTGATTGCTATCGTTCCAGCCTCGCGAATGATGGCTGCAAGATCTGCACCTACATAACCATAGGCACGAGATGCAAAAGCAGCAAGTTCTTCATCAGAAATATTATGCGGTGTGTTCAGAAGCAAGACCTTGAGAATAGAGAAGCGAGCTTGAGCATCAGGGACCCCTAATATTGTGAGGTCTTGGTCATTGATATTCAGGGTTTGGACCTACCAATCTCGATCTCACGATCAAACCGACCTGGACGCCTAAGCGCAGGATCGATGGCATTTGGTCGATTTGTAGTACCGATGATGACCACACGGTCTTGCATCTGTTCACCACCCGGATCGATGCCATCTAGAATAGTCAACAGCGTTGCCACGACTCGCTTTTCAACCTCCCCACCAGCTCCTTCTTCCCTGTGTGGTGCTATAGCATCAACTTCATCCAGAATAACGATGCAGGGACTTTTCTCTCGAGCCTCTCTGAATACATCTCTCAACTTCGATTCAGTCTCACCATGATAGGCGGAAGAGAGCTCGGGTCCACTGATTACAAGAACCGATGCCTGAGTTGAAGACGCAATGGCTCTAGCTAGATGGGTTTTCCCAGTTCCTGGTGGACCATGTAACAAAATGCCACGGGGTGGTTTTAAGCCTGGTAGACATTTTCATAATGATCAGCTGGAGAACAAAATATCCAACGTACTCGGCGACATACTAACCAAAGTAACGGAACAGTTCAGGACGAGTTAGAGGTATCTCCAGGAGATCGCGGATTGCAGCAATCTGCTTCTCTAAACCACCAACAGACGAATAAGCATCGCTTTTGGGTTGGTGGCTCAAATTTTCGGTCCCTGGCTGAAAGTAGATGAAAATTCATGATTTGGTCATGTAAATGACATAGTCCCAGAAGCACTCTACCTTGCAGACCAGTTCTTCCTGAGAATCATTTTCGATTATCAAAACCTCTGTGTCCCAGGAGACTGACCATAACTGAGTAACAAGAGAAAGGCTCTTTATCCCGCGTGAGAGTGAGTCTTCAGAATGTGGTTTGGACGATCCTTTGGCCATTATGGAGGCTATTGCGAAGCATCGTTGAACACCTTCGTAAGAGACCTCGAGGATTTGTTTGCTTGTAACGTACTTCAGACCAACTAGAAAAAGCGGTGAGGTGGAGAGTTAGGTTCGAAAGAGGCAACGTGGCTAAATGTCCCAACCTAAGTGTTCTCTGATAAGGAGGTCCAGCCAATCCTTCCTCTTAGACCCGATCAGGGTAGGCCGGGAAGGTAGGTCATTCGTTGCAATCTCTCTGAGCCGGATAGTTGTAGCTTCCTGAGCTTGATGGAACGAGGGGATCCCTGGCAGACGTTTGCTCGTTGCATTTCCAGAGAGAGGAAAAACCTGAGTATTTTGACCGTGTCGGAGGCGTGCAGTTAGTTGTAGGGATCTCGATACCATGATTGCTTTGTTTCCGACACATGATATAAGTACGCAGTTTCACAAATCCCCTGTCACCCACATTTCTGGGATAAGGCAAAGGAAGGCCAAACAATACCAAGAGCAAAATCCTATTCAAGTTCGGTCGAATCATGTTCGCGTTGGTTATGCGGCGACGATAACTAACCGTTGTATCGTCTCCTGTAATGGCAACGGCATCTCCAGTACAAAACCTATTCGCTTTCAAGATCTCGGGGCTTAAGTATACTTTTCGAGCATTACGGTAGTGACTCCCCGACCCTTCTGATGATGGGTTTGTAAGAACGAACTGCATTGATCTAGAAATTACTGTGTGTCGGTATGTCAGAACATCTGTGTTTGTGATTTGAATTTATAGGGCAATGTTTAAGATGACAGTTGAAATTCTCTTCTGATAGCTTGAGGGCAAGAAGCAACTCACAGCTTTAGCTTTTGTTTTCTGCTTTTCTGCTGGAATAATTGGGCTTTATAAAAATGTTGTTTACATAGACTGATGGCAAAACGTGGGAATTGCTAGAGACACCGGATATGTATGGGAGAAGGATGTGGGAATTGATGGTGCTTAGCCAATGCTTTACAATCTTTTGTCAGCACTCTTTTTCTTTATCTTTCTAAATTCACAATAAATTCATAGAAATTCATGAAAATTTATGAAAATTTGGAGAAAATTATAACAAATAGTATTTGACTTCTCCACAACCTAACTTCAATGCTATTATACACAGTTGATGGAAGGGAGCAGAACAACCTGACTTTAACATAATCCAAGTCTATTCAGAATTAGTAAAATGGGCTGGTGGACCAGAGGCCCAGATGAAAACCTTGTTGCTAGAGACATGGGTCCATGTGATTATATAAGCCATGGATAAGCATTAGATAAGCATTAAAATGATAACTAGTCTAATTTAATTATCAAAATAACATAGAGGGCATGCCCTTAAAGTCCTTGTATGACCAATTGTATTCAGTGCATTAAATGCCATTCAATACAAGTGTAAGGATCTCAAGTCATGGTAACTCAAGGTCTTCCTTAATATTAGAGTTGACAAGGAGAACTTGTTAGAGTTCCTGTTTGATTATTCTCTACTTTATACAATTCATACTATTTACCTATATTTGTATGCATTGCATCACAGTTGAGTTTTTTTTTTTATCCACAATTTATTACATGGGGCTCTTAGGCAGACCATGGCAAATACACTGTATCTACTTATAATAAATAGAAAAGTTGAAGTAAAAGAAAGAGAAAGGTAAGGAGGGAATGCAAGGAAACAAGGAAAAGAAATAAAGAAGAAGAAATGTAGGAGAAACATATGACTGCACATTTACTCCGTGGAGCCACGCCATATGGGCCATTCAACTATTGTTGAAGCAGAAGGTAGTGGGATTGTTGTTAAGGAAGTGAACAAAGCTATTAATAATGATGTTACATGGTCTTGTGGAGGAGGAGTGTAGAATGCAATGTATGACAATATGTTCATGGGTCTGAACATTAGCTTGGTTGCATAGGCATCTGAGGGAGGAGTTAGGGAAGAATCTTTGACAATACCTACCAATGGAAGCATAGCCTATGGTGTTATGAATCGCCCCTCCAGGTATTTGACTAGCCACAATAGCTAAGTCACTATTTATTTTCTTTTACATTTTATTTTCATTTATTTTATAAAAGAGTCATGGCCTAACAACAAGATGACTCAATATTGATACAACAGTCATGCGCATGGACAAATGTCAGTAAATAGATTATC
>Ga0153987_1000350_pt1 | contig 15216 bp, 10 predicted proteins | sample TSNC071MetaG_FD_102279 | JGI IMG/M metagenome (GOLD analysis project Ga0153987, IMG submission 102279) | Attine ant fungus gardens microbial communities from North Carolina, USA - TSNC071 MetaG | ecosystem: Host-associated > Fungi > Mycelium > Unclassified | place: USA: North Carolina, William B...
GAAAAAACAACCACATCCAGCGCTTGGCCCACCTGCACAGAGGAGAAAAACAAAAACTACATAGGTGCGAGAGAGATGATGACGAAAACGACAGTGGAATGAACGGATAGCGGACGACACAACAAAACAATGGTCACACAAAGCAAAGATATGAAAGAGACATCAGAAATACACCGCCATGCCACCAATCCCCAAATAGTATTTCAAAGCCAATCTCCCAGGGAGGAAATCACTCCATAGAAAAGAGAAGAGAAGGAATTTTTTTTGCTAATCCTCCCCAGATGCGACGAAGCTCGCGAAGTGATTTCCATCCCGAACATTCATCAACCAACCATACCCATCAATCCCAAGGATTGATCTCTGATACCTACTCCCAAAACTCAACTCGTAACGACACCAAAGAAATCAAAAAAAACAATCCCGTTTCAACCTCGAATTTCCCCTCTGTATACAGGGAAAACTTCCTTTCATGGTTTAGCAGCTCATGCATGTCCCCCCATTTGTACAGGTGGTGGTGGTCCATTTTCATAGGGATGTGGAGGGACGCCTGCAGGTGGTGGTGCCATCATCATTGAATAGGGAACGGCATGTTGGACTAGATCGATCAAGACGAGGCGGTCAGCGAGGGAAAGTAGTACATACGTTGCGGGCTTTGATGGTGATAATATGCATGTGCATGTGCTGGGATTGGTGTAGGCGGCATAGAAGGTCGAGGAGCAGCAGTACCATTAGGAGGAGGAGGGTACGGTCCCGGCGGTGGCGGTGGCATATAGGCTGTCTCGAAGTGAACATGTTCAATATGCTTCCACACCAAGATTCATGGGAACTCACGTGGCATCTGACCCATGGGAGGCGTATATATGGCTAGACACAAAAAACATATCAGAAAAAACGGAAGCAGAAGTCATTTACATACCATTTGGAGGAGGCATACCAGGAGGATAAGGCATAGGTTGCATGAAAGGAGCTGGTATATATGTCCCATGCGGACCAGGAGCCATCATGGGCTAACATAAAGACGTCAGCATGTCGGACATAACGGACAATTGAACCAAAAGGTGTACAAGTCAGGGCATAGAACTACGTGTGTATTCAAAAAAGCGCGATGCCCAAAAAATGAAAAGTCGAAAGCCGCAAAGAAGACCAACCTGACCGGGATAAGCATATTGGGGATAAGGGTACACATAACCAGCGCGCGCCGCCGCCGCGGCGGCAGCAGCAGCAGCAGCAGCAGCCTGTGCATTGGGATCTTCTTCGTAAGGCGGAGGAGGCATGTGCTGTTGAACAGGCGGTCCGCCTCCATTTCCACCTGCATTTCCGGAATGAACCCCACCAGTGGCATTTGATGGGTGACCAGATGGTGAGTTAGCGGGGAAAATCTGCGCATACCGTTTACCATGATATGGCCACTGAGGAGCTACGATAAGAGTAAGTCTCGTCAACTACGCGGCAGCAGAATGTACTGCGAACAACAAAACGAACCAATTTGGGAAGCCTCTACAGATTTACCATTCTTGAACGGATTGAAATCATCTTTGATATGCGTAACACTACTCCTCTTGGGAGGTCGAACGCCAAAGAATTGATTGGAACCTGCATCCGTCTTGGACTTTGGGGATGCGACATTCGTGGGCGTCGAGACGACCGCTGGCGTACCCTTATTTGCAAAAATTTATCTTAGTGAATATTCCTCCCAGGCATATGAGCGCACATTCTATAGAGCTCACCTTGTGGGTCGGCATGAACGAAGATGCATTTACATTTAATTTATTTGCACTCGCAGCAATTGTTGGTGATACAGGTGTAGCAGCACTTGTTATAGTGCTTGTGGTCGTCACTGGTGTTGTCGCACCATTCACACCAGCAGGGGACAAGACTGGAGCAGAAGTTTGCTTCGCTTTGTCACCTTTGAATGGCGGAATGGGCTGAATATACATTGGAATCTTTTTCACAGCTGTTTCAGATTTTGACGCTGTGGGACCTGCTGGTTTCTGGCCAACACCTGATGCACGTTGCCCAGCGGAGGACGAAGATGGTTTTGGTGGCTTTTGTACACCTGCCCCAGAGGTCGGTGTACCACCGCTAGGTTGTTTCATGGTACCCTTGAGGACACTGCTAATGCCCACACCTCTTGAAGCGGTAACGGCATTAGAAGCACCAATGGTGCGAGCCGAGGATGATTGAGAATCTTTCTTGGCTTTCTCTTTGATGGCACGTTGCTTCTCTTCGTCTTTTGCGAGGATGGAGACAAGATCGTCTGGGATCGGTTCCTTGAGCTGGATGACTTAAAGTTTGGGTGAAACTGCGCATATCAGCATTAGAGTTGCGTACCTTGAAGGTTTCACTGAATCTCACAAATTCATCCACACACTTTTTCAGTTCGTTTTTAGCGAGCTTTTGGCGTTTCTCGTGAAGGCGCTGTCTCTCTTCAACAATGAAAACACGAAAGGCGGGTGTAGGATCCTGCTTGTATTCACAATTTAGAGTCATACTTGTTGTGAAATGATACTGGCATACCCGGGAAGCAGCGGTGACACCAGAAGGGGGTGATCGATCCTTATCTGATGGAGACTGAGCGTGAACAATTGCACCACCATCAGGCCCATTGATCGAAACTTTGGGTATTTCCTGCTTTGTAGCAGCAGTAGCCGAGCTGACGGAAGGGTTTGTTGGAGGGGAAAGCGCGCCACTTGTGCCCTTCCGTGCTCCGGGGGGTATATATGCATTTTGACCTCGGACGACAGCGCCATATCTAGCCAAACATTATGTGGAAATATCGTAGGAGCATCCAGTAGAGGCACTCACTTATCTTCCTCATTAGCACTAATGTCATCTATACCACGTTCTTCGCGAACATGCGGATTATTGGTTGAAGCCTACCAAATGTTGCAAAATTGCATAGTCAGGGACAGAGTAAGATCTCGGCCACATAACCAGGTGCGCACACTTAAGATTTCAGCAGCGATACGCTGGGCCTCGATCTCACGCTCTTTGAAACCTGCAGCATTGCGATCAAGCTTTGTGGTGTAATCATCTTCGTTGAAGCTGCCAGTGACTCCGAATAGGTTTTCATTGACAGCAAACTGGTCCCAAGCAGTGTCGCCTGAGGGTATGCCAAAAGCATCGTCAACGCCCACAATGGGAGGAGCGTTGGTATCGGGCTGCCAGACTTGAAGCTCGCGCTCACGACCTTGATTAAGCCTTTTCTGGCCGATATCGGTATCTGTTCTGAAGGCTAAAATGCAGATGAATGACGGCAACGAACGATCGGATGCTGCAGCTCACTATCACCATTCGCAGGCTTTGCATCAGCAGGCCCCGAAGTGTAGCTATCGATATTTGTTGCAGCAATGAAAAAAGAGTCTTTGAGAGGAGCGCCCGGCGTTGTGAGATTCTTTGCGTCTTTGAGAGTGACACCAGTAGTATCGCCCTCGTTTGAAGTGGAACCGACAACACCTTCATAACGAACACCGGTTTTAGTAACGAGAGTTACGGTGATGCCCTGCGAATGATAAGTGACTGATAGGGCAAGGTGGCAAGCGACACACGGTAAGGCCAACTAGGGATCGGAGCACACTGTCGTGCTCTGATGGGCGTGTTCCGTTGGTCTGTGCATGTGACGGGCCATGCTGGGTGTTCTGAGCGGAGGCATGGGGGCGGGGAGAAGAGCTTGCCGGGGCATATGTCGGAGACGCACGGAGCCCAGACCAGGCAGAACGACTGGGAAGGGTCAGGGAGACAGCAGGAAGACAGGGAGGACATACCGGGTGGCATCGGGGCCAGACTTCCTGGGAGGCTTTTGAGGGCGAGAGGAGGCCATGGGGGACGGTGAAGAAAGGGGCCAGTAAGCCGTGTTAGTCGTTCTCGACGACGACGCGCAGTACACAACCAAACACAACCAGCAACTGCGACCCCAGACACCGGGTCTAAGCAGGCTCAAAATTTGTAACATTCACTCATGCAATCTGCTGAAAACATATGCCCTGGGCTGTCATGGTCTACTGCAATTATTGAAGAGACTATGTTTAGACTAAAAGACATTGGAATTATTACCAGAGACAAATCTGGTATCCAAGCTCCAAATGGATATACTTGCCAAATAGAGCGAGAAAAATGGAATGTTTAATAAGAATGAGATTATATTGTGACTGTGAGTAATTACAAATAGCCGGTGGGTTTAATTTTTTATATTCCATGTTCTTGCACTGAATGGAAATCGAGCAAGCTGAAGAGGGAGACTCTCTCTTTGGGTCTCCTCCTCCATCGCCTTCCGCAAGAGGTAGGTCTCCATCCCCTGCTTTGGCACTGCCAGGCGCCGCATCTACTGGACTGCAGTTGCAGGGCTTCGGCCCGTCAGCACAAAATGTGGGGACCATTGCACTTCCTGGCTCCCATACAATTTCTGAACCATCTGTCGATACAATAGCAACACACAAGTCACCTTGCACTCTGCCAACAGCGCCAGTGCAACCAAAAAAGCCTACCCAAGCTCCGAAGCGACCACAAAAGTCAAAGTCAAGCACACCGCGCCCCCCACCTCCTCCCATTCCTTTTCCTGACCCTTCGCAGCCTCCTCCTTCTCATTTTCTTCGCAACCAGGAAGCCCTTCTTGGTCATGCTGGTCTTATTGCCGGCGTAAAACCGTCAAATCTTACAGTCCTTCCCATTGTGGATCGTGGCGCTAGTCCTTCAAATCCCATTGTTCTCGACGATCGCGAGACAGAGAATTCTCAAAGACCATCAAGACCGATGGGTCGCTCCAACGTCGAATATTTGAAAAATCTCGATTCTTCTCAGCTGCCAACCCCAACCACCCAAGAGGTTGTGGATATGTTGATCAAGTTGAAGGATATTTTCCCTGTATTGCAGAGCATCCTAAAATTATTGGTCAGCGGAGGAGCCACAGATGCACAAGGACGAGGAAACCCTGCTCCAATGACCAGTGCACGAGGGTGGACTTCCCAGGCAGGTCGACGTCGAATATCAGTGCAGCCACTGGTCAAAAGGCGGAAATTGAATCGTGTCCCTGCTGGTGCCGTCGACTGGGATGTACCATACCCATTCATGGATGGTGAGGGACCCGAAGCTTATAGGCAGAATTGGACCAAGGATCGGACTAGGCAACTGATTGCACAATTGATTGGATTGGTGAGAGTTGCTCTAGAAAAGGCAACAGCCAAAAAGTATCTGGATGAGTTGGCACGGCGGCGGCGATCAGACAGGGATCGACATCGAGGTTATCCGGTTTTACGACAGCAGGCAGGCAAGGGCGCAAATCATTATCGTCATCCATCTAGAGATGTCATTGTCTCCTCGACTCCTAATAATACGGTCGAGGTAGTACCCAGTCTATCAACAGGAACTCTGGACCCACCTGTCACCCCGACGTCACCACCGACACCAGCATCGAGCAATACCATGTTCAATGACCTCCTTTCCACTCTGCTATCTGTGCCTGACCCGACACAGTGTTCATCAGCCTCTTCCCAGACTCTGGCTCCCTCCCAACTAATTGGTACCGATCAATCAATTAATTACTTGCTTGCAGCCTCCCATTCATCTTCCTACACCAATGAGATCGCTGATCAATCTCTAGTAGATAGCTGGATGAACATCCTCCAGACATTTTCACTATCAGCAGATACACCCATTATGAGTGATATGCTTCAACCTGATAGTAATCTGCTCGATTTTTTGGCTGGGACGGACCCATCCGACCTTTGTACATATACTTCTCCCGTTTCTGGCGACATATCGCCCTTCTCTGCTACATCCAACCCCGAGGGCCAGCAGCTGCTTGATTTTTCTACTCTGGACTTCAACCAAATGGGTAATTTGGATTTAGCCCTTGACTCCATTGCCAATGGTTCTACGAGTGCGAACATTGGACAGGTGGGAGCCTTAGCCGATGACAGCTTTGGTTTTTCGGTATCCTACGATGATCCAGAACGTGGCGACGTACGATCCGCTCCTTTGTCGGACACTCCGATAGATTTGGACAAATTGATCTGCGAACCACAAAATACCCTAGCCAACACCGAGCAACTCCCTCTGGATATTGATGCCCTTCTGGACCCACGTTTGCTGGCCATGTCTTTTCCATGTACTTCTGGTATCCAGTCTGCCCCATCCACCGGCGGTGCAGATAGTCAAATGCTCTCTAATTCTCTCCCTTCACCTCCAAGCACTCTGGGGCCGGTGACCCCGACCTCGGCTGATTGCGATGTGACCTTACCAAGAGTGGTCATTGAAGGTCAATCTCATATCCAAGGTATGCGGCATGACGAGCCCTTGACTCTAGTACCAATGTCTGATGTGAACTATGGAAAAGATCTTGAAGGAGGGCCTGCTACATCTGAAATCGGGGTAGAAATTATGCCAGCCGACAATTTTAGCAACGTATCTCGCAGCAAAGAGCCCAAGAAATCGAGATCTCAAGCAGTGCCGACTAACACCCCTGTTCCGTCTTCCACGCCAATAGCACCAGTTCCACGACCACCCACTGGGGTTTTCTCTGTCGTGCGTCTTACAGATTGGCAGAAACCTAGGCATAAGCTGAAAAAGACAGACGTCTTGAAGAAAGCCGAAGAAAGGCGGGAGGAACTGAGGGCGAGTTTAGAGCAGACTAAGGTCAAGTTGTGGGGGATTACGATTGAACACGGTGCACTACTCCAATTGCTGAGAATTGTTGGGGAAGAGAGGGTGACAGGCTCTTGACTTTCAGTGCTCCACTGTCATCGTTCTTGTTGCATTTCACTCTGTTTTCATGTCTATCGTACATCAAATATTGAGACTCATGAGTTTGAGTTTACTTGAACTGCATATACAGTACTCACTTCGCGTATAGTATGCTACCTAGGACTTTAGTCATTGCGTTTCTGTGAACGTCATTATTCCAAATGTCAGACTTTCACGTTTAACATGAAGACCATCAGACTTGTGAATGTTCTCTCTAGCTCATGGAGATACACCTGATACCTCATTGGCAATGATTGTATAATTAAATAATGAATTGATCGGTTGAGTACTGCATCTATGAAATTGGTTATACGTATTGTATGTATTGCCGTCAGCATGAAACTCCTCTCCACGTGGATGATTTTGTGATCGGAGCGATTAAGGAGGCTTTTCAGTCTTGTCCACTTCATATCGACGCACTTGTAATAATACCCATTGCGAGCAAAATGCCACGCATGGAGTAGAAAATATGCAATGTGGACGTCAACGGTGAAAAGAAGCAGAGGTGGGGAAATTTTGCTTATCAAATAATTTCGGCTGTTGCCGATCAATCATCCCACACTAAAAAAAGGATAGAGCTTATGCGTGTGTCGAGAGGGAGTCGGCGGTTAATTAACATTACTCATGTATTCTTTCATTCAGCGATGGCTTGCTCCTCTCAAACGTGGTTCTTCTCCACTAGATTGCATGAGACTCGGACCCGATGATCGCGCAGACCTCAATCCTTTGATGGTACGACTGGTTTTTTCTCTCTGTTTCCAAGTTCCCGAAAAGGAGGTCTCTCTCTCTCTCTTGCCAACAGCTTTGCTGCTTTAGATCCAATTTTTTACATGGGATGCCCTTCAGGACGACGTTTCGTGGTGGAAACATTTCGAAAATGAGGTCCCACATCTCGTTCAGCTAGGCTTCACTCAGGTTTGGCTTCCGCCAATGAACAAAGCTGCTCAAAAGGTCAGTGGTTTTATTTCTTTCTGAGGGCTAATCCAGCCGTAAATTAGCAAGTCTACTATGGCTGGAGCTCTAAACCATGTTTTTCTTTTTCTTATATTCAATTACAGGGAGGTCGAGGATATGATGCATATGATTTGGTACGTTCTTTATTGAAAGTAGTTGTACATCGATCTGAAGCATATTAGTGGGACCTTGGGGAATTCAATCAAAAGGGATCTGTGGGTACTCGATGGGGTTCCAGACAGGAGTTGATTCAAGCTTGTCAACTTGCGAAGCAGCATGGACTAGATATCCTTGTTGATGCCGTGCTGAATGTGAGCATTGGATTGCCTCGGTGGAAAAAATGTTTGTAACGACGAGTTTTTCAGCACAAACATGGAGCAGATGAGATTGAAAAGGTTCACGCAATACCCTCAGACCCCGAAAATCGCCTCAAGGACGTGGGCAAGGCCCGGGAGATCGAGGTGCATCATCAAGCTCTTCCAATACATCCATGATTTTACTTTTTCTTTTCTTCTCTAGGCCTGGACTGTCTTCAATTATACGAAAAGAAGCGGAAAGGTATTGTTGTTCTCATTCTCATAGAAGAGGTCTTGTTTGATCTGTCGCTAGTACAGCAATTTCAAATGGAATCAATCTCACTTCACAGGTCATATCTCCATATCATCGTGATCTTGGGCTTACGAAAAAAATCAATATGAATAGGGATAGACTATGATCAAAAGTCAGACTCAAATGCTATATATCGATTTGTGGGTCTAGGCCACAAAGGATGGTCTCGTAACGTGGATCGGGAGCTTGGAAACTACGATTATCTCATGGGCAGCGATGTTCGTATAATCAGAGCCATGTATTGTGAGCCGCTCATTGAGATCACTTCCACCAGATAGACCATCGCCATCCGCAGGTCAGGGATGACCTCTTTAGTTGGGGTGTCTGGATTCTCAACGTATGTTTGATCTCATTGAGGTGCCGAATATTAACAGCATAATCAACCAACACAGACAACGGGAGCTTCTGGTTTCCGACTTGATGCAATCAAACATATCGATCGCAAATTCTTGATAGACTTCGTGAGCCTCGTGTTTATCATAACCAATACTAGACTTTTCCTGAAGTGACATATTAGATCCGGTCAACTAAAAAGGATGCCGGCCAGCCACGGTTGTTCTGTGTTTGTTCGTTATTTTTTTCTCTCCCAGTAATCCAAAATATTCCTCAATAATGTCCGTATAGCGGAGTATTGGTCTGGAGAGTATGTGACGGACCTGCAAGTAGCCAAGGCGAACTCACCTTCCTTCAATCAGTATCTTCAAACTGCTGTCATACACCCGGATGTTCAAGGGAGAAGTAGGTGTCATTAGCACCAAGCAAGATATCTTGTTTCACTCCATTTTTTTGCGTAGACCGCATTTTTTGACGTCCCGTTACACATGAACTTCTGTCAAGCCAGCAGGCAACGTAGCCGATATGATCTACGTACTATATTCAATGGCACTCTTGTCCAATCAAAACCTCGAGAAGCAGTAACGTTCGTTGACAATCACGAGTAAATCGAGGCACTATCTATTATCAGCTATCCCATTCTAACTACAAATTCTTCCTTAGCACGGTGCAGCTTTCGTTTTTCGAACCTCATCATTCTAACCTTTGCCAAGGTTGAGGGCCAAAGTTTAGAAAGCTGGGTACGTCTCGTGCACCTCGCTCGAAACTCCTTGTCCATATGGAACCAATCAGGTAGGGCCGGCGTTCAAAGTCCAAGCATATGCCATAATATTACTCCGAGGTTTTGGCTATCCGTGAGGAATTTTATCAACTTATTTACACATCTCCATGACATGCTCAACTTTACTCAAGTTGTGTATTCTATGGGGATCTATTTCCCAATAAGGAGCATTACACCGAGAGGGTGGCCAGGGACATCACTTTGTTGATCGAGGCTCGGCGAAAGTTCGCGTATGGTTCCTTGAAGGAGTATCTTTTTGATAAGAATTGCATCGGGTTTGTTCGCAAAGGTGATACGAGACATCCAGGCTGCGTGGTCATCCTCAGCAACAGAGAGGAAGAGTGAGTTTCTGACAATTGATGGTATGTTAATTTTACACCGATATCTGATGTTAGAGAATTTGTACATCACCTTCGCATGAATGTTGGGAAAGTAGGTCTATATGTTTCATCGAACACCTTCCTGTTTGTCTCATTCCTAGGCAAATGCTGGATCATTTTTCCGGAGTTTCATGACACAACATGGACAAGTGGAGATAGACAACCAAGGCTGGGGGACTTTTACTTGTTCTGCGAATCATGTGCAAATTTGGGTTAGGGTGAAGGATCAATCCTATTAATGTCATCATATCATCAATTGCATTCAACTGTGGCTTTGCCCATCATCGTACCGGTACTGTTGCAGTCGTACCATACAAATACAAATACATACCAACTACACCTGCAACTTCGACAAATGGAAAATACAATGCAAGGGAAAAGCGAAAAAAGAAGGAATCAGTAATCAGGTGGGAGAATAGCAGAACTCCCATCATCAGAAAAATAGTGTTGGCAATTTTGTTGTTTATAGTATTCGGGATAAGCCTCCATAGATCTGGTTGTTCGTGCAAGTTCGATGTCTTGATTCTGGTGCATACCTCGATTCTTCACCGCCACCTCTCTTCCCACTGTCAGTAGATCGTGATGTCGCTCATTTTCATCGAACATTGCTGCCGTTTCCTCTAGTGTGCGACCTGTAAGTTTCAACAGTGGGTTCAATCTTGTATATCAGTCCATCAAGCCACAACATACCTTTGGTCTCCACCACGTAAACGAGAACAAAAATTAATTCAACAACAAGCCAAGCACAGTAGGCGATGTAGTACCACCATCCGATCGCAGCAATGGCCCAGGGGTTGATGAATTGGTTGAATGCAGACGTTAGCATAATTGCTAGATTCTGTAATTTCAATGGTTAAACCAGTTGATTTCAACAATGATCGTGCTAGAACTATACCATAACAGCAAATCCTTTGGCTCGGACCTTGTATGGTAAAATTTCAAGGGTATACCCGACAAGCAGTGGAGTGTAGGCAATGTCGTAGAAAAAATAGAAAATAAAAATGAGTGGAATAGTAGCTATATGATTCAGGAATCGTTCAGATACGCTCTTGAATCAGAACAGGAAGGGCTTACCCCGCACTGCAGCGGCATTTTGCATAGCGCTATAAAGGGCGACACAGATTGTCCATGCTGAGAAAGCTGATGATAGTCAGTCCTTGATATCAGAGACAAGACTTGACGGCAGCTTAATACATACTAAAGAGCATCCCAACGTTGGAGACAATGAAGAGCGTTCGCCGTCCGATCCAATCGACAAGCATGGCTGCCGACACTGCGACCAAGAAATTGAAAATCTCAACTGTCGGTCAGTGTAACGAACAAGACATTATCATGTACACAAACCTGTAGACTACCATTGATAGCTGCTTTAGTTCCGGTCTTGGTGACCCCCACCCCTTCAAGCACGAGGTTTATGTAGTATGAAACTAGACCATTACCACTGGAGAAGAGTGAATAAGTAAACTCATATTAGATTGATCGCGGAAACTGACCTCCATTGAGAGAACATCGCAATTGCAATGATGATTCGCATCCGCCTCCTGTTTCCCTTGCTCGAGAACAATGAAAAGTAAGAAGTGCCCTTATTCATCTCCTCTTCCATCCGAAGCGCGTGGCGGATCTGAGCAAGCTCTAACATGACAAGCGGATCCCGCGCGTCGTCTCCATTGGCGTGATATTTGGAGAGAATACTTGAAGCCTTCCCTTCCTGAGGGTATATCAGCCAATTCAACCTTAATGAATCGCGTCGCTTACCATGCCTTTTGAGACTAAATAGCGAGGACTCTCTGGGATGAACCAAACAATTACTACCTGTAGCAAAGGAGGAAAGGCTTGGATAAGGCTTGGTGCTCGCCAAGACCAATTGCTCCCTCCTTCGTGAAGGTACGCGCCAAAACAGACCTAATATAGTGATCAGACTGCCAAATATCTTCCTGTCAGGAACGACATACCCATGCAGAAATAATACTCCCAATATACCAACTTGAGTTGTAAATTGAAGCCATCTTGCCTCTATGGGTGGGATACGAAAGTTCAACCAAAAGAAGAGGTGCCGCGTTGATACACATGGTAAGTCCAACTCCGACTATCTGGGTATTTGGTGACTTGAAATGTTTTTCAAGTACAATGACCTACTGGTAACGCGAGCAGTAATGAACATGGTCACTGAGTAAGCTGCTGTTTGCACGCCAACGCCGACAAGCATGATACATGAGCCAACGAAAAGCGTCGCTCGGCGGCCAAAATGATCGGATAGCAGAGGTGCAAAAGGAAGGCCCTGGAAAAGACTAAATGTTTTTTCATCGCTTCAAGCCAAAAATACTGACAATGATACATCCTATGTTCTGAGCAAATCCAATTAGACCTGCATAGACATAGTTAACATCAAAGGAAAAGCTGATGACTGAGGGAGATACCTAATTTTGTACCCTCAGGGTAGCCGAAATAAGACCGCCAGTCGGGCAGAATTTGCAACCCTGATTATCCTTTAAGTAAACTTCAGAGATTGTAATCATAGAAATCCATACCGTTCACCAAAGACGAATCCAACCCATTTGTCACGGATGTCAGCAGAGGAAGAATCAACATAATGTTGAGGATCAGAATCCCTGGGTGTAGTTGAAATGAGGGATGAGTTTGATTTTGAGAGCTTGCCGGGCAGCTTCACCTCTATTCGTCCACCAAGGTCCATTGAAGATGAAGCCACTAATAGTCCATTCTAACTGCTTTCCTGGAACCATGACTCGGGTCTGCCTAGACCGCTATGACTGACAGATAAGGGAAGACCGGAGGCTTAGGGTTGCAAGGCGTGTTACAACGGGGATCGTGGAGAGGGGGAAAAAAACTGTTTCTTGAAACCATGAAAACCAGCTTTATGTAGCTAGTCCAACTTCGATTTTCAGGTAATAAAATCGATGCTAGGCATGGAGCAGAAAGAATGCATTCCAAGAATGACTTAAAGCGTCATGATCCTGCCATTTCCCCACATAGTTCAGGAACCGGGAATGCGGGGCAAAGGGAATTTCGGCTAAATGAGCGGAACTCAGTGGCCGAATGCGATGCTCGGGAATTTTTTAGAAATATCGGGAAAAGATCTGAAAGATCCTGGCGGAGTGACTTTATTCAAGAATGGGCACGATGCTGTTGCTGTTTTTATTCGTGCCCTACCATGATGGACCACCAGCACATGGATACTAAACTGGAATGAAGGAGTGGAGCTACGTGTAGACCATAAATTGCGGGTCACTTGACACTGCAACCGGTTCCGGGCGGTCATGAACCACCATCGATTAACCAAATGGACCAATCCAGCAGTGACGGTCGTTAACCGGTGGCAACACATGGCATCAGACCCTCACCGGCTCACACTTTGTCCTTAATCATATGATTTTCATTTCAAACGTCAGTCTAGACTCCAGGTTGTTACTGTGTTGACTACTTGTAGTCTCGACCCTACATGCTGCATCTTTTCCCCTCGTCTTGAAGAGGTCGCGCAGATGCTTCGGGAGAGATAACAGTTGTGCACACAGCATGTGATCAAACTCTACTTTCTCGATTAATCGTGGGCAAGTCCGCTATACTCATCATTAATGGTGCATTGTAAATCTTGAGTCGTCGACTCTATCCGTTTTGTGTCGCCTATCCTCATTGTGACCTAGGGTTATACACGATTATTATCATCATCGCTCTGACCACTGAACCGTCAATACTATTTTGTTCGGCAATCAACAAATAATGCCTCATTTTCCGATTGTACCTGGTATAATGCTCAGGCACAAGGACTTGTCTTATCAGAACCGTATGCATGATAAGTTAATGATGCTTTCCAGATACTGACTTCATTAAATGGGGAAGATTTTTATGAATGTCCAGATCAATCAATATTAGTCACAGCTAAAATATAACTAATGTTAATGAATAATCCAATGGTAGAAAAATTATCTTAATCATAACATCAATCATGGAGCAAGGGCAGTTATAGCTATAGTTATATAACTATAGATGGCTGAAAACCTCGATATGCATAGGACCAAACGGGAGGTTAGCATATTATAAAATTTTAGTCAGCACTAAAAAGATCGACAAAGGATTTCTCACAGTGATAAGGGGGGTTCCCAATTGTGTGCAAACGGTCATGGGGGACAAATCAGAAATCAAGGAGGGTATCAAAACGTAAATTAGAAATATGCAGCCTAAATATGCTTTCCAGAACGATCTCTCCTTTTACATGCTGTAATAGGGTCTATTGGAAAACCTAGCCAATAGACCACTCTCGGGCGCCACTGTCACAATCTTCAACCCCAGTTTTTTGGAAACAAAAGATACATACACAGAACCAGACCCAAAACATGACCTGTGAGTCAACATAGATTACTGTTGTTTTGAGTCATGGGCTGTGCGCTGAGTCGTACTTGAAATAATGTATCTATCCAAAGATAGTGAACCTTGTTGCAACCACCACTTCCACTCCAGATGTTCTGAGTCAAGGGTGGGGTAAGGGTAAGAGTAGTCATTGACCTACCCTCGGCTTGGTGGGCCCTAGGAATCAGTCATAGGACATAAGGTAAATGACTTGTTAAAGTGGTGGCTACAGGAGGAGGTATTCTGTGATATATTTGGGGAGGTTGTAGTGCTCCCAGGTCCTTGATAAATCCATTGAGGCATTTAGCAGCAATGAAGATGAGTCCACTCCATGCCACCCAATTTGTGCTGTCAAATTTACTGCTATCTTTAAATATGGATGGTCCCCAACGTAGTCATGCTCTAGATGTAAATGTGAAAAATGGGTTGGTTGTGTATTGGTGTTATCTTTAGGGTGTGTGGCCCACAACAACAAATAACAAACACCTCAGGAGTCACCAATTAAGGTAGATGACTGATAAAAATAACAAACGTCTGCATTATGACGTATAAGGAAAAAAGTCTCACTTCAGGAGTCCCCGATCAAGGGGAAATAGAAAACTTCAAACTTACATATCTACGAAAGACCAGTTGACCGGTTAAGAATGAATCGAAAATTCACAGGAGAATGTAACGTAGACCTGCATTTTGAGTAGAATTAAGAGGGAAAAATGCACCCACACTGATCCGACGGTGTGAGTACGAGAGTCTACACTCCCGAAACAACTTTGACTGCACAAGTGGTGATATGGTCGGCGCATCCCATGCAAAAACAAAAACTCCTCCCGAACATACCGACACAAAACTGGCAGATTTAGGATAGGGGACCAGGTAAACCGAATCACTAGTCGATTAGCTGAGGTCATGATGAACTGTAATCAAAAGGGAAATTTCCCGTTAGAAAGAGATATATCATATTTATCATATGTTCCAAATTTAGTGTACGGAGAAGTTTTATTATAAGGTTTGCATAAAACTACAACAGATAGCAGTTGGGACAGATACGTCTTCAATTTTTTC
>Ga0153987_1000351_pt1 | contig 15201 bp, 17 predicted proteins | sample TSNC071MetaG_FD_102279 | JGI IMG/M metagenome (GOLD analysis project Ga0153987, IMG submission 102279) | Attine ant fungus gardens microbial communities from North Carolina, USA - TSNC071 MetaG | ecosystem: Host-associated > Fungi > Mycelium > Unclassified | place: USA: North Carolina, William B...
GCCCTCCTCCAACTTAATTTCTACTTATTGTTTGGTTATCTACCTGCTCAACGTCTGTACTAGTAGCAAGTCAAGTGCGGATCGGTAATTCATCGGCTTATTTTGAAAGACAATCCAGATTGAATTAGTATACTTTCCAAAGTCGGCCAGAAGGCCGTACAACTATTATCATGATGAGTAAACGTGAGACAGATTTGCAGTGAGTGTACTCTACCTGAGTCTCGATACCACTGGTATCAATTTTACGTGAAATGTGTGATCTAGTCAAGACTGCGAGAGAATAGGACAATGATGAAAAACGACATTAAAACGTCGGTAAGTGCCCATAAACCTTAATTTGAGGTGGAGTTTGAAAGCCTCGCAACGAAGGGGACTCTCAATATTGCCACCTTGGTTGTTGATAACAGTTTAACGGCAGAAGTTTGTCCGTGATAATACGAATATAGGTCCTCTACCACAACCTGAGATGGCTCTGGACCAACGGCGCAATGACTACAGGAATCAAGATGGAGACATCAAAATAATAGCATTTTCTACATATCAATAAATGCCCAACTAGACGATTGAGTGTGACATGTAAAAACTAGGAATGTTCAATGTCGATGGACAAAGGAAAAAAGTTCCCGAGTCTACGACGGACACATGGTATCAAGCACTTGTATGCTTAAAGGTTGAGATTGTTACAATTGAAGCCAAACGCTCCAGAAATCTGATCGTCTTCACAACAAACGGTCTGTGATTTGCTAAGAGGATATTCTCAGATGACTAGCCTATCAATCGAATTTAATGGTTTACAGACCAGGAAGTCGATTGAAGTCCATCAATTTGGAAGGGGTCGCAATTGGAGAAGATCTTGAAGAGATCTGTAGTTTGGTTCAACACATTGGGATTGATGTAGTGAACATCATCGCCTAAGACAGTCTATCCGTCATCATCATCATGCATCACAGTAGGTCGAACACTTACAGCACATCAATTTGCCAGAGTGACAAGTATGCGGGGCTATGACAATGGCAGAAACCAAAGACAAGAGAGCGAACAAGAAGGTGGAATAAGTAACCAAACGAGTGAACATAATTGAATGAGAGCGTTGCTTTATGCGACAGGAGAGAGAGAGAGAGAGCTTTTACTGGAGAAAAGTGCTAGGATGTTGAGGGCTTTTATAGAATTGGATCTTGTATTTTCATGTGTTTTTTCATTCAATGTGGGATGCATGGAGATTGTTTCAAGACGCTGCGGGTGAGACCTTGTTCATGATCATGGTATTCGAACAACAAGGGGATATTTTTGTTGCTCGGGTCGCTGTTTTTTTTCGGTAGAGGCGCTGCTGTGAGATTTGCCTCAATTATCAAGTGCGAGGAAGTAGGATACCGATTATATATGCGACCACAGACGACAATATTGCAAGATGGAGGCACAGGTGTAGCTGGAGTAGTGTTGCCCATAACCTTTCATAAAATTGCGTGAGCACATGAACGGTGTAGCGTTTGCCTGTCTCTTCTTGGTTCCTGTGTCTCAGTTTCAGACTATTAATCTCAGACAGGTGAGCTTTTTGTAGCTGATAGAGGAAAGACCACCCAGAATGCTCCACACCGAGATGCCGGGCCTCCCTTGGATTCCCTTGCTTGAATCAAAGTGTTATAATGGCATCCACTGCAGAATGTAGACATAGGCCCACAGTTATCTTGCTTCTTGTTTCTCCCAACAATGGTGAGTCCCAATCATTTTTTCGACTTTGAGTGAAGTCGCAAATGGAGAAGTAGGACCAAGGTATTTTGTTGTGCATGATTCACCAGATAGATCAGAGTCATATACCATATATAGAAGACACAAAAAGAAACTGAAGAATCAACAGATAATAGTAATTAAAGAATCAAAGAATAATAAAAATAAGCTATGTGCTTGAAACACCTGGCAGGCAATTGGATTGTGCTGTGATGCCAGAAGTATTTTCAGGCCCAAAAATAACAAAGTTTTCTGATTTAAAATCTTAGGTTAAGAAGTCTATCAAAAAAGGTGTGTCAAGGTGACATCACACGTGCATTACATCCTCAGAATTCTCAAGTCCAGTTGCAATATTTCGTATGTGAACGTCAACTTCATTACGCACGTTGCAGCCATAAAAAAAAACTATCTACCATCCAAAAAGGTACCGTTCATAGCAATTTCATTTTTTTTTTCGCAATTAATGTTCTCCCGAACAGATATACAATTCATTTGTAGGGCATTCAAATGCCTGAGAGATTATAAATTTCGGCGAGTTCGATGTCCATCAACAAAATTAATAAGAGCACAACTCCTACAGAGGATATAGCAATGAGCGGCTTCGAGAAATCAACTCTCAAATGATATGTAGCTAAAGGAACCCCCCGCCCCCCCCACCCATCCCCATTCTCACACATGGAGTGGACGCTGAAAAATGATAGAGAGCGCTTCGAAGTTCTACTTCTCACTTCTGAAAACGTGCCCGCGTGGACAAAAAAAGGTCAGCACAACAGGTTCGGAACGCGGATCAAAGCAGTGCATCTAGCACCGGATCTCTCTTGAACGCATATGAATCCGAAGGTTGTCGCTGATACAGCGTCAGGAGGAAGTCACGACGACGACGACGGTGTCCTATACTTCATCCCTTCTGAATCGAAATCCTGGATGGTCAAAAGACTGGATAGACATCAACTTGCTTAGCAATGATCTGATCACGATAAATATAACTCACGTCTGGCGAAGCAAAACCATACTCAATCTCCTCCCTTCTCTCATTCTCAAGTCTCGCAATCGCACTTCTACCCTTCACACAAACCACCAACATAACAAGATCCAAAAACAACAACACGCCCAAGAACGTGCACTGCGCTTTCTGAACCTTCAAATTCCACGGAAACGTCATTCCCTTGGCTCTTTCTCCCGGAAGTAAAAATGTAGCCCCATTATTCGTGAGCTCAACCGTCATCCCAAGTCCAATAACAGTGAGAATGGTGAGAATGACGATAACGACGAGCGACACGACAGAGTGGAAGGCATCGGTTGGAATCTTCTCGAGCTGAGCGAGGTAACCCTGGGACGGCCTGAGGACGGTGACTGTTTGAGAGCTGAACCGCCTGTTCGGCACAAGCTTCTCAGAATCATAGGAAGGTGGACTGTATGCAGGCGAAGGGATGGTAGGCATCTTTACATCGGGAAGCATGAGTTTCTTGGTTTTGACGTTCTGCGACTGGATGGACGTCGCGCGATTTCTTCGCCATGTAAGGATGAGAGCGGTAAGGTGATAGAGAAAGGTTAGGACACCAGTGGAACCATTGACCCAGATAGAGAGAATGCCGAAGTTGACCGTGGCCAAACCTGCAACCACAGCACTAATAGTGATAGAAAGACAGGATATAAAGGTGATTGGAGTGAAGAAACGAGCCGTCGACATTATGTAAAAAATGAGAAAACGAATTAAAGGTAAAGTTCAGAAGAAAGGAAGAGTTTTTTTCAGAAAGAGAGAAGTTCTAACCGGAGGCTCAGCCAACGGCAAGGATCAAGCGATGGCAAAGAGGGTAGGAGAGGGTGTTGGGAAAGGGAAACGGGATGCTCGTGTCACTTATATCCTTGCTCATGTCCTTGTAATAAATCCTGACACCATTTCTGATCCAGTCGAGACCAAACGACGCTTACAAGACGTTTGAGTTGGACATATAAGGACTTGAGACATGATCACAAGTGGCCATCAAAGATCTGAATGTTCAACATTTTCTAGATCTGCATCAGTGTGACCCGGGCAGGATCGTTTGACAGTACACGACAGCACACGGTGCAGCCAGAAGATAAAGTAGACTTATCCAGTCTGACCCGAGCGCGAGTTTCCGTCATAAGACAAATTCCTGCACTTGTGATAATCCACGGCGGAAATGCAGTGCCTGATGGCGTTGGGAAAAATCTGTTTGGAACCTGATGCGGCGCCGGAAAATGGAACATAAATGATGGTCGCCAAAGACATGCAACCAAATGAATTGTTCTGTTAGAAGGAGAACGAGGTTATCCATGCACATGTGACAGTAAATGCGGGCGTCGATAAAATGAAAACACAGTGGAAGATTTGATTAGTTACCGGGACATTCGGCAGTTGCCTCCACATGCGAAATGGTCTAGGAGGGAATCAACAAGAATTAACGTAGATATAATATTCTAATTTCAGAACACCATCTATCTCATCTTCTGTACCGCCCAAGCGAAACCGATGACTACGGCGCCAAAAACGAGCACAGTCTGTACAACTTTTCTTCTCTCTCTGGAATCATCGGGTGACCACCAGCGGATTTCTGACCATAAAAGAGGCCAGAAGACGACGCATGCTGTCCATATCTATGAAACAGGTCAATCTTTGGTAGTTCAAAAAAAGTGCAAAACGTGCCACACGAGCGCTTTTGATCATCAAATAAGGGTATTGACCCATTGTCACGGTAGCATAAACGGGTTTTTCGCCGGGCGAGGATACAAGCTGAGGATGTGTGAACATCACCCAGATCGAGTAGAAAGCGACACCAAAAAAATGGTATGCAAGGAGCATGGGAGATTGAGCGATACCGGACAGAAGGGAAATTGGGCCGTTGATACATTCACCCCCACATTCGAAATACTTGAAGCATCCCGTTCTGAGCATGGCTAAGTCATCATCTGTGAAAGGACGGTTGGTCACCAATATTCCTCGGAAGTGATACTGGATACGGACTATTGGCACTCCAGAGGTCATACAAAGCTACGCTCAAGATATTGATGGCCGAGGCAAGAGGTTTCCTTCGCCAATGCCAGCTATTTAGCAACCTCTGGATCTTTGACCAGTCGCTCCAGTCGTCAACTTGTTCGAGTAAGGAGCACAGTAAGACAACATCGTTCAAAGCGACGGTCATACCACCACCAGTGAGAGGATGCCGGATATTCCACGCATCACCAATGAGGATGACACCAGCCTTGGATACAGAAGAACCTTGTAGGACTGGTGGGAGGAAGGAGCATGGCATACGTCGGATACGGTCTTTGTCGAGCGCTTTTTTGATAGCTGTATGGAATGATGTTGGTAGTTGAGGAATGGTATGAGAGAGGATATGCGACTGTCGAGATGAGAGTCGGACCCATTATAAAGGAAAATGCAATAACATACTTTGAGGTCAGCAGGCAGAGGATGGTCAATGCTTATCAGTATACGGGTACGGTTCTCGGATAATTGATACATAAGCACGGGGCCAGACCCTTGGACAAGAACAGCTGTGGGTGTTGGCAATGCCACGTCTTCAAGAACCGCACCACAGAAAGAGCTTCTCGCCACTGGTTTGACCAATGCACATCCCATAACAGAAGCGCGAAAATTTGAAAAGCTGCCATCAGCAACAACGACGAGGTCGGCCCAATACTCCTCCTTGTACTCCTCCTGTTGTACTTTTCGCGTCGCCTTTACCCCCACAACCCGATTTCCATGCTCTATGAGCTCCGTAACCGTTGCCTCGATGAGTTCTACATTCTCTGCACGGTTTGCAGCTGCTCGAAGGGACATGACGAAGCGCCCATGGTGGAAAGTCCGGCCTTGGTAGCCATCTGGGTATGGTATATGAACTGACTTGCCGTCATGCAGAACGTAATAGCCATGAGTTGAGGTCGCATCGAGACCCTCCAGACATTTTTCTAATCCCAGCTGGCGGAGTGCAGTGATCCCTGCTGGTTGTAACAGCTCCCCGACAATTCTATCAGGTTCAGCGAGTGAACGCTCTAACAACGCAATGTGACATTTTTTGGCACGAGATAATGTCGAAAGGCGGTGAGCAAGGGCAGGACCGGCGATACCAGCACCTACAATTACGACGTCGAAACGAGGCATGTGAGTACCTTGAGCAAGTCGTACGAGTAATCGGTAGACCGGCTGATTGCAAGACTAACAAAGCCCCTAAAGAATAAAAAAAAGTAAATGAAAAGCTCTCACATTGGAGAACATGTCCAAAGATTGTAGGGCAGCATTCAGCGAGGAACTCACACGGAATCCCCTAGTAAAAGGCGAGGGGATTGTCTGATTGAGGGTTCCTCTGCCGCTACTATTCCCTGGGCTGAAATGGTAACCATCACTGACTGTTTTGCATTTGATTCAGCCCGCGAGTAACATCACATGACATGACATTCTGATCCCTCCCACTCAGGCCACTTGCGACGATATTGACACAAATAAAATGAGCACCAGAGCCTGGACTTTATCAATTGAAGATCGAGAAAAGCTAATTAAAGCAGCCTTCCAAGGTTCAGTTATTCTCTTGTCCTGTCACTTTCCACCTATATTTCTCCTTGGGCAGCGAAGGAAGGGAACTATAGCCGCTACTCCAACTTTCCTGTTGGGGCTGCTCTTCTTGCCGCAGATGGCACCATCATTAAAGGAGCCAATATCGAAAACGCATCATATGGTGCGTCATTCTCAGATAGTCATTAACAATGCTTCAGGGAACCTTTGGCAGGGGCTACAATTTGTGCAGAACGCACGGCATTTGTCAAGGCGGTTGTGAGTGATTTTCTGATTCATCCTATACTGCTCAAGTGATTATACAGAGCGAGGGAACAAGAAAATTCATTGGACTAGCTGTCACAAGGTGTGTTCCAGTTACATACTTCGAGTTATATTCATGCCATGGATGGAAAAAAAAGTAATGTCAAGTCCGCAATCTCACCCTGTGGAATATGTCGACAGTTTATTCGAGAGTTTTGTGCCACTGATATGCCTATTCTTCTCGTCCCTGGAGATTATCTTCAGGTCGGCGAGTTGAAATCTGGAGCTGATGGTGTGGTGGAAACGTCCCTTAATGAATTGTTGCCTATGAGCTTCGGTCCAGAGTTCCTAGAAAATCCAACGGTGACTCTGTAAGATTTCAACATGCCTTTAAAGTCAACGACCTTAAAGTAGCTGTACAACGATGTGTGTATATTGTTCTGGAATGTGATCTTCAGGGGAATTCCTTTACCATAAGGCCTGACCGTTCTAGGCAGAACACAGACAAGCAATTCATATTGATACTCATAACTGACACAGAAAGCAAACAAGGAGCTAAGGACAAGTAGAAAGCAAGAAGTTTTCTTCAGAGGCAATTCTCTACCATGTAGGAATACGGTCAGGAATGCGATCAAAGCAGATCTTCCACTCCCACTCCCCTTCACGATGCACCCATCGGTACATCTTTTGTTCACGAGCCACTGTAAACAGAGCAGCAAAGAATGCTTCTGGGTTCTTTGCTTCCGAGAGGTAGAGCTCGAATGTCTTGAATTGGTCGTATACCAGTACCTGAGTGGCATCGCTACCCACCGGAACTTGAAGCTTAACCAAGTAGTAGGCATCTCCGTAATAGTTGGGAGGGGCCTCGTCTAATGCCTCGGCAGCAGGACTTTGATTCTCGTCAGAATCGTCATAGTAACGGGTGATACTAGTTTTGTACATTCTCGACATGAGTGCCGAGAAGGGGTTGGGCTCAAGCGTAATCTTGTACCACTTCCCTGAAGAAATCGCCTTACATAGCGCTTTGTGGTTTCTCCAGTCTTCCCTTTGGCAGTCTAGAAGAAATGGAATAAGGGATAATGAGCTGAAGGCATGAACAAATGTACCTCGGCCACAATATCGAGTAGATAGACATGCCTTGCATGCGTGGTGTGACTCTTCACCACAAAGAGGACAGCCCGCAATTTTGCTAAGACGGATGACATCTTTCATATTCAGACCTCCGATTGGAAGAATGAACCCAACATCGCAACGATCGTCTCGAATTTCTGCTGGTAGTCGGAATCTAGGAGAGAGATGTTTCCGATTGAGGGATAATAGCGTGACGAACAAGTTCTGTTCTACACTGGTCATAGGGTAGGCCCTTCCGCGTTGGTCCTCTGGAGTTAGATCTGCAACTGACTCCTCCAGAGACTCCTTGTCTTCTTCTTCAATGATTGCATAATTGCATAAAACAAGCGGAGTCCTGTCATCAATCTCGAATGTGGAGAAGAACTGTATGCCGAGATTAGCTTGAGGTCTTGAGAATGGAGGGGGAGCGAACTCGAATGATAAGGGCTCTGAATATAGTCATGTCCTTGAAAACAACGTATCCAATCCGTTTCTGGTCCATATTTTTGCCTATGTCTGGGATAAGCTGCACGATTCGGGGAAAAGCAAGCTGGCGTTGATCTTCAAATTCTCGATTGTCCTGGAAGATAGCTGCCCAGGTACGCCGGGTAAAAGCGTCCACAATCGGTGTCCGCTTCTTCCACATGGGATAATTAGAGAGATTAACTCCCCCAACAGCATCTGGATTGTTGGGGAAAGTGGTAGAGAACCGCTGAGCGGCATCAAGTGCTTCGCCAAGTCGATTATGCAGCCGAGTTGCGTTAACCCTAATATTTGAAGCTAGATCAATATTCATGCCTTTGAGAACATGGACAATGTCATCTCGGGAAAGGTCGTGGTGTTCAATGGAGGACATGATGATAATTAGTCAACCCGATCAGGATCAGAGACGCGGGTGTCACAAATCATGTGGTCCTGGTCCATGCATAGTCACAGAGTTGTGACACTTTAATGAGTCATTGATCCATGCCGACTGGGACGCCGTACAACTCGTTTGCGTTGCCTTACAGAATAAAAGTCGACGACTTTTCCACTCCCACAAACCAGGATGCGATGCCAGCCCTGCATCTCCTTACACATACACATTCAGATCACACCAACGGACTCTCTGTGAAGAGTTTTGGCTATGTTATAGTCTGTTCACATGATGCTAAGGAAATGCTACTGAGACACCAAGTCTTTGCCGAAAGAGAACTATGGCAGAAGGAATTACGCTCTGAGCTTGTCAGAACCTATGCTCACCTCAAGGTTGACCGAGCACAGTCCTCCGCGGCGCACTTTCAAGCTTCGCGCGATCTTCTGGTATGATATTCAATCACACTCGCTCCTAATCCTAAAATATCACGGTAATAGAAACCGATACACCTCCATGCCCCCACCAGCATTGAGCTCTCCAATAACGAGCAGGTAGTCATCACTGCTCTCGATGCAAATCATTGCCCCGGTGCTGTCATGTAGGTACGATGCATGTGTTGTGTTGAGCTCTGATCCAAGCTTTTCTCAGGTATCTTATCGAGGGTCCAAAAGGAGCGATCCTCCACACCGGTGACTTCCGCGCTGAACCATGGTTTCTCGAGTCCGCCAAACGCAATCCCTTTCTACAGCCATATTTATACTCTTCAGCGAATAGATCTCTACATAAGACTCTCAACTGCATTTATCTAGATACTGCCTCTGCATTCTCTCCCCTGGACATTCCTACCAAGGTCAGTAATCTATGATCGCTTATTTTCATTCTTCTCATTCTTGTTCTTGACCTAGCAAGAGGCCACAAATGACCTGACAGAACTCATGAAACTGTTCCCTCCGGATGTGTACTTTTTTATCAATTCGTGGACGTGGGGCTACGAAGATGTTATCAAAGCCGTTGCTGCCGCATTCCAAACCAAGGTATTTCCTTCCAATCTTGTTTCACCGTGCGTCTCTCACTTCACGACTTCAGATACATGTTGATCGTTACAAGTACAGTATCTATCAACATGTGTCTGATCCGTATATGCGTCTCATTATGACTCGCGATCCAGCTTCTACTCGATTTCATGCATGCGAACGCTTCAATCGATGCGACCATGTTTTAGTGGATAACGAACAAGGAACATTCGAGAATGCGATAAGCCGTCGAGGGAGACGCGTCGTATACATTAACCCTGTCACGATGGGGAAAATAAACTGGAAACTATATTTTGAAGAGACCAGACAACGACTAATTATGTGTACCACGATAAACAACCTTGTGAGCAAGTTCTTCTGCATGTAATTTTGTTCTCACCCCTTATGTAGCTTGTCCCTATATCGCGACACTCAACACTTCCTGAACTTCAGAAGTTTGTTTCTCTTTTTCGGCCCAAGTCTGTTGTCCCTAACACCCTCGACCCCCGAATGCAAGGCTGGGATTGGTTTTGCCTTGACCGTATGTTTCAGGGATGTATGTCGGATGCTGCAATGAGGATCACCAGGATTCCACCCTCCTTTCACTCTGACCCTCTCATTGAGGATGAAGACGTTACAATAACAAATCTCGTCGGCTGTTGCGACATCATTGAGTTAGCACGACGTTGGGCGGAAAGTAGCAGTATTCGACGTAAATTGGAAATTGCCAGATCTTACTTGAAACCACCAGAAAGAATTCTTGTGAACAGAATTTTGGGTGACTCGAGCTCTTTACCTCTCTTGCCACCCTTTGCAGTAGGACAGGGGAAAGGGGAAGGAATGCAGAACTTGCATTCCAGCAGCGACAATGATACTGATGACGATAGCGAACGTGGTCGCACAGCTCACAAATTGTTCGCAAGTTCTGCCGGGGTAGATGAGAAAGTAACGTCCTGGTGGTCTTCTCCACCCTCCTCTGACAGAGAAGAGCTTCAGTTTTCGCAACTGAACAATGAAAATTTCAGTCCTTCAAAGACATTGTTTGAAAAATCAATGGTTGACCTCGAAATGAACCCCATTTGTGCACAAGGCAGACCGCTTTCCAATCTACTCCCGCAATTGGCGACTCCTTTACCTGGTCACCAGTATCAGGCTCCTCCCAGACATATAGGCAAAGGTCTCGCATCACCTTTCTGTCCACAATCATCTTCACCCGCACAGAAGAACTCTACTCTGGCAAACAGGAGGTCTCAACCACCGGCAGCGAAATCCCTGTTGGGAGAGCAAAAAAATAACCCAGATATTGACAACTCATTGGCATCCTCTTTCCCCACCCCAAATAACAGTTGCTGTCAACGCTATACGAGACGCACTGTCCCTCCTGTAGTGGTCTTTTCTAACGCTTTTTCACCTGATATCATTAGTCAGCAAATGGTCGCACCCGACTTGCTTGGTCTCAAGAGGGAGCCTCGAGCTCCCTTTCTGCGACGATGCTCTTACACTCGATCTTTCTCAGCAAAGCCGCAAGCCGAGCGTGCGCATTACTTCCTCCAGAGGATCAAGATTGGCGAACGCTTGGCGAATGCACGTCCGAATGCCGTGGCACCCTCGTATGCTTCGAAAAGGACAAAACTACTGGCAAGATATGAAAAGTCAAAGGAGTGTTATGCGCGAGCGACGATACATCTCGGGGATGGAGATGGAGCTGTTGCTGAGAATATCGTGGAGCATGAGAATGATGGGAGGCATGTGGAGCCTATCCTTGACCTCAAAGCTCGACCCACATTTTCATCGTTCGAAGTCGCCGATGACGTGGGTATGGATTGGGAGAGAAGCCGTGATTTAGCGGATAGAGTGCGATCCGCCATTACTAGTGGCAAGCCAATACCGCTTCCGGGTCTCAAATGTGCCGATTCGCAATCGAGTCAATATGCTTTTCGGTGACACCTCTTCTTCCTTTTTTGTTGTTCTATTATATAACTTATCATTATTATCTGTATATATGTATGTATTTTTTGTTGAAGTACCTCAAGTCTACATCGTTGCATGTGTCTTTTTGAGAATAGATTGACCTTTGGTTGGAATTAGATTTGCCCCCGGCTCTGTGATTCATGACTATGACACTGTAACAAGATTCAGTTGACCAGATGTTGCCATTACATGGTTTTGAATGCAGTCGTTCAGATAATTTTCCTATACGCTGAACGTCAGGTTCTCTGAATTTTGAATAGACTTGTATCAGGTGAACACGGTGGTCTATGGCAGTAAACGAGCGAAGTACAAGATTGTAAACTCATAAAGCTAATTGCAAATTATAGGTATCCCAAGACTAAATTTAGTTGAACCAGATCAGATAGTAGGGATAATATTACGGTAACTGAGTGCCCCCAATATTGCACGCACTGGCTGGCGTTTCTTACCACCACCACCACCCCCACCACCACAATTGCCATTTCCTCCTTCACATGAACGGAAGAACAAGAGGATGATGGCAGTGGTGACATGAGAAAACTTAGTCCTGAGAGATTTTGATGTGAAGTATCGGAATAGCGAGTGCTACGCTAAAAAAAAACAAGTTTCATCTCCTGATAATCAAGTGTAAGTGTTTCACTTGCTTGTCTTAAGATTAAATAGAGACGGTCGAGAACAAGTTCTTTTTTGCCCCCTCACCATTCAACATGAAGTTTTGGCCGAGACACAGACATTGGCTCCCTGTGAGGGTACATGATCTTTTATTGGCCTGATGTATTGTGTCCAGAGTCAAGTGATACATCGAAGAGAACCTTGTCCTTCAGATCAAGAATCATCTTGAATATTTTAAGATTCATTACAACAGAATTTAATTTTTTTGCTACACATGCTAGGCACTTCGGAAAAAAATTGGACACTCGCTTACCTCACCTCAGTACAATTGGTTCTAGAAATTCTTAATGATTCACAAATGCAGTCAATGATCAAAACACAATATATTGATTCTAATTCCCAACCACTTTTTTTTGACTCGGAAACATAATATGATTTCGGTCTACTGATGAATCTGATTGGTCCAGTCATCGCGGGTCAAGCTCAGAGGTTGATATTAATAGGAGAACAACCCAGATTGATGAGGCCTGAGAAGCTATTGCCGGTGCAGCAGACAGTTTGGCTGGTACTGAAAGACATGATCATCAGGTCACTGATGCTACGAATGAGTTAGGGAGGACTTTACCAAGAGGTACTACTAGTGCAGCTCAAACCGACAAGACCAAGTACTGGGCCCAGGACTATACCGAGGAGGCCTTCAAGAAGCCCAACCACAGGATCGTCAGCAGACACAACTGAGTTGCCTGTTGAGGGGAGTATGGATTAACTCGGTTCATAAAATCGTCGTAAACTCTACTTACAGCACAATATATCTCCACTATTGCACTGGTCGGTAGTAGATCCTCCTCCTCCCGTTGAGGGGACGTCAGTACGGGGGATAGTAGTGGCGGCTGCCAAGAGTGGGAGGACAAAGAACAAGAAGGTGAAGACAGTAGCGACACGAGAGAACATTCTTAACTGAGCTTTAGGGGGATTGCTTAGAGTTCTCTTGTTGGGGAATAAACACTGAAATGTGTCTCGCTTTTATAGTGAAAAAAATTCCGTCACCTTCGGCAAGTGGCCTTTGTTTCCCAGCTCCGGTACGCGGGACGGAAGTGGAAAAAAAATTATCTCCGCTCTTCTTTACTTGAATCTCCCCAACCGGCAGAAACAGGATCTCATCAAGGGAGGGTCAGCATAGAAATCTATCCACACGTCAAGGCAGAGATGTTGAAGCTCATAAATTCAATTAGGACAGCATCGTGAGACTGGAGCACAGGAGCCCACGACTCAGCGCCTAAGCTCAGGCGTCAGATGCAAGACACAATCCATAGCGACTGTATCAGGATTCGACTGTGAGCTGTTGCCCGACCACCATTGCTACCTCTCTGCAGAAAGCTTCGTCACATAATTACCATTCAGTTTGTCCCCACGAGCCTAGTCCCCAAGTCTCATGAGAATCTCGAAAATAGCCATTGATCGTTCCTTCTGATTCCTAAATCTGTCAAAAAAATCATTGGAGAATCTCGAAAATAGCCATTGATCGTTCCTTCTGATTCCTAAATCTGTCAAAAAAAATCATTGTTCTCACCAGACAGTCGTGTAATTCTAATACATTTCGGCGATCGAGGCATGCGGTTTCAAAGATGGATGACACGGGCGGCCGCAGGAGGCAGATGACAATTATGTGAAACATAAGCGTCGCAGGAGGATGAAGTGCACAAGCAATAGTAGACTCCCAGCCCTCAAAATATAATTTGACAAGGAGAGTTGATCATGAGTCCGGAAAACATCCCGATTGTCCAGAGGTGCAAGCGCAATTCCGAAATCGGACTCGATAATAAACCATTTTTCCTCAGAAGAACCTTTTATTCAGTTGGACGACCAAATGCGCTCAGAGAAGGCTGCTACGATCAGAGGCTAGAACGTTATATTGCATTCAAAAGGTTCTGCAGAGAAATTAAGATCATCAATGCTGTTCGGATCACGATGAAATACCTCAAAAGGCATACGTTGAGGGTGTGAATTAAGAGATCGCAGAATAGTGAAAATATTACCAGAGTGGTTTGCAGAACGATTGATATATCAGAGTTTCTGATGCAGATCTAGCATTCATCCATCAATGTTCGTCAATATAAGGCGAGGTTTTGCTGTTGGACAAGTCAGCTTCTCCACAAGAGATTTTTTTAAGAATGTTACGAGATTTCAAACCTTTCGAACTGAGGCATGCGATTGATCACTCATGCCAGAAGAGTAGTATTTCGGAGCTTTGGATTTATTTCATACATGAAGAGGAAAAAAATCAGCATCCAATTCAACAATAAATAGTACACACAGAGAGCACATTCACCCTCTCCAATAGTTTATTTTCACGAATGGCATGGGAGTCAATAAGGCTGTTTGTCTCTTATTACGGACCTCAACTTCAACCTCTGTGCTTTTCTTATGCCAACCAGTTCTCACATATCCCATGGCAATGTTCTTTCCCAAGGTTGGACTTGGAATACCTGACGTGACCGTACCTGAGACGTGAGGTTAAATTTAATTCATCAACTTTCATGTCATCAATGCTGACCAAGTAAATCGCTTGTAGTTGGAGCAAATATTTTGGCGTGCTCTGATCGATACATCAGATAAAGAATTCTCACTGTAGGGGATACGTACGGCGAGCTGGTGCACCTGCGACTATCATTCCTACACGACGCCGTGGGGGACCATCTTTCAGATGTTTTCGAACTGTTCCAGCACCAATAAAGTTTCCATTCTCCCTCCTATCCTTTCCGATCACCCAGCTCAGCCCTGCCTCGATTGGAGTTGTGTCTTCACAAAGGTCATTACCATAAAGGCACATGCCCGCTTCCAATCGCAAACTGTCGCGTGCGCCGAGGCCAGTGAGTTGGACGGGCGACTTAGATAGAAGCTTGGCCACTTCCACGGTTTGCGATGGGGGTATTGAAATCTAACAGAGGTTTTTTATTACATGAGGATATCTCTGATGGATCTCTTCACCTCGAAACCATCCTCTCCCGTGTACCCACTTCGGGCAACGTGAAGATTAAAACCTTCAATCGGCACAAAAGCGGATTTACCAAATGTTAGACCACGCAGGTCATATGATGTAAGAGTTTGGAGGTAAGGCGCTGCTTTAGGTCCTAGGA
>Ga0153987_1000352_pt1 | contig 15200 bp, 10 predicted proteins | sample TSNC071MetaG_FD_102279 | JGI IMG/M metagenome (GOLD analysis project Ga0153987, IMG submission 102279) | Attine ant fungus gardens microbial communities from North Carolina, USA - TSNC071 MetaG | ecosystem: Host-associated > Fungi > Mycelium > Unclassified | place: USA: North Carolina, William B...
AAGGGGGGGTAATGTCATGAACCGACTAGACCCTATTGAGGAGCTGTACAATATGTACTCGGAGGAAGAAAACACTCCAAGGAGTGTAGAAGTAATAGACAATGGACTGGACTTTGACTCGGATGTAGAAGGGCCGGCTGACCCTTATATGGACTTATAGGCTCACGATCTCCACACTTTGCCAAATTAGCGATGGAGTGATAAGATGGGATCAGTAGATGAGTCATAGAGTAACTGCTTAGTCAGTACTGTGCACAGACCATGTAAAGTAGTATAAAGTCTGGGCATGAATCAGGCGGGAACTCTATCGAGTTCTCTTGACCATTGACCTTAGAGTTAGGGCAGCGGCTTCATACCGGCCAACCCTCTTCGATCCTTACATTCAGAGGGTTTTCCCATACAGGTGTATTCTGTAACCTCTAAGACAAGTGTGGATGAAAGTCAGGTTGGAAAAGTTGGATATACACAAGGGGGTAGCAGTGAAGGTGTTACTAAACAGTGGAGCAACAGGAATGTTTGTTGATGAGAAACTCACAGAGGAGCAGTATCATAAACTGCTCTTTTCTACTAAGTCATTTTCATTATTCTTTTTCTTTTCCATTCTATTTATAGCATGGAAAAGTATATGTCATACCATGTGACAGGAGAAGTGACAATGTCACATCAAAGGTCATGTCACACATCATTTGGTTGGAAGCATGGGATAATAGGTGCACAGACCATTAGAAATGTGTATAAGTAGACAGACCAATGAAATGGGAACTCTAACAAGTTCTCTTTGTCTACACTGATAAAAGAGCAATTGGCTTAATTCCAGCTCAGAAGTTGGCTTGCTACAATAGACTGAATAAATGAGAACTCTAACGAGTTTTCCTTGTCAACTCAGACACTGAGTACAACTGTAAGGTTTTACACTAAGCAATTGCTACACCTTGCATTTGTCTTCCCAACCCCCAGGGAACCCCCATGAACCTACAACAGCCACCCCACACGTCCCCCAAGACAACATTGCTGGCTCAGAACAAGCCTATCCTGACCTCCCAAGTGAAAACCTGATGCCTTCTGTGCTCTTCACAAATTCTAGCATATATGCCTCACAGCTCCCCACAACATGGAGCTTGGCCCAAGAGTGTCCATTATTAGAAATTGAGGTCCTGTGCCTTAGTAGTTAGTAGCAGTCAGTAGGCTACCACAGACTATGTTCATACACCGCATAATAAATTGATGAATTAAGAAAAAAAACAAAAAAAGAAAGAGGCTCAAGATGCAATTACAACAAAGGTGAGGGGAGAATACAAGATTGCCTTGGGTTCCTATCACAGTTTTATCTGATTAGGGGCTTTGAGTTATAACAACACCTCTGATCCATTGTTTTCCAAGTTCAATGTCAGATTGCCTCTGTCTCTGTCCTAATACGAGGCCAACTCATGGGAGAAGGAGAAGAATCTCAGAAATGCAAAGAAGACAGTCAAAGAGTATAAACAAATATATGGAGAAGATGGGATGACAGAAAGTTTGAGTGAGGAAGAATATTTGAAAAAAATTGGAAAACAATTGGAAGCAATGGAAAAAAAGCAAGTTCTTCTGGAGGAAGAACCTTAAAGGGGGGAGTAGAATTATGGTTTGGGACAAGCAGGATAAATTCAAGAACTTGTATAATATGTATTTGGACTGAGAAGAGATAAGATATGTATATTAATTACATGCATTTGTAATGGTAGTATTGTACATACAATTGGTCAATGAACATCAATGAGAGCCTAGTACAGGTCTCAAGATTGTAAGCTACAAGATTCAAATTTGAACCAAGATACAGAAAAGAGAGAAAAATAAAATAAGGGAAGGGAGTAATTTTGTTTTTTGCAACAATCATAACACCACATCACAGGTCAATTGGGGACTGTCCGGGAATCATTGGTCTTGTGCGTATGGTTGAAGTGTGCCCACTCTTCATTGTTGCTGAGGCGCAGAGGCTTGGCTATGTGACCTTTCCTGCAACTCAAAATGGACGGTATGTTCAACATGGGGTGGAACGATACAAGGTTTCTCTGACACGCCAGGTACCGGGGGAGAAGAGAGATCCTGCAGACCCAATGACTCAGCAGCAAGCCTTTCTAAAGGCAGCCCAGAGGGGTCCCCAGTGATCACCTTCGGCTTTTGAAGCTGAGATTGGGCCTCGGATTCTGTTGTCGTTGCATTGCTGTCTGTTACCGCGCCCTGCGATGTGTATATGTTAGTTGTGAGTGGACCACCACGACCGGTACTACCGCCGCCATCATGGGCAAACACAATGGACCCATATGGTCTGTGAGGACGCCAGAAAATCCAAACTCTCATCAGATCCTGGCAAGATATTGTTTCAGCAAAATCAAAATTCGGGGTATTCAGCAAATACTTTTTGAGTACCAAATGCAATGGCGATGAATATCGGCACTACATTTTCATTGAGTACGGTTCCCAAAGATATAGAGAATTCAAAACTCCTACAAATTGGATAAACGAGGCTTGTTTCATCCGGTGCTGGAAATACAAAGGCCAGCGTAGATAATCTAGAAACAAATTTCACAAACTTTCTACTGTTTGCAGAAAAACACAACTCACGCAAAAGCTATCACTGCGGCGACGGTGGAGAAAAACAAGCGGAGGTATACCGCCAGGAATATTTGACGATCTCTTCGTGTGAGGCGCCTGAAAACGTCCCAGTGCCGATACATAATGTAACCAGTCCAAACTATGGAGAAATAGTGTGATTAATAATTTATGAAAAGAATAACAATTCAGTACCCTCAAGGGGAACAAGAATGACCATGTTCACTAGAACTAGGGTGGCGGATACAATATCCCTAAAGTCATTTTGTTTGAGTTGGTAGGAAATGAAATCATGGTATGTGGTTCTGAGTCCACTCACGGTATGTTATCTCCTAAATGACAGTAGAAATTATTCCCCGCTCGTTCTACGCGATTCAGTCGTTTCCCTGGGAAGATGAGCTATTGCAATTTGTTACTTCTGGTAAGATGCAGCTGGTGCTGAATATTGCCCACCAGTAGCACTTCAAGAATAATAGACAAGAATACTAGCCACGGGGTAACAACCAACTAGGACGAGGATTAATAATTAGAGGATAGACTGAGACCCTAGCTCACCCAAAATGTTCTCCACGAACTGTAAGGGCTTGGGTTTCCCGACCGCAGTCCATATACAATGAGGGAGAACTAGGGAAACTCTGGGTTCTAACTCGAAAGAGTAGTTGTCGACATAATCACCTCGATGTAATAGCATGACATGCTCGTTGCCACTCTTTTTGTACAATAAGTAAAAAGTCGACTGGGTTTGTAATGAACCTACAGTGTAGGAACGGCATAGATAAGAAGAGTTTGAAATACACATAAGCCAAACGGTGGATCAGGGCCTTCTTGTTTTCCTATCAGCAAGGCGTAGCTCAATGAGTAGACGAGCCATGCTGCTATCAGACTATACCATCCTATACTTCGATAGATATTTTTCGACAGGATTGCTGGGAGAAAGGTGCAAAGCGAGAGTACAATGGCCATTAAGACAACGACGTCAAAGAAGACGACGAGGGAGTGGTGGGAAGGCATAACTAATGGTATTGGTAACAAGGATTTGGAAGAGAAAGAGAGCCAATCTGAAGTCATAAGATGGCCTGGATCACTCCACGCTCTTGGCCGAGAACGGATGAGATCTCACTTGAAAAGATTTTGACAGAGTTCTCACACAAATTTCTAAGCCGTAAGTATCTAAGCCGTACAATCTCACAGAAATTGACCCAGGTAATGGAATGGCTGTGCGCCCACCTTGGCCCCAGATATAGCTGAGTGAGTCCAGCAATAAATTGTGGAATAGCTTGGCAATGGGCAACGAGATCCTACAGCTCATGGATGCAGCACGTTGCTTCCATTAATTTAAACGCGGTGATCCGACCCACAACATTGGAGGAGCACCAGACTACTACATGATTTTATCAATAAGATTTGGTCACGGGTTGTTGCCGAATTGTGCCGATATGTTTCTGTCAACATTCGGGAGCTTTGTATTCCTCCGATCAAATATTTGTTGTGCCTTGATGCAGAAAACGAAAACTAGTGATTCAAACCCGTTGCGAATTCGCAATGAACGTGCACCGCTCGATATTACAAGGAAAGTACTGAGCGAGGCTATATCAAAAAAAGCGACTTAACTACGGCTTCACCTAAACTGCACAAGCAGATGCGTTCTATCAGAGGTAACTTCATCAACGTATCCAAACGCGGTCCCAACGGCGACCGTGTACGCGTTAATCCGCAAATAGAAGAGTACAACCAAAAAAATTCGCTCCTCCCGCATTGATGCCTCGATGAAAGCCAGAACAAGCGCCTGCGTGGGGACATCCAGGCAGGCCGGAGAGCCTGTCTCCATGGACAAGAGGATACAAACTCTGAAGTTGAAGAGGGGGATCGGCGATCTTAACCCGGTGTCTGCAATTATAATAGACCCACGAGGGTGCATGAGTTGTGTCAAATAGAACTAGAATAGTCCCCATCGGAATTTTCATCACTTGAAGCTCGAAAAAGATTCATTACCAAAGCTTTCGGGCACAGAAGTGGAGAAGTGACGACTGCATGAATTCCCCACTATACGATTGATGAAACTGGACATATAACTTATTTGGCTGATCCGCCAAGGTTGAAACTGCAGTTGGAACCGAGATAGATCAGGAAGTAATACTGCCAGTCTGGACCATTCCAAAAACCTGGGTCTGCAAGGACTTGATGTTGTGGGTTAAGAGCCTGCCAGACACTAACAAGCAGTTTCGGCAGATTTTGCTGTCTAATGCGTCTTTTGTGCGGGACTCGAACGCCATCTAATACCATTGAACTCTGACCGAAAGTACGCTGACCGTCAGATGACCAAGAGTGTAAGTGTAAGAGGAGAACAGTTAGAGAATGTGATTAATGTGTCTAGTCAGAAACAAACAGCCGGAATTCAGAAGACTCCAATTCTTTAACCGGGAACTGTGGGAAGCGAGTCCGTGACCATTCGCAGAATTTTTCTCACCCCTTTTATTCCATGTCCAAAAAAAATGCAAAAACTCTTCCGAAGGAAAAACAGTCTTTCTTCCTGTGATTCTCGGCTTTCAAAGACCCGAAAACGGCGGCGACGAGCTATTGACCCCTCAATCGGTTACTATATCTACACCGAATGTGCCACTGAATTTAAGGGAACAGAGAATGTCCAGATGGCTGATAGCTCTCGGGAATCGGTGTCAAACCCGATTACTGACAGAACTTCTGTTTGTTCTGACTTGCCGTGTCCTCTTAAGACGAGGTATCATGACCAGTCATAGGAATTCACTGTGGAAGGCTCATCGCCACATCTAGCGTAAAACGGTTCGAGAATGTTATAACAGTGGAAGAATTTCTCCGCCAAGGCAGTTCCAATCATCAGAAAAGGTCTAGAGCGCCTTTGCTCCCTGGTTTGGCGCCTTCTACTCGTATTCTCGATGAGTCTAGTGTCAATCACCTGAAATTACGTTCAAGAACAGTGGTCAGAAACCAGTCTCCGGGATTGGGGTCTTCCTCTGTATGTTCTGATTCGCATGCGATACCGTCCAAGCACCAGAAGCGGGATCCGTGTTACGGACGCAGACAGAAGCGGAATTTTAAGGAGCGCATATATCAGGCTGCTATTGCTTCTGGGGTCGAACCTATCAGTATTCTGGTCCAACCTAAGGATACGCCACTCTCAAAACCACCCCTTTCTTTCCAACTATCGTCTCCTCCTCGGTCACGATGTAATCGGGGTTCAATCTTGACCCCTAATAGAAAAAATAACCCCTTCCAAGATCCACGTTTTGCCCATGCTCCTTACCCAAGTAAACCAAAGGTTCCATTGTCTCGTCGGCATATCACTTTACCCCACCATTCAAAAGTATGCTATCAAGAAACAGGAACGAAAGAAACAGATGCTACACAATTGACTTTCAAACCCTTACATTTCGTACCTCTTCTGCAAGCGGAAGAAGGTTACAAGGCGCTCTTTGTGCAATTTCAGCAGTGAGTGCTTCAACATCAAATTTTTCAATTTGATGACTGGGTAACTTAGCTGAAAGTCTGATATTTGTCCAAACGTCTACTTACCCAGAACTAATGAGACAACAGAGTTTGTTAGCTTTGCCTTCCGATGCCTAGAAGCGTTCCATTGCCACCCATCCTGGTTTTGTAATCTCATTTCCTTCAAGAATGTCTATCACGAGTCAGAGAAACCGGGCTGGACGAGTAGCTTTCCAGAGGTTTTTGGCATGCCGAGATAAAGCTGTTTTTGTCTGAAGTTTTTGACTCTTTTTACACAAAAGGCACTGCAGGTGGTTGTGCTATGAATTATGTCTCATTTTCGGTTTTGGCAAAGCGTACACTTTGACCTTTTATGGGATCTTCAAAGGTTTCACAGAAGCCATGCACGTCTTTCGATGCTCGAAGTAATGGTATGCATCACTTATTGAGACGTCAAATGTATAAGGAAGATAAAGATGAATTTTTCAATGGAGATCCAGCTCCTAGCCGACACCACATCTTGAGAGTGTATCTTGGCCTTTCCTAATCTGATCCTCCCCATGCTTTTTAACCAGTAGGAATCTCCGAGTGCTTCTATTCATCATGGGTTTCTCCTGTGATTTAGTTGTGCAGGAGGCGTGGTCGTGCCAAATGATGTTACTTCACGCATAAAGCTAAAATGATTACTGTTAAACATGTACGGAAGATTCTGTCAACAGATTCAGGAGTTGCCAGGCCTTGACTGCGGTTCCACCCGTAGACAACGCATATTGGGATAGCGCAAGGAGAGTCGTCGACCATTCATGATGGCCTGGACTTCCTCAAACTGACGAACCGGTTAGAGTAAAGAAAACGAATTAATTCGACCAACATACTTTGGTCCCCTCTGGCAGTGGTATCGTCCTGTGGTGGGAGCGCTCAAAACGATCTCTGTATACTATACCCTGCTCTTCTTCGTACTCGATCGTCTCCACCGTTACCCACATCAGGACCAACCGGCCACGTTGGAAGCTGATATGAACGTCTTGTTTCTCAATTTCTGGTGGCATTTCAAAAGTGGCTACCATTGACTTTCTGTCGTTTGATTCGCGGAGGGTAGAACTTGATATGCAAACCGGTTTCAATGAACAATCTTCAGACGCGAGAATGGAACACACACATTGACTTTTGCTTCTTGACAGCTCTCGTTGGAGACACATGTGATTCCATGACTGGTATTCGTACACTTGGACCCTCTTCCTGAACGTGAGTGCCAGAAGCCAGCTGTTCTGGAGCCACTTCGAGGGATTGGACCTTGGGCTTCTCCTTCGCCATCTGACGCTCTTTTTTTTGTCTGATCGCACTCCATACATCATTCAATGAAGCAGTATTGGCGGGTGGGTCAATGATGTCATCAATGACAGAACCACCAGTATTGGGGAGATTATACAGTCGCTGAAGAGCCTGAAACTGGTGGCTTGAGGACATGGAACCTGATTGTTGAAATTTACGAGAGTCAATTTCGGAATGTGTATCAATGCCGAGTGAGTGATCTATGTCTGTGATGACAGAAGTGCCAAGTAGCGGGAACGCAGATTTATGCTGAGGCAGGTTGCCAGACAAAGTAGCACCTTCCTGTGGACTTGCACATAGGTCTCTATGACTGGGTCCATGAGTTGACATCTAAGTTCCGATATTAATTCAACGTTTTCGTTGACTAGTTCAAGGCCTGCGCGTAAAGAAGGAAACAGGCAACCGACAGGTGATTGATCGTAGTTGATGCCCTATAGTTCATCGGCAGTTGAGGTATGTGTCTGTGAACGTGTACCACTTACACACAGGCTGGCGCTTGGTTACACCGTTGGCAAGTAAGCGGGTTGGTAAACACGAGCGGACAAATGGGCGTTCAGTAATAAAGGATGATTCTGGGCGAGTCAATCACCCAGTGATAGTCAAAAGCAAGCTTTTGTATTGAAAGTACCACATTGAGCAAGCAAAGTTCGAAACCTCAGATCAGCGGTCTACAGATCTCATGTTGTCGTTGCCTCGCTGCTGACACGAGGCGTGATTATGTCACGTGGTACAAAATGTGGTGATGATCAACAACGACACCGGCGTCTTTTATACCATCATCAAGTCGAGTGAGTATTTTCATTGATTGATCCTCAGGATGGGCGACATCGTCGTCAGTCATCCAGCATGTTAGACTTCCAATGACCGTTTTCGGAGTTGCGGACGATCATCATCGACTTCTGATCTTTTTCTTCCAATGGCTTCATTGTGTTCTCCATTGTGTTCTCACCACTGACACATGTCTTCTTGCAGGCATCATGTGCCACATAACAAAGTGGATTGCTGTTCGGGAAACTAGTAACCGGTTATAACTACAATCTCTACAGCAGACCTAAACGTGGTACTTGTACATCAGGGGGGTTTGAATTTCTTATTATTGTAACCTGACGTTCCCCGACCCATTCCCAAGCGTCGTTTAACACCAGTGGTTTCCAATGAATCTGTTTTGGTTTCTTCCTTCGCACGACAATTATCTTGGTCGTTGATAAGGTTGACTGGGGTTGATGATTCGCAAGGATAACAGAGTCCTAGTGATTGCTTTCTTGGTTCAGATAGAAGGTGCCGAGATGTTGGTTCTAATTTTTTGGCATCTATTGCCACGAGTCCCGGTCTATTCTCATAAGCCATGTGCGTCATTGATATTAGAGGCTGATTAGCATGGTTCTCCACTCTCCTGGATGAAACGAAGCCTGCCATATAGTGAGAGGGTACAAGTTGCCCAAGTTGCGCAGCAGATAGGTTGGCCTCGTTGTGATCTGTGACGTTGCGCAGAACATATTTTTTTGCACTTTCATTCTCAAATCAGATCTCATGCTGGATATTGATCAACTTACTATTGAGCAATCTGGGATCGTACTTGTTCTTCTGAAGGTTCAGAGCGACTTAGAATTTGAGTTATTACACGGCACTCTGAAAAATCCAAGTTCGGAATTGTGTCTGTAAACAGTGACTATCAGGGATCAATATGCAACTCATGGCTTGTCAGGTACTCCTACTTGATTTTCTTGTCTGATTGATGCGAGAAAAGGGGTCAGGGTCCTGTTTTTCATCTCGCCAGCGATTCTTCTTCTCTCGGCGTGAGATAGATATAACAAACATTGCGCACGAGTGCATGCAACATAGAGGAGTCGTCTGATATACCATCAACATCGCGATTTGGTAGTCTAGATACTACCAACCTTTCCTCTTCCACATCTTCGCTTCTATAGAACGGGAAAGTCCCTACTTCGACTGCTGGGGCGTTAGAGAAAACATGCTTCATCGTACAAGTGCAAGTGGTTACCGGCAGGGATAAACACAACCGGCCACTCGAGGCCCTTCGCAGCATGACAAGTAACAATTGTGACTCTCTATCATATCATCAGCGAGTCGAGTGATATTGAGAAAGACAATATACCTACTTCCTTGTTGCCCACTTCGTTTTGATTGTCTCCTTCTGACGATAACATCGAGGCTTGCAAAAACAGACGAAGAGGGGTCGGCCTATATTCTGTCAATCAAGTCACAATAGAAACCAGACTTGTAGTAGAACGTACTGTTCTATCGAATCATCCTCATCTTGAATGTCGGCAGTTTTGATCTCGCTTGCAAAGGTGATCAACTCCTCAACGTTCTGCCAACGGCTCTCCCAGTCAGATTGTGTTCTTCTCAAATGTTGTTGATAATCTATGCATTGTAGGAGATTTCGGATAAGATCAGGGGGTGATATGCCCTGGTAGCCAATTTCGGACCAGTTTTTAAGTTCCCTGATTCAGAAGAAAACATACCTCTGAGGAGAATCCTTTCAGCTTCTGCATCACCTTCACAAAATCAGTGAGCTTTCGTCTAGCCGGTGGGTTGATATCAGGGATGCGATTGTCGCATATTTTTTCGGCGATCTTCAGCATAGAGAGTTTACTGCTGCGAGCCCTATCAGATAGTTGCTGCAGTGTCTTTGAAAAGTCAAACATCGGAGCAATTATCATCTTTTTACTAAGACGAAGAGCACCAACAGACGCTTACCTTCTCTCCAATACCTCGGGCAGGGACATTAACTGCTCGAAGGAAAGCAGAGTCATATTCAGGATTATCAATTAATTGCAAGTAAGCTAACAACTCTTTGATCTTATAAAGGACTTTAGTCAGCAGCAGAATTATCAAACAAACAAAAATGCTTACTTCTAAGCGTTCGAAAAATCTATGCCCACCTAGCAAGCGGATTGGTATGCCCTCCCTCTGGAAAGCATTTTCAAGTGTACGCGACAAAGCCGTGAATCGTACTGGGGGGTCGGTCAAGTCAAGCTTGGGCAAGTACAATAGTGAACTGACAGAGAACGGCAAAATCTCCATAACCAAGAAGACCACCTGTATGAGCAATTATCCTTTTGACCTCTGTCGCAATGCCGGTTGCTTCATCGTGCTCAGATTTCCGTAAATGGAGCACGGGTCTGCTTCCCGTCGGGTGCGAGGTGAATAAGGACTTGCGAATCCGATTTTGGTCTAGATGTTCCATAACATCATTGCTACGAAGGATTTAGAAACACACCTTGTGCGACAATTGCGAGGCTTGCACTCAGAATAGATCGGGTAGATCGATAATTTTGTTCCAATAATATTTGTTCCGTAAGTGGAAAATCTAAAACTGCTGAGCACGATTCCCATTCTAGACACATCCAACTCCCACCTTGTTGCATTCGAGCGAGGTTTCCAACCTCAGCAGATCGCCAACCATAGACTAACCCAGAGTGAGAAGAGGTCACATCATGTTAAAAGGCGCGAACTTGACTGGTCTGGGTCACCAACAACCGTGACGCATTTGTGGATGGCAAGGGAGCGCATGAGCTCATATTGCGTTATATTAGTGTCCTGACTGATTCAAACGTTAGATTTTCTGCGGGGTGTACTACTGGAACATACAATTCATCAACCAAAACGTGTTTACACCACTCAACAGCCTTCGTGTGGCAGCGGAATAGCTTGACACCAAATAACAGCAAATCATCGAAGTCTAGAGAATTGATTTGTCTCAGGGTACTCTCATAGTCGTTGTATACCGATGTCACGATAGAGTTGATCTTGTCAATTTTGGATAAAACTGAGGACCTGTTTGCATTGCACTCTGTGTTCATTGCCGCTGCATCAAATCCACGTGCTTTGGCCCTAGAAATCATAGACAAGACTGTCGACTCCCTGAGACTGATATCGTCTATGACAATCTTGTCTTGGTGGGGTTTGAGGAGGTTTTCCACCAATTTCTTGCTATAGGATTGAGCTTAAGTGCAGGAGTTGGTTGAATAAAGAAGCACCTCTCTTCTGCATCACATACAGTGAAATTGGGCTCCAGACCAACAACATGGGCGTATTTCCGCAGAAAGAATGCACAGAGAGCATGGAAAGTTCCAAGCTTGATCGAACTCGCGTAACTCTCGCCAATAATTGTAATCAAGCGCTGTCGCATTTCATTAGCAGCCTTGTTGGTAAAGGTCACGGCACAGATTGAGGAAGGAGGAATGCCATGATGGAGAATGAGGTGGGCAACTCGCGACGTCAGAACCTGAGAAACAATTCAGTTACTTAACATGAGTACCAGTTCACAAGTCAACCTTTGTCTTTCCGCTACCGGGTCCAGCAAGAATTTGAAGCGGCACTGTCGGAGAATGCAGAACTGCTATTGATCGGTAAATAGTACATAGGTCAATGTTTCAGCCCTTTAGAAGGAGTATAGCGTGCCTTTAAGCTGAGCAGTATTCAGAGAAGACAAGATAGAGGATGGAGTAGTGGATGCCATAAACATCCGCCACTACCTTCACTACCTTGATCAAATGATAAAATGGAAGTGTTTGTACAGTCACATGATGCGCCTATTGTGGCGTTCGAGGCCTACAGTTTGCGACTTTTAAAAATCGAAATAGCACAATCCTGAAATACCCACATTTCAGCGACTTTTTTTCCCTGTATATCACTCTGAAACTTCACTACACCCGGAGAACGTCCCTTGACCTTTCCAAAACAGGTTAAGGCTTTCTTCAGGGTTGATTTCATTAAGGGTTGAGTGGCTGAGCTATAATTAAAAGGCACTCGTAACTTTTCTTATTAAATTGCCACTCGTTCATCTTTCCCTGCCTTCTCAGTCTCAAAATACCTGCATCTCTTACCCCGCCGCTCATTATCTACAATAGTCCAATCGTTGGCCAATCCCCCCAAACACAAAATGGCAGCTGGCATTGCCATGAAATACTATTCCAATGCAGAGGAAACCAGCGTCAAGCCTCACACTATGTCTTCTAATGTCCGAAGTGACAATCAACTTCCATCATTTTGGTCTATGAGAAAAACTAGAAAGGTCTCATATAACCATGAAAAATGGTGGAAAGGGCACCTGAAGGGCTGGCGTATAGTCATTTTTCACTCTTGTAAGAGAGACACACACTTGATCCCTTCATTTTTGACAAGCGAGCTCCAGGGCTCAATCTGTTCTTTGTTTTTATTCCTCTCATTGTCAGTATCTTGCCGCCAGACATTGTAGCTTCTCGCTGAATAGCCCTTCTCATCAGTGGATACCCAGATTATTGGAGAAGGACATGCATAGTGTAAGGTTCGCATGTAAGTATTCGAAACACTTGGAACCAGACTAGCGCTAAAAAAATCAGTGTGCATCCTTGGCTTGGTTCCACTTGTGCAAGTAAGACGAACTCTGTATCAGCACATTCTTATATTACAGTACTCAAATCTGTCGCTTGATCCTCCAGCTCCATGACCTCCTGACAGGTGAACTCGCATTAAGGATAGGTGGAAATAAAACCGGCCTTCTCAACGCCAGCCTGGTGAGTATAACATTCTATATGCTACTCAAAAATACTCTTACCATGATCACAGAGTAACATGTAGGTACATCATCACATCGCTAATCAAGTTGCACTAACCAGCATATATTCAGGGTGGAAATTGTTATTTCTGTGAGTTGTCGCATCTACTTATTTTCCAGATGGAGTCCTCATTCTTGATCATAGATCAGTGCTCTGCGACGCTGCGAATTAGGCGTAGTACAGTCCGCACGTAAGTGCTTATCTAGAATCTCTTCCTCATTCTGACCTTTTCCTGTCAGTCGTTGGTTCTATACTGAGCAAACTATGTAAGCCTCATCAATTCTCAGTTCATCTCATCCTCATCGATTTTAGTGTTAGTTTTAGGACTGTGCTTCTTTGCGGGAGGACTACGTTTTTCTGAGCAAGGATTTGATGCAAGTGGGTGTTTTCCAGCATTAGTGGTTTGCCATGTGTGATGACAAGCAGCTGCAACTCAAATGAACACATCACTCATGAGTATAAGCGTTGGCGCTATCCTTCTGCCTGCTGCTTACCATTTCATGGAGGATGCTGAAAGCAACATCGAGACATCTGCGGCTCAGAATGAAAACATTCTTCGCATGTCTCATGGTGTACGTACCAGAACCCGTAACTGTTACTCTTCACATATCAACTCATAATCATGGTGCAGGTATCCATTGTGCTGCTCTTCAGTAAGATATTTCTTTTCCTTCTGTATTCCCTGGACTTGGTTATCTCCCTCAGTTTATTCTGCGTATCTTGTATTTCAGCTCTGGTCGCACAAACACTTGTATCACGACCGTCACAACAAACAGAGTCAGCCCTTGCCATTGCAAGTTCGAGTTACATTTCCCAAGAAGGCCCAAATGTCAAAGCACACGGGAAAACATTCTGCGGCATCGTCTGGTTCTAAATCTATCAGTTGCAAAGAACCGAACTTGAGCACCCCACCCGAACCAAAGTTATTGCCTTCCTCCGACGGATCACAGCTTACTTTCAACAACTATTACAAGAATCCCAGTACCGGAAAGAATGAATCACAAGAGATTCCAACTGCTCGACTCACCACTCAAGTGGTGCCATTGACTCGCAAAGATACATCCATGAGCAACATGTCTAGCGACACAATCGTTATAGACGCAGCGACGCCACACGAAGATCTTGATACAGAGGGTTTAGTGCAGGAACAGCATCGAAACAAGAGTCATGATAAAGAACCTCGCCTGAGTTGGACCGTGACACTGGGTTCCATGGTGATTGCAACGATCGTAAGCAAAAGCCAGGCTCAGGGAAATCTCCTGTGTTGACGATCATTTCAGGTTGTAGCCCTCACTGCAGAGGCACTAGTTGAATCAATGAATGGAGTCTCTTCTACGGTCAGCAAAGAGTGGATCGGTCTAATTGTACTGCCTAGTGTCTCCGCCGTAGCAGGTGAATCACTCCAGCATAACGAAGTGTACTTGACTCATCACGGCCGACAGAATGCATAACCGCAGTGAACGTGTCTGTCCGCGACGAATTGACGCTCAGTGTAAGCGTCGCTGTTGGATCGAGCATTGTGAGTCGAGGAACCTCGGAATGATGTGCCGCCATGCTTACTAATTTGAAGCAAACTGCGTTATTTGTCTTTCCGTATGTTTCCTTGCCACCTGATTGATGCAGCAGTGATTAACCCAGCTAGTTTCATGGTCATACTGGGTTGGATCATACAGAAGCCTTTGTCGCTTTTGCTTGATCCCTTTCAGTCTGTGGTAAGTAATGTGTTGATTTCTTGGTTGATGAATTCCGACTTAGCTCGTTAAAGGTCCTTTATCTCTCAGGTATGACAGCCCTTCTTGGGCGGCAGCTCATCTTCTAACACTTTCCATTATACAGTTCAGGTCATGAGTTATGTTGTAGCAGATGGAAAATCAAACTGGCTTGAGGGTGTGATTCTGATTTGTGAGTACCACAGGCAGCTATCCGTAATCATGTCACGCCAACCCACCATAAGGTCTGTATACTATCGTGGCAGTTTCATTTTGGTTTTACCCAGGTGAGTATGGTGTGCGCAACTCGTTATTCTGACCTGATATTGACTCTACAACCTTTGTGAAAAAAGGCTCAAACGTATCTACCCTTTCGACTTGTGTTACGATTGCCCCCGCTTGAGCCAACATATCATCTTATATTTGTTTCTCATAGCAGAGCTCCTAGCAACTTGTGTATTTGGGTCCTTGGACATAAATATAGCTTTGTGCAATAAGGATTTGATTATCGAGATTTGATAGAAGCGACACAGCTGGATCTAGC
>Ga0153987_1000353_pt1 | contig 15196 bp, 15 predicted proteins | sample TSNC071MetaG_FD_102279 | JGI IMG/M metagenome (GOLD analysis project Ga0153987, IMG submission 102279) | Attine ant fungus gardens microbial communities from North Carolina, USA - TSNC071 MetaG | ecosystem: Host-associated > Fungi > Mycelium > Unclassified | place: USA: North Carolina, William B...
ACATAACCTTCCCACGCTATTTATAGATATTACGTAATTAAATAGAAAGGAAAAGAAAAGGAATATTAATATTGACTTAGCTGTGGCAGCTAGTCAAAGTGTTCAGGGGCGATTCATGACACAGTTAGTCCTTTTTTCTAGGATCCTCCTAAGTCCATCCTAGATTTTTCCAAAGTTTGTCCATACAATTGTCCAAGATAAGTCCGTTGTTCCACTTTGGTATTCACTTCCATTCTAGTGCTTCCTTCTACTCTTCTGTGCTTTTGGACGACTACTCCTCCTCTTCCCATTTCTTCTTCTCCCATTCCTGATACAAGTTGTCTTTTCACTCCTGGTAAAAATGATAGTCCCACTCCACATAGTCTAAGCTTATAACAGGTATAAAGAAGAAAGGAGCTTGGCAGTAAGGAGGGCAAAGAATACAATGCACTCACAAATAATCTGATCAGAGGAATCAGTGGTTCATTTTGAATACAATCTCTCTACGATAGATCCCCGTATGGCTATATTGATAAAAGGAAGTCTTAAAGAAAGAGCCTGGATAAGGGAAACAAATGAAGAGCGGGGGATTGGATGGAGGAATATAGTCAGTATTCTGGCTGGCTGTCTTAGGGAATTCTGTCGACTTTCTTTCTGTTTTCTTTGTATGTGATTCAGACAGTTGTATTCTAATAAAAACCTCTAGAGTACAAGGAAAGGGACAAGCAATCTCAACCCTACCCTTTCTTCCACTCTAGAGCTAAAAAGCAAACTTGAGTGTCATAAACTGCTCTTTTCTACTAAGTCATTTTCATTATTCTTTTCCTTTTAATTTCTTTTCCTGTTCTATTTATAGCGTGGGAAAGTATATGTCACACCATGTGACAAAAGGAGTGATACTGTCACATCAAAGGTCATGTCACACATCATTTGGTTGGAAGTGCAGGATAATAGGTACACAGACCATTAGAAATGTGTATAAGTAGACAGACCAATGAAATGGGAACTCTAATGAGTTCTCTTTGTCCACACTGATAAAAGAGCAGTTGGCTTAATTCCGGCTCAGAAGTTGGCTCGCTACATCAAGTAAACTTAAGTTTAATTTTCTACTTTCTACTTTATTTCCTTACGAGTTACTCGATCTTGAGAGAACTTGGACATTTGCTTATACTAGGAGACTGATCCCTTGCTATGGTTCTTTGTAGTAAGCTTCCAGTTGTACAGTCAGCTGAAGTAGAGCTTGCACAAGGCTCTGGAAGTTCTAGGTAGTAACTACTGTATTGATGGCAAGCCAGACTACTAGACTAGGTAAGGACAGCAGTATTATGGCACAAGATGAACACATGCCTTTGAGATCCAACTAACAAGAGTGCTTGCAAGTGAAACTTATTTCTATTTTTAGCCCATTTTATATCAAATCTAACAGTATGCTCCCTAAATTCTAATTACCTCCTCTGTGCCTACTTGTTTGCACACAACTGTAACCTATCTTGGAGACTACAGTTCTTTGATTTGCACTTGTCATCCTTGTTTCTGATAAAAGACACACCTCTATTAACTTTTATTCCCTATTAGTGTCCACATGTATCTAAGGTATTATATATTATGACATATCTTGGACAGGCCTCTGGACATAGACAGTTGGTGGCTGTCATAACAGACATGCTGTGGAAGATTAGGAGTAACACCTCTGGGAAGGTGTAATATTAATAGAAGGACATAACATAGGAACGTCTGTGTAATAAACACACATGGACACACAACAGTTGGACATACAGTAGACAAGACATAGGAGTAATGTACATAAATACTTCCTAGATACATGTGGACAACCTAGTAGATACTTTGTATAAATAGTTAGAAGTAATACCAGGAGAACTCATCAAGTTCTCATTTGACATCCTAGTTATTGAGTGGTACCCCGTTTTCTGAATCCTCTCCCTAAATCCTTTCTAAATTGGTACTGCTGCTGCTTGTGGCTAGTTACCTAACACTATAATTGTCCTAAGTTTCCAAGATATGTCTACTGTGGGTCCATTTGTCATTAATACACATAGCTCTATCAGAGAACTGTTCCCATGTCATTCCTTGACACTTAACATTTCTAGGATGTTATTCCATACTTCCACAGCCATTCATCAATGACAGCTGCTGACTGACTATGACAGAAGGCCTGAGGCCATATCATTACAAATATATACTTGGAGGAAGAAAAAACCCCACAGATCACAGAAGTAATCAATGATGGACTTGGTTTGGACTTAGACTTAGAGGACAAGCCATCAGATCCATACCTTGAGTTGTAGATTTAGTTTCTCCATGGTTTAACATAGGAGTAAAGTTGGGATCAGTAAACAAGTCATAGAAGATGTTATGGAAACTCTGGATTCTACAAAGTTACTCATGGAAGACCAGATATGGCTCGATTATCTCTGGGACTTTGAAACAAGAGGAATCAATCTAGATTTCTCTTCAGTGCTATTATCTCCTGGTCCAGACACTGATTAAATACTTCATTTATCCTTTTGAGGAGCAACTCCTCACAGTCACTTTTCTTGTCACAAATAGTAACAGACTACTGACTCAAACTTCTTCTTCTTCTCTTGTCTATCTTCCTTGTAACACACAGTGACACTACCTTGTAATACTGTGACTCTTCCTTGTAACACATAGTTACTCTTCCTTGTAATGCTCTTGACTCACATTAGTTACAAGTAGTTACAAGTTCATGTAATGGTAGGACTATAAATACAAGTGAAGTGAAGAGAGGACAACAGTTCTCTTCTTTCTCTTGGTTTTCTCTTGAACTATAGGATACTCTATCCTCAGGACTTAAACCAGCAGACTAGCCAAGCTTTAGAGCTGAACTGCTAGACCTGAACACCATCCCATTGTGCTCCTTTGCATATAACTCTTCTGAAATCCTTAACTGGAGCCTCTTGCTGGAGCCCAGAGATATTTTTTATTTATTCTTTTATTTTATGCTACTCCATTTCTCTGTATTTTCCTCTGTGACACCCATGTTATGTCAAGTGAGGGAATATGGAATGAAATGGAGACTTGTGTTGTGTCTGGATGAGTATTGGGTCAGCTTCAACCTTATGTTATGATCTCAAACTTGGTGTTTGAGGTTCTAAGATTTATGTACAACCAGGTCAAAGCCAAGGAACTAAAGAGAAAGTCAGATACATATTAGTATTAGTGTTGTTAGGCTGAGTTGTGAATCACATGACCAGTATAACTTGGGTTGTACGCTTTGTTGCCATCAACAATGAACACCCACCGCAAGTATACCGATGAGGAGAGGCACCAACTTATTGCGAACCTCGACATTGAGGGTCAGTTTTTGTCTCATTGCGAGTGCAGCTGTTGTAATCACTATCAACAGTCGCTCACCGAACCCGCCAATTCGAATCATGGCTCGCAGATCGGTTAGAAAACTTTACCATCCACCAAGAAGGCCTAGTATCCCGGATACCTCGGCAGGTCAGGTCCATGACAATGCGCGAATTTGGAGAGAAATACCAGGGTAATGTCCAAGATGCGCTGCGGGGCTTTCAGACAGAGAGACTTGTCGCCGCGGGCGCCGATGCGCACTTTGGAGAGATAGATAAGAACGCACGAAAGAGAAAATGGGTCGAAGGTGTTGAGGCAGAGATGGAGAGGAGCTTCACCAAAGACGGGGAGAGTTCGAGGGCAGCCAAGTCTGGTAAATCTGAATCTCATTTTTCCTTTCTGCAGTCCTCATGTTCCTGACCAGCTCGGATGGCACCTTCTCCATCGCCCAACAAGATCACAAGTTTCTCAAAGATGCCAGGAGCTACTCCACGGAAGCGACTGGTTTCAGCATCCAACAAATCCTCAATACGAACCGGTGTATGTTGGCCACTCTCTGCTTCAATATTCCTTGTGCTAAGGTTTTTCTTCTAGTCAAACACAGTCTCCCGTATACCTCCATCACCTAGTCCCTCGAAATCAAGACCACCCTTTAGTTTGTACACCTCATCCAACCCTCGAAGCGCATCACGGCCGACATCTCCCACGAAACGTTTCCCTTCAAGCTCAAATTTCAATCCTTCACTACCACTCAAGACCATCAAGTTCCCAAATAGCAAGGCTCCACCAGGTATTAATGGAAGCAATGGTTTACCACCAACCATACGTCTCCCGAGGAGAGACGAAAGCATGCTCAGTATTAACGGATCCCCGCTTGCTAATCCATACCAATTTGGCATAGGCTGGTTCAAAGGCATTGAACAAGCAGAAGCAGAAGAAACCCATACCTTGCAATCATCTCATTCTGAAAGCTCAGCAGATGAAAAAGCATCAAATACCCGATCGAAAAATAGCATCATCATTCGAAGAGACCCATCTATTGCATTTAATTCTACCCTCAATAGTCATTGTCGCGCGAATTCCCAGTCTGATTCTCACACTGCCTCACAAGCAACCACCACATCCCGTATCTCCGCGCAAAATACCTCATTGAACTCGACGTCACAATATCCAACTACGCATCTGCTACATGAAACATATGTAACACCCAAGCCCCCGATACCACGGTCATTCTCAGCACTAGTATCGATACCCACGAAGGACGGCCAAGTTTTGGAGTTTGATCCACTTCAGACATCTCCAGGGGCTATCGATGTACTAGATGGCATCACCGCCAGCGCGAAGAAGCAAGCGAAAGCAGAGATGGGCAGACTGGTACAGGCTGCTGTAGACAAATGGAAGATCACATAACTGGGAATGCCGCTTTTCATCGTCCTTTTTGAGTCACATTTTGCATGCTCGTACTTATATCGTTCACTCTCTTTACCTCTCATATCTGATACTATCATCTTGGAGGTGTTACCTTCGTTCGCTTTCGCAATTCAGTACTAGCATGAATATCAACATCTTTTTATCCACGTGCTATCCTCGCCCCTTTCTATGTAATTCTTAGACCAGATCATCAACTTTGATGCTTGAGTATCCAGCTCCCGTACTCGAGAATCTTGAGATGAGCTGCGCGACATTGTCGACCATCAATATTGCGTACTTTGACGAGAAGAGTGAGTTTATCTCTCGATTGACCAGGATGGAGACTGAGGGACTATAAGAAGTAATCCTGAGGAATAGGTGGGAAGGCATACCGTCGTTGTTGAGCTTGTAGTTCGAGAAATTGGATCAGAGGGATCGCACCAAGGGCAAAACCTTCCCCTCTTGATAAAGAATAGCGACCTGTTGTAACATATCCGATAATATCTTCCTCAGGCGCTCGTTTATTGGCCATCTAAAGACAAAGAATGAGCTACCAAGCACTCTAATCCAATCAAGCGCAAGAGCTACCTGTAGTGGTGTGACCGTTGTTTTGTTTCCTACGATCAATTGTTCCCATATCGTAGTCTCCTCGTCCGGAACCCGGTAAATCATAGCCATGTCCTCCGGGACACCCTCCCTGAACATGATCACTTTTACATTCACCAGAGCATGATTGAGCAGATCGTCTCCACTAGTCGAGGAGCTGAGGGGTTCAAATGACCGTTTTTGACGCAATCGATTCATTTCGGCAAGGAGTTCTGAGCCAGAATTGCCTTGATCAAAAAGCTCAAATATTCGAGTGACATCGAAACCTCGAAAGAGCCAGGGTTTCACTTCCGGCTCACAGACTTCCATACCTTTTGAGTCGTTAGACATGTCAATAAGAACTTCATCGTCCTGAGCCCGCGCGTTATTCACGCTATCACCTCTTTGAGTTGTTGTGAACTCCTGACCCTTTTCCTTCTTCTTTCCTTTTTTTTGGTTGTTTGATTTTGTACCAGGTTGGGGCTGGATGAAGGGTTCAGCCTCCTTCAACCCGAGAATGACCTCCCAATCTGCTTGCCAAGGGTTCCTCACGCCTAACTTTTCGTAGTTGACTCTCTTTGCTGGGGGCTTCCTGAGCCAGACTGCTTCCTCTTCACTTGCTTTTCTTGCCGCCCACTCCTTGTAGACAGAGGAGGAAGGATAGTCTCGAGGAAAATAAGCTGTACCAGCTTCATAAGCCTGGGTTTGCCGTTCACGTTGTCCACCAACCCTAGTCCCGGTATATATAAGAGAATTCCAGAATGCCATTGACCATCCGGCAGGAAGTAAGAGGGTGTAGCCATGGATTGATCGACTCTCTGCGCCTGGAGTTTCAAGCGTGCGTCGGATGAGAATTAAGGGTATACAATCGTCTTTTTGTGTGGGGGTAAGTGCAGTTCCAGGCACGAGGTTCTATGCCGAATCTAGTTCAGGAAGGAACATGGCTAATGGTCGGGAATGAAAGGTACACTGACCTTGGCACGACGTTCATCAAGATTTTTTTTCTTGTAACGTGGCTTTGATAACGTTTTGCGGATGTCCTGTTCCCATATATCGCTTCTTGCAAGATCTGCACTGGGGAAAATGGATACCGTCTCCTCTTTGTACTCAATGGGTGCATTCTTTGGGGGAAAGCTGCATTGTGGTCAGCGATGAGGTAGAACTAGGGACAGAATACATACTTCAGCCTTGGATCAATTACAGTGAACCCGATTACTGTACCCCGAGGGATCGAACCGGGTGTTTGAATCCTGGATAAAGATGACCAAAACTGAGGAAGAGTCAATAAAATCAAACATGTCAACTCCTCGATAGAAGGATGTACGAACCACCTTAAAATCGGCTCTATCATCTGCATTGACTGCAGTCAATGCACCTCTCAGAACTTGACTTGACTTGGGCCCCATTATCTCAAATGCATTGACTTGTTCTCTTATATCCGCGATCTCAACTTCAGTCTCGCCAATTGACCAACTTGGTCGAGCGAGAATCTCAGATGTGGCTTTTCGTAGTTCCCGAGTGACACCATCAAATATAAGTGGATGGAAACGTAGCCACAGTGTTCTCGACTGATTGTTATCGGCTTCGGAGGAAACTGTCTTTTGCCCCTCGACAATTGTTCTCTTATCCTTCTGTGTAAATCTACATTGAACCTGGTCTCCTGTCTGGGAATTTACAGGGCGCCACATAATCGTAGCAGGTCCAATCAAACCAAAAGGATATGCTTTACACTCATATATATGAGTATTGAAAATACGAGAACCAGTCACCCAGCTTCGAGTTGATTTGTGATAAGTAGGGAAATCAACATGGTGACGAGATACCCACCGGACAGCACCAGGGCTCGGTCCCTGCGGATCACAGACGAGTTCAAGAATGGCGATAAGTACAGGCTTGGGCCCTTTCATTTCGAGTGTAGCAAAATAGGAGGCGTCATGAAGAATAGAGCCTTGGATTGAAGCCCGGTGTGACGGACGGAACGATTTTTCTGTGGGATGAACCGCCTATCACGACGTCAATCTCATGAATCACAATTGGCATTATAATCGATACATACCAATCGATAACCCCACATGGTTTCCATTTTCATTCGTTTAGCATGCCAGAGGTGAGTCTCAAGCCAATTCTTGTCGCCTGAAGGAAAGTCAGCACCATTACCCCACTGCATGCTAGATAATTGTACGTTGTCGTTTCAGGAATGAGGTAGTTTTTGAGACTCTTTTCGTCCTTCCTGCCTTTGGTAATTTCCGACTAAGAAGTTTCTTTCGCATGGGGTCCATCTAATGGAAAGAAAAAGATAAGACCAGTCAAGTATATCGAGCCGTATCTTGCTTACCTCTGCTCTAGCCTTCTCTCTGAGTCGCGCAGGGACACGACGAACATTGTGACTTGCAGCTCTGCGACGTAGATGCCTAGGAAGAGCCTGCCATGCTCGTTGGGTTGAGGCGCCACTTGAGTAATCGCTGTCAAACCAGCAGCCAGGGAAACCTGTCTTAATACCTTGCAGTCTTTATGGCCTTCTCCATGGCATCAATTTCGAATGCTCTCGCCTATCGGTGTGTAAGTCATGGGGATCGAACGGTCATATTTCACAAACCTCAGCAAACTTTTCGACATCAATCGCACTTGGCAGACCGGCCATTCCTTGCTCGTATATCAGTTCAAATTCCTGTGAAATCATATATACACACCATTTACTACACCACTCCCAGGGCAGACTACTGGAGAAGGCTGAACAGGAATTGTCCTTGCCACGCTCATTCTTTGTTTCTTCTTCTCTCGTCCTGTCAATTCGTCTGCCCCATTTTTGCGTTTCGGCCCTTGACTGGATGACATCCTAACTACCGAAGAGCGATACAATTAAGAGTAAAGCCATTTCGGAACTTCAGTGCAAACACGTGATCACTGGAAAATGTTCACAGCTCGGTGTTGATACTCACGACGTCGTGTAGGGCTTCAATGGCCTCGAGCCTCCGTTTTGCATATCCTCTGCGCACTGCTACTGTCCACCACTCAAGTCGTCGATTTCTGACTAGTTCAGCCATTGTGAGGCAAGGGAATATCGTCCAAACCCAAAAGAAACCTGTTGGTGGAATTCGAGGAGGGTATGTCAAACTTTCAGCCCAATGTGCATAGAAAAGCTTAGGCGTTGTGCTGACAGAATCTTCGGATTTCTTCTTGGATTTTCTCTTGCCTCCTCATATGCCGCATATCACCTCTTGGATGAATATCAGAAGGCTTCAGCTACGCTGCAGGCTAGTGTTGAGGAACTTAGACTGACCACCGAGAAGGTTGGTACACACATACACAATCTAATGATCGAATCGCTGCAGCTGACACTGGTATCCGACACAAGGTTTCTGCTCACGTCAGGCGAATTGAGGCAGTTGAGAAAGATCTCAAAGCGTTGGGTGAAGTTTCGGCCTCAAAAGACGATATCGCTCGCGTAAGAGCTGAGGTAAAAAAATTGTACGATGGACTGCATGTTGGTAAGTTTTACAATCTCTCCGCAACTGCAGTTCTTTGTTCTGAGCCCTCTGACAGAATTCCTTGACCTTCGTGCATACATATGGGGTATTCGTGAGTCTGATTTCGACTTCCGTTACCTTCAAATTCTAATTCGATGTCTGCAGAACAAGATGTTCATAAACTTTCAAAAAAGGATGGGACCGAGGTCCGCATATAGATTCTCCTTAATTCTTTCACACAATTGTTCCTGTTGCTGTCTTTGAGGATCTAGCAGACGTCTCCTCTTGATACTATCACGAAGCCCTAATGGCATATGTGGTGCTTGTAGTTAGGAGAGAATTCTGGCTTTCATGAGAACGGCTAGAGGTCAGGCGATCCTTGATGATTTCTCACATGTCAGAAGTCAGAAGTTGACCCCGGGACATGAAACATGTTTTTAACTTTCACTGCATGAAATGTTTTGAACGATCCAGACCTTAATCGGAGTCTGCCTTTGAAGTTACTTGATGAATGTTTGATGAATGTCCCGGTGATCATATAGCATCATCAAAAGATGGCCACTGGTCAGGCATGTAACCTTTGCCCTACTCGTTGCATTTATGTATATTTTAGAATCAGCCTTTTCGCTCAAGTCCCTTGTGAGAGTTTTGTGCCGATTATTCATTTCTACAGATGGATCACAGTAAAACCAAGGCAACTATGTGAATGTCTCCGTCATCCCTCAGCGACAGAATACAGCTCCATTATCCATCTCCTCCCCCTAGTTTAACTTCGCCTTTTGGATTCAAGTTAGTTTTTGATTTACTCTCTCAACAACCCAGATCAGATTTTGGAGTTTTTTTGGCCTTCCTGGGAATGACTGTCTGCAACAAGTGATTGGAGACCGTGCCTTCACTAACGCCAAACGAGTGGGTGGTGTCGATGGGCAAGTCGCAGTTCTCATTTATCGTGCTCTCGAGCGCAAACTGAGGGATCAAGGCTTACTCTTTCACTTTTTTCACAGTTCGGAGCCTTTGGGGTTGTACTTATGGCCTGAATCTAGCGCGAAACATATTCATAGACATGGAAAAATGTTCCCAAAAGGTTGGGACCATCCTAACTGTCAGCGGGCTGAATTTTGGTGAGGCCCCTTATGGTAGTGTGTGGTAAATCACGGCTCTCTTTGATTATACAAACATTAGAAAGATAATTGCTACATGGGTCGGGACGAGCAGAGGGGTGAAAGGGGGGGCGTGCAACGAGCAATGTCTTCGATACACCTACTTTTTTGTGTCTACATCGTGTAGCATAGTTATGAATACAAAACGTGAAACAAAAAAGTTCATCTTAATCTACTGAGGCCAGTTAAATTTGAATCTTCGATCAACCAAACAGTGAACATTGATAAAATCCAGCCAATGACAGTGGATGAAACAACACATGTTCGAACGGTGCTACCTCTTCCATGCCGGCCGGCGCGATACTTAAGAAACGCATGTATCCTTTTCACAGATCCTCCAAGGGGTTTGTTCCCAGTTCAAAATGGTTCAAAGCGCCATGAATTTCGTGATCGGCCGACTCCACTCGTTCTTAGTTGCCGCTACGTGTTTTTCAGCAATCTCAGGCACCACAATCTCCGATATTCAAGGTTACCGATACCTGAGCCCTCTTGCTGGCCAGTCTGTTCAGAATATCACAGGTATAGTGACTGCCAAAGTGAGTGATAATTTTTATTGTCAGAAATCCTTTTTAGCTGTATTTCTAGGGTTCCAGTGGATTCTACCTCCTTGAAGAAAGCAAACCTCATGATATCCGTATCTCCCATGGTATTCAAGTCTTTACAACCTCAGTTTCAATCCTTGAACAAGTCAATGTGGGCGATCTGATCAGTCTTGACGGGAAGGTTGAGGAATTTCGTTCAAGCAGCTCCCCTAACAACCTTTTCGGGACTGAAATTAACTCTCCAACCAACATTGTCGTTCAATCTTCAAACAACACTTTCCCTATTGTCGTCCTCGGGAGAGATCGCAGTCCACCTACTCAATATCTGTCTGTCCTTGATGTCGGGCATGATGGCTTTCTTTCAGTCCCTAATAATGCCAGCCGTATCGACACAGTGAATGCCGAACTACGACCCCACCTCTACGGCATGGATTTCTGGGAAAGCTTGGAAGGACAGATTGTCACCATTCGCAAACCTTTTGCTACCAACTTCGAGAACCAGTTTGGGGAATTCTGGGTTTATGGTGATTGGCCAGTGACCGGTAAAAATGGTCGCGGAGGTATTTCTATCACTTTCGGTAGGGCGACCTTTCCCATGCCCATGTGAACTTCGTGTACTCATGACCCTACAAAGGTCCCAATGGTATACCAGATGGAAATCCCGAAACCGTCATCATAGGTTCTCCTCTTGATGGAACGAAGAACCCTGCCATGGCCGTTGGTGTTGGCTTGACCGATATCACAGGTCCCGTCGTCTACCAGTGAGTTTACATCTGTCCTGACTCTCCAGAGGACTTTCCTGAGGTTCCTTGAAGATTCGGTTTTTTCTACGTGCTCCCATTGACTGCTCCTTGGATCATCTCGAGGCCCAGGGGAAAAATCTCTCCCACCAGAATTTTGTCAAATGACCATGACCCCTGCACCGTAACTTTCGGTGACTATAATGTCTGGCCCATCTTGCATCCTCACCTGGGTTGAAGCTGATTTGCTTGCAGGTTGAAAACATGGCACCAACCTCGACACATATACCTAACGTTGCTTCACATATAGTCGACCTTATGAAGACTCCCGACCTACTGTTCATCCAAGAAATCCAAGATAACTCCGGTGAGAATAACGATGGGACCGTTGCAGCGGATGTGACCCTGGCAACTTTGATCAATGCTATTGAAAGGATTAGTGGTGTGGTATACAACTATACTCAGATTGACCCTGTCGATGGACAAGATGGTGGGGTTCCTGGTGGGAATATCCGAACAGTTTTCCTGTAAGCCTCCTCTTATGTTGTCTTATGCCTTGACTGGAGTCATCAAGTTATCGACCGGAAAAGCTCGAGCTCATTCCTGGTAAACCAGTAGGCGGACCACTGGATCCCATCGAGGTCAGGAAGAATACCCACGGGTTAGCGCTGAGGTGAGGCTTGTCCTATAACCAATGCATAGCACATTCAGGTGAATTATTTCCCAAGCCTGAATCCTGGTCGCATCGATCCCGCAAATCCAGCATGGCATTCTACACGCAAGCCTCTTGTGGGTGGTTGGCGAACTCCTAGTGGGAAGGAATTCTATACTATCAATGTCCACCTCAGCTCTAAAGGTGGTAGTTCTTCGACGCAAGGTGATGCCAGACCTCCTGTCAACTTACCCGTTGACACTCGCAGACAACAAGTTGCCATAGTGGCCGTAGGTGATTAGTCGATCTCATAGACCTTCAGACTGAAAATCTACGATAGGATTTCATTGCCAGCATGCTTGACCACGATCCCAAAGCGAAGGTAATTATTGCTGGCGATTTCAACGAGTTTATCCAGACTCGGTCTGTATTTGCGCCACTTACGAAACTCCTGACTGAGTTCGATGAAATGGTCGATATTCCACCTGTGGAACGATATACCTACGTTTATGACCAAAACTCAGAGCAACTTGATCACGCTTTCGTGTCTCCCGCCATCATGAAATACAAGAACAAGGCGGCCATGGAGCACATTCATGTTAATAGCTGGTCTCCATCCTTTAACGACCGCGTTAGTGACCATGATCCATCAGTCGGCAAATTCTTTGTCTGTGGATAGGGCGCCAAAGGATTGGTAGAGAGAGAGAGAATATATGATTTGGACTGAGTTCAGATTGCCAGTCAGCAAATAGATAGACCTTGCAACAATGGATATATCTGTTCGAGACGTACCAACTTGAGATTAATAAGACAGCGGTACGTGTCATTTGTTTTGTTTCCAACGGGGTTGCTCTGTAGTCCAGTAGACTTTCACGATATTCTACAGCTTCCTGGTACTTTTGAAGTCAGAGACAGATATGTTATTGTCGGTTCCACCGCTGGAGTCTACAGGTCATCACTGAGGAAAGAGTATCGCAAAAAAGCATTGTGGCAGCGTCGCTGATTGTACTGAGTGTTCAGCGACGCGATTCAAACAAATAGCGAAAGGTCCCTACTACTGGCAGATAAATATTGAGACTAGCCTGACACATAATCCTGAGCACCGAGGTGGAGAGGAAACTGCCGTTAGAGATCCGAAGATTAGGATCATTCATGGAACATACGGGCTGCAATTACACGAGAACAGTAAATCTTCTTGTAGGAGTTAAAATTAGCTCAATCGAAAAGCATAGAGTAAGAGATCACCATCCATCTGCAAATCGAGCTATTGAGTGAAACATGCGTAGTCTTCTTTTCGACAGCCAATGACTTCTGTATCAAGTTGTCATTGCATGATTGTTGATCTTCGTGGTAGTCTATCAACGTGGCCGATGTGTACGTCCGCTTACTTGTCCTGACTCGCAAGGGATCAGCTCATGAACAAGACATTTCAGACCTTCCTTATCGGCTTGGTGCTCCCCTCTGCCAGTGGTAAAAGTTTGCTTTCATAATATCCAGACAGGACTATCAAAGGAATGGAATCCGTGGATGCTCGGAGAGATGTTGTGTATAAATCAGTATTCGCTTGCGGTTGAATAGATTCACGGGTGGTCTCCATATGCCGAGCGTCAACAAGTTATCATTTCGGGATATCGGGGCCATACGACAGGAGGAAAGCGTAGTGATGCAGACTCAAGGACGGGTATTTCATGCCGTCGTGTTTTCATGAATACATAAAAGTACTGGTATCTTGCAATTATGACCCGTCTCTGTAAATCGGCTATCTATCATCTGGAAAGAGTAGATCTGACTACGCCCACCAGATTCACATAAAAGTCAATGCCAACGTTCAATGCATGAACGTCGTTACGATAGGGATGAAGGAGGTAACACAGGTTGATATGTGAAAAATATCGGTTTAGATATTTCTCATACCCGAAAGACTACAAAGAAGTGGAAGATTCCGAGATTGAATGAAGTTTCGTTGATCATCGAGGTATCAAAGCAGCAAGGGTAATTACGGCTGGCCATCGGTGCTTGCCAATTCCGGCATATTATGGTGCTGATAGCCGTTGAGCGCTAAAATTTGTATCCAGGGCCATAATCTTGCTGGCTTCTGAAAACTGGATCAGGCGCTCCAGCCCAGCCTTTTCAGTAGAGTCGAGTCTAGCCCACTCAGTCTGTGAAATTTCTGCAGGATTGAAGACGGACATCATGCATTTCCTTGTCCAAAATTTACCGTCTAGTCCTCCAACAAATCGTCTGAATTCAATCAAACCTTCATCTCGGGAGTATCGGACGCGGAGGATAGATTCATCGCAATCGGTCGACCAGGTATCACACGCGCTAAACGGTGCAAGTTGAGAGAGCGATACTTCAACATCACCGGGAGGGCCATTCATCATCAAAGAGAATTTTCCATCACTTGTGTAAGCGACGAGCTTGACTCCCTCAGTCAAGAAAGTAGAAGAGGGAGAAGATAACACACCTTGGGCGTCCGCTTACGCATTTGGCCGATCGCTCCCGAAGCCAGTTGATAAAACCTTCTGAGATCGGCTGGAAGATTTTCTCTTGTGTATTTACCTTTCAGGGGATTGGGGCGTCGGTGATCTTCTGAAACCAAATCCCCGTACAATTTGATCTACGAGGAATGTGAGGATCCAAACAGGCACAAGAATGCAAGGCTCTACTTGATCTTGGAGGGTATCGACGACCATGGCCTTTATTCCAAGTTCCTTCTTTGAAACGTCACTCAATTCGATGGAGACATGCTTGTTCTTGAGTACTGAGACGAAAATCTCCTTGCACTTGATGGATTGAGGCTTTAGACATGATATGTCAATAAAGGGAAGTTTCTCAACATTTCCCTGAGCTACAATGTCTTCGGAAGGATTGCCGACGGCTTTATCCAAGAATTTCTTGTCATCTGGCTCCATTAGAGCCGATTTTTTCAAGAACGGGTGTCCATCAGTTCTGTGATTCATTCTGAGTGTAGTTGGATCCGATACGATACGCCTCGGAGGGTAGGATCCCTGGATTGCACCTTCAGTATTACTAGGTAATAATTGCTTGAATCGCTGATGCTCGATACCCTCGAACGAAACGCGTCGTTCTCTCATATAACTTCCAGTTCCTCGAAGGTGGATAATTGGTTTGGCTGTGTGATCCTTGCCAATGCCGAGGAAGGCACCTGCTCTTTCCGAAAGAATATTGTGATGTGTGTGAGAAATCATGGACGAAACTAGAATGCTAGCTGATACGCGATCTGACGGTTGCTACTTGCAAGAATGAGCCTCTGATTCGGAAGGCAGAAAGACGGGAACAAACTTGGCACAGCATACTAGAG
>Ga0153987_1000355_pt1 | contig 15100 bp, 14 predicted proteins | sample TSNC071MetaG_FD_102279 | JGI IMG/M metagenome (GOLD analysis project Ga0153987, IMG submission 102279) | Attine ant fungus gardens microbial communities from North Carolina, USA - TSNC071 MetaG | ecosystem: Host-associated > Fungi > Mycelium > Unclassified | place: USA: North Carolina, William B...
GCATGGCTCCATGGAGCAAATGCACAGCCACACATCTCATCTGTCTTCTCCTTCCATATATATACTCTCTTTTTCTCTGTCTGTTAGTTTAAGTAGATATAGTGTATCTGCCACAGTCTGCCTATGAGCCCCATGTAATAAATTAATGATTTAAAAAAGACCAAGTAGGATTTGTATAAGTACTAGACAAATACAACAAAGAACTCCATCAAGTTCTTCCTAACACTCCATCTAGGGGTAGACCTAAGACCTTCACAACCTTGCCCTCACATAAAGGCAAAGGGGCAACACACCAAGTACTAGTAGATATAATTGATTGTTATATAAAAAGTTAGCAAAAAAATCATTCAAGTATCATCTTTTTTGTTTGGCTTGCTATTTGGTCATTTTTCAATCAAATCATGTGATCTTTTTTGTAACTTGAAGTCAAGAATCAGAACTTGATTAGTTGATATTTTCAAAATTTTCCCTGATTTATTTACCAAGTTATAAGCTGATTAATGGGAAAGTAACCAACATGCAAACAGTTTTTTTTGCCCACTGTATGCTGGTCTGAGAAACCAGTGTCCAGCATTCTGGCAATATTCTATTCTGGAGAGGAATCAATGGACCTGGTGACCAGGCCCTTCATATTGGCTGGTTGTGGCAATGGTTGTTCAAGTCCATTGAAACAATGACCATGTTCATTATGGTGAGCAGTCACCAAGATATCTTCACAGTGCCATCCATTCTTCCATCTTGAGTTTCAACAAAATGTGTCTGCTGAGTGACTGACTGCAATTGATTTCTTTTGGATACTCAAAAATTTATTTTCAAAATGCCATTGGCAGTATGTATATTGATATATTAATCCGAGTGCTAATTGATTCAAGATATCAAATCAGAATTTTTCTAACGGACGACTCAGTCCTCCTTTTTAGCTCCAGCACGCTTTTCAGCCTCGGCAATGGAAGCAGGGTCTGATTTTGGACCCTGTGCAGCTGTAAAAAAAGAAGACAGTGAAGAAGGAATGCGGAGCGATGGGACAGAACGTACGGCCCATAAGACTAGGAGTGGTGAAAGGACGCTTGAGATCGCCTGTAGCTGGTTTGTTGAGGATGTGGATGGCGACGGGCTTGGCGTCAAAAAGACCTTTGAGACCCATGAGAGCCTGGACAAAAAGGGGTTGGGTGAATTTGAAGTAGCCATGCATGACGGCCATCATGGCGATACCAAAGTAGGCTGAACGGAGCTGTAAACAAGGAATGAGAGAGAGAAGAAAGAGGAACAAGAGGACTGACCAATTTGGAGACTTCTGCAAGGTCGTAGTCGCGGACGGTAGTGGTGACGAGCTTTCCCTGGTCCTGAGACTTGTGGAGGGTAAGTGGAGAAGGCCCGATCGTAATGGGGACATACCATAGGACTTGGAGCCTCAACTAGAAAGGGGTTTGCAAACAAAACCAAAAAAGAAAAAGATGGAGACGAACCATATTTGAGGACGGTGTTGTCGTTCTTGCGCTTGACCTTTGAAAGAGTGAGAACAGTATGAGATGAGAGAGTAGATGCGCACGGTGAGAGAAACATAGTAGTAAGTGGCGAGGATGACGAGCTGGACAGCGGCGTAACCGATGCGGACATAGGTAAGGACTTGTGGATCGTCAAATGCAATTCTGCGAGCGACTGGGCAGAAACTGTTATTTTGTGAAGAAGAATACAAGAGACAACCGACGCTGCATGGCCACAAGCGACACAACCAGATTTTGTATAGCTGGATTCATCTTCAAATTTCCAAAGAACAAAAAACACGTCAACTCCACATACTTCTCTGTGTGCTCTTGTTTGCCATCTCCATATATAAGACTCTCCTCCTCTTCCTCTCCCCCCATGGCTGACTCTTTCTCTTTCTCCCGTCCCACCTCAGTCTCCCGCACTAGCAGACCTGTCTCAGCACACTCACGCTCCCTCATTCGCAAAAAAATTCAGTCTCAGGATCTCAATGCCGCTGACCTCCTCATCGAGCGTTTCTCCGCTTGGAAGACCATCGTCAAGCAACTTGCCTCCTATTTTGAGGGCATCGCTGACATAGAAAACTCTTCTGCCCGCGAAATGACCAAGATCGCCACCATCATCCAGGTTCCTTTCCGCTCTGGCAACCAGTTCCTTGGCGAAGGCGGTCTCCAGGTTCGTCCCCGCCATATTCTCCTATTATTCTCCTATTCCTCCTCTCACCTCCTTTCAGGATGTTTTCTACGGTATCCGCAACAAGACAAGGCAGATGGCCGATCAGCATGCAGACCTCGGTCGCACCATCAACAGCTCCATTGTTCAGCACCTCCAAAAACTCTTCGTCGAGATCAAGGCCCACCTCAAGGTCCGTCTTGTTCTCCTTGCTTTCCCCTATCCAGCTCAACTTTCCCTAGAATATTCAAAATGACACCGCCAAACTCGCTTCCAGCGTGGCCAAGGAGAGAGAGTCCTCCGCACGACTCATCGGCGAACTTGCCAACGGTATCTCCACCTTCAGGAACACTCCAATGAATCTTTCAGCCAAGGCTGATCCGTGCGTCCTCCGGAGCCCATCTCCTATTTCATTTGGTTCTGATTATGTCCATGTCCTCTAGTTACCTCGTCAATCAGGCTGTATCTCAGCAGCTGAACAAGCAGGTTCTCGAAGAGAATCTCCTTCAGAAATCCATCATCGTCATGCAGCAAAACAGCGCCCATTTCGAAAATGGCATCGTTCGTGCTATCCAATCGGCTTGGCAAACCTTCGACGAGTGGCAATCTCGGGCTGTTACCTCTAATCAAAGCGCCTACCGTGCGCTCTCTGCACACATGGCCTCCCTTTCCCCAGATCATGAGTGGATCTCTTTTGCTGCTCGTTCCGATCACCTCGTTGATCCCGATACACCACTTCGCGATCCCCATTTGATTAACTATCCCTGCAAGAACGATCCTAGCGTTAATCCAGTTCACACTGGTCACTTGGAACGCAAGAAACGTTATAGTCGCTCTTACGATGATTCATATCTCATCCTTACTCCCGCCGGCTATCTTCACGCTTTCAACAACTCGGATCCTTCTCATCCTTCCGGCCACGGTATCAACCCTGCCTTTTCCCTCTTCCTTCCCAACTGTACTCTTGGACCTCCCTCATCAGCTTCCTCGAAAGCCCACAAATTCCACATTGAAGGTCGGAAAGACGGCACAGGTACCACAAAGTCCGGTAGTCTTCGTGCTATATTCAGCGATAATACGCTTGCTTGGAGTTTCCGTGCACGCAGTCGAGAAGAGATGATGGAGTGGTGGAATGACATTAGGATGCTGTGTGCTAGATACCTGGTCGCCAGTGAACAGATTGAGAGGGATGGGCCTGTTGAACATGCTGTGAGATCAGCTGGATATGATGACGCGAGCGAAGACGGCAGCAGCATCGAAGAGGAAGCTGATCAGTCTTATCCTGAGACCGCTGTCGTGAGGAGGCTGTCTGGTTACGAGCATGACAAAAGATATTCTAGCATAGGTTCTCGTGCATATGCTGTAAGTCGTTATGCCTTTTCCATTTCCCTCCTAACCTATCGATCAATTTCAGAAAAAAGGTAAATCTACATATGGCGTGTCCACGGTATTTCATGCTCACTTTGCATCAACAGCCCCCAGTCCCTTCCCTCATACAGTGTATGACTCTCTCCCTGCCGTTCAAGACACAATCCCTCCTCAAACCACTGGTGCATCACTCGAAGCCTTGTCCCACACACCCAAAGTCGTACAATCTACAGGTTACATTCCGGATGAGTTAGCACTCGAAACAGGGTACACTGAAAATACCGTGCACGATTTTGAACACACTAGCGCAAGTCCTCTTCCGGTCCGCGTGGCAGATCCTTCAGGTTTGAGGACTCACAGTCCTCGAGGCTCGCCTCGTTCTGCTCATCCCATCGCGAATGGCTCTTTCAGTCTTCAGCCTGGTGCTTCCAAGCCTCGGAGCCCAGTCTACGCTGTTGGGACAACAGCACCTCATTATTCCGCTGAAGGCTACGGAAAGGCTGCATCGCCCGTTTTCCACGTACAGGACGCTATGGCCGCGGAGCCGGTGACGACCTTGTATACGGGTGATGCAGAAGACTTGTATGCAGCTCGGGTCTAAGTAAGGTATTTACTTAATCTAATCTTGGTTCTCACATTGCATCTCTTTGTAATTACTAACCTCAAGTTCGAGATGTACATCTTCTTGAATTTGCCCTTTGCCCAGGAGCATCCTGCTATTATTATTTTTCTTCGTTGTGAGCTGTAACTCTGCCATGGAGCGTCTTGCTATTGTTATTCTTCAATGTGTAGCTTTAACGTGTATTTTCAAAGGCTTTTATACTAGTATAATTGGTAATCTGTATGATTAATCTCTATCGGGAGTGTCAATGTTACTTTGTATCCTATCTCCCTTGTCTTCTAAGTTTGAAGGAAGTGCCAGTGCCACTGCTGTGGGCTTTGTGAGGATGGCAACGTGGCTGGCCTTGTGCAATGAAGGTGATTGACATCTCCACCATCAATCATGCTTTGCAACGCTTTGCAACGCTTGAGAAGATAATCTGGCATTGAATGTATCCTATTAGGAAATCTGCAGTTCAGACTCGAACAAAAACGGAAAACTTGGAGAACTGTAGAACAAAGTCAACTCGGTGATAGTCACGGTGAAGCAGCCGGACGTAAACTCACTACGAAAAAAAACAAAAATACATGGACAATGGTCGAAATGGAAACAGTTTATCAATTCTTTGTGGCGAGGGATGGAAATTGGGTGAAGGTTTGGCTTCGCTCATCTCCGATTAATTCATTCAATTCCTTGTCTGTCTAGAAGTTTTTTTTCCCGCGTCTCGTTGAAGATAGGACATCAAAAAACGTATTGTGAATACAAAGAATGTGGAGACTTTGGTTCTCGAAGCAGTGATCACTCGAGGTAGCTTGGGAGTTTGTAATCATAATAAAAATTTTCTTTAATTTGACCGCTCAAGTGGGTGTAATGATGAACGCATAGAGACGGCCCGCAGTATGTCCTCCAATAAGGTCTTCCGTTCGAAGCGCGTTACAAAAATAAACGACAATGAAAGAATCGGAGGAGGCGTGAAGGGAAGGGAAGGGAAGGGAGGGGGAACAAAAGATGAAGTCAAGCCTCGTGGTTTTAATCATCATCGGGAAACCCTCTTCGAAAAAAGTGTACATCGTTGCACATAGCGCTTGTTTGGGCGTCCTCAAGTTCTTTACATCGTACGATATGATGTATGTACTTTGAGATGGGGATCACGGACGTTTGAATAATAATATTGCCGAAATGAATGGCTTGACATTTCATCTCCAGCAAGAGCTCAATTGACCCCTCCAATACTGACACTACCATCGCGAGCTTTTTTTTTTACATAACATATTTATCCCAACCCCCCTCCCACAGCAGGAACGCAAAATGAGTAAGATCTTGTAATCTTACGAGGGGTAACTACTTTCATTGTTTCCTAAGCCCAATGAGAGACCCCAGAAATCCCGTGTTCTCACGATGCAAAACCATAAGGGAAAAAAACCGTGATCACTAGAAGTAGTACACGGCTGCATGGCATTTAGATAACGTGTTACAGGAAACATGAGGTCCAGACGTCTCGTAACATGATCGTATCTCGGCAGTTTCGATGACTTCGAAGCGGCGGCGTCTAGATAAGCGCCCTGGATCGTAACCTCTCTTGGAAGTCAAATTAACACCCTTCAAGACACTCTTGGATGCAGTAAATTAATAATAATATGAGCTTGGGATACCAAGTCAGCCCGTCGTCCGCTTTTACGAGTTGAGTAGCGCCACTTTTTGCTGGCTTCTACCGATTTTTGATATCCACGACGACGAGAGAGCGGATTCTGTCTAACCACCTGAATGGATCAATCTTGGAGGAGGTTTATTTTTGCATAGTATGTTCTTATTCCAAAACTTGCCTAGTCAGACACAGTAACATCAGGGGAACGATCCATATGTTGGCGGATGAAACATGTTCGTCAGCTTACTGCAGATCTCATAGTATTAGAACCATCAACTATTGATCCAGGAAGACGACCTTAAGATACATCTCAACTCGTCTACAACCGCAAAAAAAAAAAGAAAGATCAGTTGCTGGAGAAGAGTTTGACAAGCCCTTGTTGCCCAACTTCTCTCAAAGAGGACTGACAGCGTGACCACAGGACCTTACTGATCAACTATGCCTGATATATGCTTAGCTTAATTTCATGACATCCCGGATGTGCGCCGGATTTCGGTGATGTGCCAATTTCTATTTATGCGTGAGAATCTAGAGAATTAGTCCAAACTAATTTGATTTCCCATGCCAGTAGCGCTATGAGATCTTTGTAAAAAAAAAAACGCTGCTAGTTGGGGTATCGAACAAAGAAAACAGATTGAAAAAACAGATTAGGGTGAAGGCATAATATATTTCAGGTGATATAATAATTCCAAGGCGGATTGGTGACAGCTCGCCACTGACCAAATGGATCAAAGTCTTCTGTGAGTGATTTGTCCAAGTGACTGGACCGGCTTGTACCTTTTATGAAATAGCCGGGTGCCACGAAACGCCCTGAAAGCGTCGGCAAAATACAAAAGCAAGAAACTACAAGAAAGATACAATAGATGGACAAGTAACAAATCGTGAGCATTGGTTCACGGGTTATGGTGCAATGGCATTTTGAAAATGAATCTTTGAGTATCCAAAAGAAACCAATGCAGTCACTCAGCAGACACATTTTGTTGAAACTCAAGATGGAAGAATGGATGGTGCTGTGAAGACATCTTGGTGACTGCTCACCATGCCACTCTATGAACATGGTCATTGTTGTGCCATTTCAATGGACTTGGACAACCATCGCCACAACCAGCCAATGTGAAGAACTTGGTCACCAGGTCCATCGATTCCTCTCCAGGATAGAATGATCGCCAGAATGCTGGAATTATTTACCGCGTATTTAGATATGTATGTCAGCACCACGCTGTCCACTAGTAGTGTTTTCTATGGTGAAGTCACGCTGGATAAATTCGGGTGGAAGAATTCACCTTACCAATGAAAATCACAGAAATCATGGTCTCTTCCTTAGCCTCGGAGAATCAATTATCACTAGCCCATGTGGCTTGAAGAACTATTATAGGAAAGGTACTTCACCGTTGTTGCTTTCCACCCAATGAGAACGGATCCGTGCATTGCATAACATCTCCAGATTCTGCAGTTTACCTTAACTTGACCTCCCACCACACCCATTCAGGAAACACAGTTTGAACGGCATGTCAAACACCGAGTCTACAAATGGAAAACCGCCAATCCTTTATTGTGGCGCAGGTTTGCTCTTCCACAAGCGATGGCCACATGCGATATATTTTTTGCTCTCTGGTCAGTAGCACAGGACTCTGTCAGAAAAGTTCAGATCTGTGCTGGGGAGCCGACTGAAGAAGGATGATAGAGATCGCCAGAAATTTTCATAATGGATGATAAGGCACGAGGTTCCCACAAAACCTGCTCACCGAGCTCATCGGGGCAGTTAAAACCCTTGACGCTGCTGTCAATATCGGGTGGCAGCTGACTGAGTCCGTGGTTCAAGCTGGATGTGATGATAAGTTGGAACTATCGAAATTTGATACCTACGCAAGATCGGGGAAGCGGAACGAACTAAATATAACCTCATCTACATAATGGACTGGATGCTACGCACATTATACAGAGGTGTACAATCTAATCGATTATTACATAAAATATTATGAACAATGGTGCAAAAACATCGGCATGTCAAGGGAAATAGGATATCTCCGCCCGTAGAAGGGTTTTAGGCCGGCGCACTCCGGAGGCAGACAGAATTTATATCCCACAGCACTATTATTGTATCCAGATGGCGAATCAGGGTTGACTTCTAGAGAGCAGAGCATGCCAATTCGTGGGCGCGGCCCCCGCGCCCAAGGAGATGAGTCAGCATCTATTTTACAAGAACTATAGTGCAATGCAGAAAGAAACAGTTGGCTAGATTCAATGAATCGGCTTTGTACTCGTATGAAACTTGACTATGTAGTGCGTTAAGATCAGGAAAGACCAACCAGTCACCTTATTTGTCATACAACATAGACTCGACGTCCAAGTTAGTCACCCAAGTCTTCTAGCGTTGAAACGAGTTTCTGGGGGCTGAATTGATGATGATCGCAAAGTGAGGCGCCCGGGACAACGAATTCGGGAGTTGACAAGAAGCGGATAACGAGGGATCCCGTTGAAAGTGTCTGCGAGGCTGGGGCGATGTGGTCAGGCAGGTAATGAATTCCAATTTGGGCAGTATATCAGGGAGATCTCCTCCCGATAAGGTCTTCAAATTTGGTGGTCATGTAGCGAATAGAAGGTATCGCTGCCTTTTTCGGCCACACAGATTCACCTCATGTTTATAGTCTGAGGCTCCTGCCTTTTCAGCTGAATCCCGAACCTTGTTTCCCTTCCCCATCTAACGCCCAGCCTCCTCCGCTTTACACTTTGCCTGCGATACCTCTCACTTGTCCTTCCGTTTCAGAGAGCCTAATATCGTTGTTGCCATGCCTGCTGAAAGATCAAGGGGATCGAGAAGAGTAGAATCAGATGGTGAGATTAAATTCGACTGGCATTGACAAACTGACTTGCAAGATATCCAAGGCCAACGCCTCAGATGGAATCAGCCTATTGAACCTGCTGACAATTCTGGCATTTCCTTTGCCCCCAACGTCACTCCAGTTTCCTTCACCGATGTCCCTCCTCCCCCGATAAATCCCCCTCCATCCAAGATCATCATGTTTTCCCCTTCCGATGATAGTTCCTGTGCGTCCCGTCGTTCTGCCCACTCAAAGAAGAAGCCCCGGAACCACATCCCTCGTCCGCCAAACGCCTTCATTCTTTTTCGCTCATCTTTTATAAAAAGTCAGCACGTTTCGACAGAGGTCGAGACCAACCATTCGACGTTATCGAAGATTATCGGTTTGACCTGGCAGAACCTGTCCGAAGACGAACGACAGGTGTGGCATACCAAGGCGAAAACAGCACTTGAGGAGCACAAACACAACTTTCCAAAGTATGCCTTCAAACCGACTCAGGGCAAAAAAGGGGGGACGGGGGAAAAACGCAAAGTCAGAGAAGTGGAGCCGAAGGATATGAAACGCTGTGCAAAGATAGCAGAATTTTTGGCTGCCGGGATCAAAGGGCAGGAACTAGAGGCAGCCATGTCAGAATTTGACAAGCACCATGTTCCCGAATTCGTCACACGTTTTGAAGTCCCCATTACCGCCACAACATATCGCCGCTCATCGTCCGCCCCAGTCCCGAATACCGAAAATTCCAAATCTAGCCAGTCTTTCTTCTCGACTGTCACTGGCGCCAAGCAGCTGCGCGCATTGAGCACTTGTCCTGCCCGTTGTCCGACGTCGGAAATCAGAAACGCTGCAATGGCTGAGGAGCCGGTGCCCAAGGAAGAATCTTCGTTTGTAAGTCCCCTGTAACTCCATTTCGGACACATCGGCTTACGTACTACATTCAGGATTTCACTTCGTTCTCCTTCGACCACATAGCGTCCCCTCTTCCCACTGTTACTTGCGATCCACTGTCCCCGTCGACAACAGACTTCTTTACCTTGAACACAGACACACCCCTGGATAACGATATCGCATCTCTCCTCAATGAATTGAATCAATGCATGACGCCTACCTCATCCGATTTTCTTCACAGCTCTTCTTCCTCTCCCTTATCTGGAGTCAATGGAATACACTGCGAAAACGCGGAGCAAAATTTTTTTGATGCCTTCCTTTCGTACCAGCCATGTGGGCTTGATCCAGGTCTGCCCAATGAATCTTACCTTACCCATGACGTGGATTTCTCAGCGATTTATCCCACCGATCCGATTCTCGACGACATAGATTTTTCTACTCTCATGAACCTCATTTCTGTGCCTGAGTTCCAAATTTGAGGTTTTATGACAGGTGAATGTACGTTCGGATTGTTTATATTGTATTATTATTGTTTTCATTCTTGACTGTATCATACTTGGCACCACGTATGGGATTCCCATTGATCTATGGTGTATAGGCTCTGTGTGTCGCATCCCCGACTTATTACTGTTTATCCTTTCTCACAACCTTCAATTGATAGTACAACACAAAGTAGCTAGTATTGATGTTGTAGGGTTTGTTTATGAATCAATCCAGTATATCGTGCCTTGACACGGTATTTTTCAGATAACTTTAGAGTCAATTACCAGGTGTTTGTGAAGAAGAATGCTTTTACGACCAAGGGTAACTGTTTCTGCCATACAGTGCTGCCAAGATCAGTGACAGATGCTAATTACACCTTGTTGGTTTGTGAATGAATGGCTCAAGATGGCTCCAACTAGTGCTTAGGACAAGATGTAGGTAGGGATGTCCATTTCTTTGGTGGTGAGTGATGGCAATGGGTGATCCACAATTTGAAATTCATTCGTTTATCTCCTTTTGGATATTTGAGGCTGAAGCCACCCATCTTCATAAAGAGGATTGATTTTGATACTTCAAATTTCAACGCAGCGTGTCTTCAACTAGTATGTGATTCATCCATACTAGATCACTCATTTTTGATCTTCATCTAAGAACACATCTCTCTTGTGTTAGAAGATGGATACTATGTTTCCACCTGCAAACCTTCCTGAGAACGCGGCACTTCCTGTTGTATATATTATCTGCCACTCACCCCATTTCAGTGAGTGCCATGGAGCGCTTCTCTCATGACTGCCGATCTGAATCACCTAGATATAGGGCCAAGAAAAGGGTTGGCCCAAGTTCCTTTGGTGAATTTCTGCCTCAGTAGCTCCTCTGATATATGTGGAGTTGGGCTGCCGCCTTGGCCCTCTTGAATCTCTTCAAGCCGTTGAAGGTCAAGTTACAGACAATGATAGCAAAACTTGCAGTGCCCGGTCATTATAAGCGAGGAATAGACAAGCACTCAATCTCGCACGCAAAGACTAATCAATCGCTCTCAAATGGGTAAATATGGGTGGTTTCTCTTGTCAGGCTACGATCGAGAGCGCAGGTGCTATCATAAGCTCGATTCTCTTCTTAGACTCCGGTCTTCAGAAGTTTGCACGGGGAGCCATGAGCCCCTGTTGCTTCTTCTATAACGTATCTTCTGATTATCAGCTGTATTTATTTGAACGCGACTTCGACACATTTTGGTCCCGAATTCCATCAAGTCAACTGAGATATTTTTGTTGCCGGTGTTTGATCCTGTCACTTCCTCAGCTGGGGACTTGTCATACATCTGATTGAATAGGAACTGACTCAACCGAGATCTTCAGGCTGCGATCAGTGGACTACACGAGGAATTTACCTTTGGTCCTACCATTGATGGACCAGTGGGACTTTACCCTGACATCATTGACCATCTTCACGAAATCGTCCTTCATCGGTGGTACCAATCTTGACGGTGCTTAATCGGATATCATCTCTGATCTACAGAGGCATGGAGTTTGCGTCACAAGCGGAATTTTCGCAGCAGATAGCTGCAAAAACAGGTGTAAGGACATGGGGTACTTATCCACCCAGCCGCAACGTTAACTATCAGATTTCGTTGGGGTTAGTCGACTTTGAGAATCATTGTTTTTACTGTTTGATGTCAGTTCCATTTAGTTTAAAGTGAACCAACTGATCAATCGCCTTCTTCCTTGAGGACAACTAGAACAAATCTTCTGTAAGTAGGGTTGGTTCTTGACTCTGAAGGTCCACTCTGGGAACAGTTTACACCCCGAAAGCAATGGATCATCTATATGAAACGGATATGACTGAAGATACATTCCGTAAAAAAAACAGATTTTTTGATTCAGAGCTCGCTGTTTTTTTACATCGAAGAGAGGCAGTCATTAAATAAGAAAAGTGCCTCGGAGAATTTTTTCATCCATGTATGACATGAACTATAGCAGATACCATAAAGTCAATGCAATTTTTGCTTGACACCCACCCAACTGACTGCTCTTAGCTTCCTTTCATATTGTCCTGACATTGATATCAAGTCCTACAGCCAGTCCGGCTAGTGCAGGCTGACAAGTTTCCTGAGACCCAAACTTCATTCGTTTGGGTGTGCATATTTTATAGTCGAGTGGGTATCACCGCGTATTCTGAGTTCACTATCGACTTCCCATGTCGGAAAAAAACATAATTATTCAGACTAGCGGCAAGGATAAAGAACATACTGATAGGAACTCCTCTCTGAGCTAAGTGTAGGTTACTTTCATATATCGTTTTATTTATAATAAAGAGTCTGCCACTTAACTCAAGAAATACTATCAGAACTGGTAATTAGTACTCGGAAAAAGCAGTCATAGCCCATATTTCTTGTTCTAGTATAGTTTCTCTGGCTCACTAGAAAAGCTATTCATTTGTGACAATATAAGCTCAGGCGTCTCGAAGTCCAGTGGACTGAGGGGGAGAGATAATCGAGTATCATAGTATTACTCTGGAATCATAAATAGAAGTACCATGACAATGAGACCAATACGAGGGCGGATGTCTATCCTAATACAATTTGGGATATTCTCTTTACTACTCTCTTTACATCAAATAAATTGTTTAGGTCGTGCGATCATAAACTGAGTATGCCGTAGTGCTTTCAAAAAAATCATGACTCCTGATGAGAGGCAGGGCTCATCCTTATAGGAAAGCTGGGAGTCAGATATCATTCACCAAAACACTCCTATAATTGTTGATAGCAACTTTGAAATGATGTTGTAAGCGTGCGAGTTGCTAGACTCTAACAGGATAATCCAAAAATAAAAACTACCTATTCATTATACATGTTTTGTACAACACTATAAGGAGCTGAGCAGGTAACATTCCAACTTCTTTCTATCCTTTACATTATCATTATCATTTTCCCTCGTTTTTTGATTGTGGGAAACTTCCCACCACTACAGTTCCACCGGATCAACCCCTTCTCTCATTCCACAGGTGGATTTTCCAGGAAACTGACAGAACGTGTGCCAAAAGTTTGGGGCCATTAGGGAGCCGCCACGGTCAAGGGGGGGTGGTGCTTCGATATAACAATAACATTACAATTGTGAGAATCAATTGTAGCCACCATCTATGAGCAGAACAACGGTAATTCACTTCTTCTGGACCCAAGATATGCTGTATTTTACTATGGGGCCGGCCATGCGGTACGTACACCGAGTTGAACGCTCCTTCTTTCCATGGGGCCTGGTTAAATGCTGAACAGATTTCAGGACTAAGCGATGCGGCTGTTAACTATCTTCTCATATCACCTTACTCTTGTTAGTTTCAAATCTGCGTGGGCCAATGCACAATCAGACGTCGTTAATAGCGTCACTCTCGATGGTACCACCTACGTCAACAAGGTCAGTATCATATATTTTCTTTGGCCCTAACTGGCTATACTCTGTGCATTCTAGGGCTTGGTTGCCTTTGGCCTTATTCCTTCAGATTTCAGGGATTCGACCGGCGATACAATAGGTGGCATTGGAAGTGCAATCGCCCTCAAACCCAATACATGGACCTCTAGTAATAGTAGTCAGTTCAGGGGTACTCTCATCGTCCATCCAGATAGGGGATTCAATATGTAAGTGGTGGTTTCAGGACCTTCACAACACTTGGCTCACAGACATTTGCGACTGACTAGTAACGGAACAATCGATTATCAGGCCCGCCATCATGAAATTGACTTCATTTTGACTCCATACTATGACTCAAAGAATCTGGATTATGCTTCCGCTCAGCAGACTCTTACGCTCGAGTACAAGAAGACTGTACTCGAGTTTGACGGACAGAAGACGACTAGCGGACTGGACCCCCAAGGTGTTCGCAATTCTTCCGGTTCTTCTGCATTCCCCGGTCCATTACCAATCGTTTCAAGTACGGATGACCGCTTGGTGCTCGACGTAGAGGGAATTATTGCAAATTCTGATGGATCGTGAGTACAACCTCAGCTCCTCTGCAATAAATCTAAATTCCCGAGTGAACAGGTTCTGGATTAGTGATGAGTATGCACCAGGAATTTATCGTATCTCATCAAGTGCCCAGGTGGTACAATCACTGCCGATCCCTGAAGCCATTACGCCTTTGGATAAGGATGGAAATCTCTTTTTCACTTCGGAGGATGATCCAAAAACAGGTCGAGCCGGTAATCAAGGTGAGCTCCTATAGCAATGGATCTTGTTGTCAGTCATCCTCACTTGATCTTGTTATCAGGTTTCGAGGGCCTTACAATTGATCCAAAAACTGGGAGGATATACGCAATGTTGCAATCCGCCACCATTCAAGATGGAGGGGATGACAAGACAACTTCACGCTATACTCGACTTCTGGCCTATGACGTCCAAGGCAATCAATCCACTCTTGCTGGAGAATGGGTTGTACCGCTGCCCCAAAGTTCAAAAGGAAAAACTAGAGCTTGCAGTGAAATTGCATTCGTTGGAGATGGAATATTCCTTGCCCTTTCCCGTGACGGACATGGTCGTGGTGATGACGGTGGCGATTCCAAGTCCAAATATAAGAGTGCTGATTTATTCTCCATTTGCCAAGCGACTGACATCCACGGATCCAAGTTTGATGATCCTTCGAATCCGGTTGCGACAGACGGTAAACTCGATAAATCAATCGAGCCTGCTACATACATCTCTTTTGTCAGTTTTATCGATGATGATCAATTGGCCCGCTTCGGCCTGCATAACGGTGCATTATTCAGTCAGTGGTACCGTGAATTTATGACTTAAGATGCTACAGACTCACCTGACGATGAAAAACTCCTGGATGCAAAATGGGAGTCACTCGCTATCGTACCTGTCGGTGATGCCTCATACCCTGATGATTACTTCCTTTTCACCGCTGTATGTCATCCAATCAAACTGCATATATTTTCTAGTGAATTTACTTTTCTTACAGTCTGATAATGATTTCATCAGTATTCACGGTATTTCTCTTGGGAAACCGTTTGATGCTGGCCTCGATGTTGACAATCAGTTTTTGGTATTTCGTGTTACATTGCCGGGAGCGGCGTTGAAACCATAAAAAATAGCGGATCTCCATGGTTGTGTGGTTTATTCATATGTGTACCCCAAATATAACCGTGCA
>Ga0153987_1000356_pt1 | contig 15083 bp, 16 predicted proteins | sample TSNC071MetaG_FD_102279 | JGI IMG/M metagenome (GOLD analysis project Ga0153987, IMG submission 102279) | Attine ant fungus gardens microbial communities from North Carolina, USA - TSNC071 MetaG | ecosystem: Host-associated > Fungi > Mycelium > Unclassified | place: USA: North Carolina, William B...
GAGACTCAATCAAGTCAGGAAACAATGTGCACAAATTTGAGTGGTATTATCATTCAATGACCTTTGAATAGAACCAGTATTTTGAGTAGAAAACTGAAAACAACCTGACGACTATTGTATAAGAACCAATACTACGCCTGTGATTCTCTTGTCCCTGACATCACCACTCCTTGCAATACATGCTACAGAGTTGAGCACCAGCAGATGTAAAGAGTAATCTAGTCCAGCAACTAAATGAACTTGCCCTAGTACAGAGTGAATGTAAGTTTCTTGTCGATAACAATCGTAGTCTGCAGCATCCTTGATACATTCGAAGTCACACCCATATTAGAGGATCTACAAGATTCAATCTAGAAGGTCAGTCTAAGCTGCATGACCGGGCAGAAGTCCGATACGCCAAAATTACGATGGAAACGTTGCAGCTGCTCGTCACAAAACCTACTAGAGGGTGAACGGCGCAGCAACATTTCTTTTTTTAGAGTTTGCAGAGAGTGCATAGGTTCAGCCAAACGTGATGGTCGGTTTATAATGACCGTGCTTGCTGATATCTAGCCAGCAATTGTGTGTACGATTTTGAGATCTAGATGTGAAGACAGCCCCGTGAACATCACGCTCGCAGCAGAATGAGACCTGTAAACTTGCTTTATCCGCGCGTTCTCGACCACCCGGAATAAAGCGACAAATAACAGTGGCTGCTTCAAACCAACGTTTCGCCTCGTCGAAAAAAGAAGCACTAACAAAGGAAACTGAATCAGGAAGTTTCTTCATATAGATATATGTACACACTGTAAGCACTCAGTCCCTGTGTTATAAGCAGTGGCGAGCAGCCATTGGCGCTCATCCATGGGGTAAGCCTAAATCGGTTGTTCGGAAAGATGCATGAGCATAGAGATACACAGCCTAAGTGCCCAAACCTGGTCGCCTTCGTGATGCTGCTCTAAAACAGACAATGCCTGTTCAATGTAACCAATCGTCTTGAGCCGATCACTAGCAGTATTCCTGGAGAGCCCGATTGTACAAAGCCCGCGGAGCCACCGAGAAAATCTCTGAGGGCAAAATCCCTCCTTCACTTGGGAAATCCCATGTAACAACTTCTACACCAAAGTTCAAGAATTTATGGACCATAATGCAACGAGAACGAACCTCCAAGCACGAGTATAACACTAATGTATTTAGTAGTGGAACTTCAAGGCAATGATACGTAACGTACCATTCACAGGTGTTTCCTTATTAGACCACTGCTTAAAATACATCAGATCAGGAGTGCCCAGAGTCGGGCACCGTACGAACCAAGATATCAGCAATTGCTTCGTAGGTATCAAGAGCCAAGCTGCCTGATTTGACGATTTCCTAATGGCAGAAAAGTTACAATTACCACAGCTGCCATGAAGAACACCCAGATACCTCGATAACCGCCGAGACCTCATGCCACTCTCTCAATTGGACCAGAAATTCCGTCTCGAAGATTCGAAGCGTGTGGACAAGGTACTGGACGTGGGCAGTATCAGCTTCTCCTCCTAAATCATTCCTATTGATGATTTCAGCTAATTTGTTCTTGGACGTATTGATTTCCGACGCAATGGCGCGCAATTTTTCCCGCTAGCCGAAACAAAAGTAAGATATGGATGACTATCAGACTTGTTTATCGCACATCAACCGATCCGTCTGATGCAATGGTCGCACGGAATGAGAATACTAGCAGAAGAAAGTGTAATAATTAGGTCAGGACATATAGGGCGAGAGTCATGTGGAACTGAGATACCTCGAGCAGATACTGCGGCGAAGGAAGAATTCACAATGTATAGCGCAGCCTCAGAGTTCATGTCCACAGGCGAAGCATCACAATAAGCTTCTAAGAGCTAGATGCTCATAATTGTCCATGAGCTCAGTTTTGTCTGCAATCGCACTTACTTCACGTGAAATATCAAATAGCTCTGCAATTTGTTCTTCACAATCATTCCACTCCGAACATCCTTGAACGGCGTAGTTATATGACATCCGCCAAAGCCAGGAAACATCTTTCATAATCAACTGAAAGATCTGTTGGGATATCGCTGCTTCTGTGAGGCGCTTGGCTGAATGACAGTATTATCAGACAGCATCCCAAAACATAAACTTCAAATGATACATGCCTGTCCGAAAGTGATTTAGAACTGTGTCCATCAGAATAGGCCTGGCGCATGGTAAAGTTAGCGCAGATAGGGTGACAAGTCATAAACAGGACCTATTGGCCAAAGGTTCCGAGAGGAGTTTCATCGCTATCTTGATAATGCAACGAACAAGTGTCATAGCTTCCACGACCGCGTCATTGCTCGCTCTAGTTTTCAGAGTAATCAAAAGAGATTCGAGAGCGGAAAGGAAGACCGGTTTCATGGCCAATTTGTGTGAGAGTTGCGTGGCCAAAAGAAGCATCTTCCGGTCAAAGTCTGATGCCTTTTGCATGGCTCTGATGTTCATGATGGCTATGAGGTGGATTCAGTAGCATATCTTGAAAGGAACGTGGGTATTGCCAACCATCATCTTCCAACCCTGTGGGATACATCTAAGTCATTTAAGACTAATCAGGAGAAGAAAGCAGCTGACCTTGATGAATAGCGATAAGGAACATGACATAACATGTTGCTGCTTCGTCCGCAGGGCAACGACGGATCACCGTGGACGCTTTGGTATATTCTTTCTGCTCTAAGTAGCATATAGCGGCTTTCCGATAACATTTAGAGCAAGTCATAGATGATTTCTCCTTGAACAGTTGATGAGTGCCCGCAAGGTACCAATCGGCGGCCTCTGTCCATTTTTTCATCTGATAGTGACGGTCACCACGTTGCCAGATTAACTGCCACCATGAGAGAACAGAGTCATGTGTAGTCAAATATTTCATGTTGATCAGAGTACGTACCGTAAGACACGCTGTTGCAGGTACACTCCTGAGTTCCACATCGGCTTCATGTACGGCTGTGTTGTATCAGAGTTGTAGTACAAGAATAAAATCGTTGGTGACACACATGTGAATGCCACTTCTAGTGTCTTCATTCCACGAGCATGATCATCATCTTTAGCGCAGTGAAAAATAAGAGACAGGGGCAAGCGGTCAATGCTGTCCGAGCCTGTTCCATGTAGTTGCAGAGCGCGCTGCAGGCAGTGCTGTTTGACAGAGGTGACTAGCGTACTAAAGTCGGACAAGTATAATTGTAGAAGCAAGCACTGTGTCCCAATTCATGCCATGACTCACAAGACGGTGAGAGTTTTCAGTTCTTGGAGGATGCTAAGTGAGGAAACTTGAGTCACGGACTAGTCATTTCCCTGGATTGACTGACTCCGTGATATCTGCTTCTGACATTTCCATATGATTGACTACTGTTTTGAACACTTGAATCCAAGTATCAACAGCAGCAAGCAGCTTGACAGCAGGAAGGGGATTCACCCTCGAAGAGGTCATTCACTCCTGCACCCCTTCTCTTGAGGATAGCCAATTTCAGCCATCGGAGGTCTTGATGCTCGGGAGATCCCTGGGTAATCAATAATTTTATCCAGAACCGAGTTGTCAGAAGGGGCTCACTTGATCTTGTGAATCTATGGATGGAATGACTTCATCTAGCGTCGCTTCGGCGCGATCGTACGCCCCATCTAAAAAGTAGGCTCTAGCTGTTTTGGTAAGAATAAGATAGCCAGATGAATGACACTCCATTGAAACGTCGACGGACCCATTGTTCTCAGCAAGGATATCTGAAGAAATGAGTATAAATTGTGGGCGGCTACGGACACCGAGCTTCCTCAACATACTCTTAATTTTTGAGTGCCAGGCATTGTTTCTTCTTCGAGCTGCTCAACCAGTTTGAAGGCATTCCGTAACCAGTCTATTGCAGTTGATGGGTTTGATGTGCTGGAGTCTCCCTTGTCCTTCAGGAACGACTTCCCGATCTGAAAGAATTTGTAGATCAACAGCTTTTTCTAGACAAGTAGGGAGCTACTCAGTTATCACGTTTGCTCAGGTTAATTTCGGACATGCTTACATCGTGAGGAGGTAGAACGGTGAGGCGCTGATTATCATCTGAACGATGTGGATAAGAAGAGCCCAGCCAAATCGAAATAAACCTTTACTCATGATCATATGCGACGCATACTCGGCCACAGCATAATTTCCTTCCTTCCACGCCTGAACCCGAAAAAAAACAGCGCAGCAGTCCATCAACAGTAGTCCAACAATCTAAGCTTGTACTCACTGCTTCCATTCTGCTGGAAAAGTAAACAATTGTAGCACATGCAACAGATTGCTGATTTACTTTGTCCGAATCATCCAAACTCCTTAACATCTCTTCATACTGCGAACAAATGCATTGACAACCTCGGGAAAACAAAGGGATAGATGCCAACCTTGGCTGCTGCCGTCAAGATGGTAGCTGCCACATCGTTCTTTTTAATTTCTGCAATTGGACTGTCCACCCCTGATTTTCATACATGGGAAGTGATCACCATGAACATACCTGAGAGGGTGTTCCCTGTCTTGCTGGCAATGCGCAAGAGGTGTACAAGAGCTGGAGCAGGATTCGCGATCATTCAGACACCAGTTTCTCGGGTGGGACCTACTCTCAATACTTGGCTTGAGCTCTAGCCCCGCTTCTATGAGACGAAACGCCGCAAGTCTGACTGTATGACGAAACAGACGCCTTTAATGTCCAGATGAAATATCTTGGGCGGTAGCTATATGCTTACTCGCACCAACAAGAACCAAGCTGTCAGCTGGGATTAGGCGAATAAGCCCAGATATATTCCACAGATCGACTCCTGGTGGATAAGAGGTCGTCGTGGAGTAAATAAAACTCGACAAGGTATTGTGAAGGGTCACTACCTTCCTGATCCAGGTTGTCAGCGAGATGACTCCAATTGTTGTTCGACCTCGGGCGCTGTTCTGAAAAGCTCTCTGCCAGAGAAGCGATCTGATGGAGATTCTGGACTAGTAAGGGCTGATTTGGGATATCACTACCGCTGAGATGGGGCTTGGTCTCCACAAGGAGGTCTGAACGTTATGAGGATGTTAACGGCATGAAGATAAATTATGAATTCTTGAATGCACCCATTATCCTATCATAAGTTTGCTGAGAGTTTTGCAAGCTTTTTTTGTTTCGTGCTGACATAGCCTTCCTTATGCTCCGAAGCCAAGGTAAAGGAAGATCAGGGCACTGATGGCATGAATATCACCAAAGACGCGACGAGCACGTGATTAAATGAGCTGGTTCGGTTGAGACGCGCTGGTTCGTGAGAGTGTGATTTGGCAAAACTCAACATGAACCATCTGAATTCAGCAAAGGAATACGAGTTACCTCTGGACTCAGAGGCTCGGGTCATTAAAGTATGTCCTTCTTACTCCTCGGCGCTGGTTACGTCGCCCTGGGTGTCCCGTCAATCACATTTGTGGGTAGGAAGCTCGGAAAGAGGGTCTGTTTGCAGCACTCACCTGTGGACTTGCGTCAGGCAAGCATGTGCTTTTGCACGCTTTTGCGCGTGAAACCGGACAGATAATCTGACAAAAATTTCCTGTGGATCCATTTCCGTTGCGATCAGCCGTTCTCGGTGGTAGGTTATACGGTTTCAACAGGAACAAGACTATCATGTGTGGAATCCGTAAGTGCTTTTCTTCACTGGATTCCTTTTTTGCTTGATGCGCCCATCAGTCAGTGGCGTTTTCTCCGGATATCTGTTCACCCAAGTAAGTATATTGGTATATTGGTGTGCTATCATGTGCCCAAATCTTGTCATCTACTTCCATCCTTTGCTATATTACCGCCAGAATTCACCCTGATCTTTAATTCCACAATGGTTTTGCGCATTTAGGCTAAGGCGACCCTTGCTCACTTATTCAACTAGGCATTTACTTCAACAGCAATAGCACAACTCCGCGCAGAAGAGGCACGTCGACGCAGAAAAGTTCCCGAAGTCGAAGCCGTCATCCACCCTAATTCCAGCTCTAAAGCCATGTAGACCGAACTGAATGCAATTGAATAGGAGAAGCGCTTGGGCAGCAACCTCACTTACACCCAGTTCCCATGTTGCGCTGCTGTTCCTGAAATACATGTACTCTGGGAAAAGTGTCTGACATGCCATCGGTTTTGAGCCTTGTGACAGACCATGGTACGACGTATGTATATTACATACTCAGTCAATCCGGCGGCCCTGGAACAGTCTTGCCACCACCGCACTTGTCGCCGAGTTAAACGACATGCAGGATCAGCAGGCGACATCTAGATTGACCCCAATATAAAACTGACAAATGACTCTAGCCGGAAATCCTCATGGTGTCGAACAAAACATCCCGCTTCATTCGTGCGATCAAGGACAGTCTCTTCTTTCTTCGATCTGTCTGACAAAAATGGGACGCTTAAGCCGTGATATTCTCTCCATCACCGCCACTTTCGCTGCCTGGATCTGGTAATTATTGGACTTGCTTTGTATTAGAAACGGGCCGTATCTTCTTACTCCAGTGCTGGGGTGGAAATGCTCATTCATTTTGACTGTGGTCGATCGAGCCGTTGATTCTATTAGTCATGGTAGATTCTTGAGACTTGCACAGGATCTTGCAGAACACCGTCTCACATGTAATCTCCATTGTAGTTTGGATCCAGTCTGCGACCAAACCTGGCCTCGGCAATAATCCTGAACTATGAACCGTCTTGGGTATATCTGACAGGCTCTTATGGCCCCACCTGAGGATACCATCCGAGTGGCTTAAACAATCCTTGGCGCATGTTATGCGTATCTCTCCGTTGCCGAGATTACTCGTCACCAATTTCATATCCAACTTGCTAAGCGCGCATTGTAGGAGTTGAAGTGACAGTAGCCGCTGTTGCGTTTCTCATGAATTTAATTTAGATCTCAAGTGAGTTGGAAAAAAACTTTCCGGTCCCGCCAAAAAAAACTTGACACATCTATGTGGTAAATCTACCTGGTGAGGCGTGGCATCGTGTCATCCAGAAGTCCAGGGACTGACTCGATATCTTGGGGTTTATTGTTTCTTGCGCTGACAAGTCATCAAGTCATCTTATGTGGTCCATCAATTCGACGAATAGATTTCAAGCCTAATAGAAGTGCAATCCGAGCCTCGGACACGGACACATGGATGCTTCTGCTCTTTTGCTTCATTCTTCGCTGACCACTTGGCCCCCTCAAGAGCCGTGCCTCCGAATATCCATCCTAAGCTTCCGCCGATGGGTCCCATTCTTGGAAATCCATACTTGGGAAAAGGGGGTTCAGTTAACTCCACAAAGAACTTTTTTTACTCGCATTTAGCCCATTTAGTATATACCCATCAGATATTTGGAAAAGTTTTCCAAATATGGTTGTCAGCCGAAGTGAGCACACTGCCACCGGAAGACCCGTTCAGGCTGAAGAAGGAATGAGTCATCGCAACAGTTTGATAACAGTTTGATATCCTTGTCAATGTGGCTTGCAAGTCAGAGATTGCCACCAAAGGTTACTCACACAGTCTCTTTTTTGGCAGGCCCTGGGTATCTGACCCATGTGTGTGGTCATCACCACAACTATTTGACCTCAAACCATAAGTTACCCCTTCCGATGGCCCAGACTTCTGTTCTGACCAGGGTTCCTTCATTCAAAGACCCCCATGAACCTTGTGATTCCCCCTCTTGCAGATACGCTTCCTTTCCGCAGCTGGCTATCACAGGTAATTGATAATAGCTGCTTTCCACATTGCTCTTCTCGCCGATTGCATGCCTCTGTGAACCGACAACATCTTCACCGGGTCTTGAGGCAAGGACGGGAAACTCAAGGTCAATGTGTAACTAAGCGTTAACGGCTCATCTAGCCTCACGATGCATATCCTCTCCTGCTTAGTCAGATCGGCAATAAGCACACCGATTCCTGGAAGACTCTCTTGCCTCATAATGTCGCATTTCAATTTGAATGGCGACGAGTTACCTGATATACACACCCTTCTCAAGCTGAGTTCACGCAAAGTCCGAGAATTCCTTCTATCAAACCAACGTTACTCTCATGCTAGTGTCTCGAAATGACAGGTAAAGCTGATTGCCCGAAGTTCAAGCCTTCCATTTTCCGTTCCCATTTTTACATTTGATATATTATAGGATAAATCACAATAATCCATCGGGGACTGAAAAAAAGTTCTTCTGAACTCTGAATTGGGATCTAACCTTGAATTATTATTAGTCGCACAACGATTGCTGCGTTGGGGCAGAGCCCCATCTAATAATTAAGTGGTTAGAAACGCTGTTAAGCATGGTATCATAGGAATTCGAATTGAGTTGACTCCAAAAATACCAACCATCAATACTACCAACACCGGAACAAGGCTTGACCATATGCAATTCCATCGCACTCGCAAACGTCATCATCCTGGTAACGAATTTTTTCCATCCAAAAATGGGACAGGATCTCTACTCCCGCCGCTCCTGTTTGACCGTTCGGGCATGACATTTTCTTAGGTTCTTAGGTCTATCATCGGCTGTAACCCGGTATTGCCATTTGAGTCAGCAATTTGGAAATTGACAGGTATGCTATTCCTACTTCCCCCTCCACCATATACCCCTTGGAGAGCTAAGTTACACGTCAAGTATCGGGTTGATCCGGAATGTTCTAAAGAGAGGTTCATGAAAGCGTAAACCCTCATAAAAATGAACGTAACACACACACAGAGAGAGAGAGAGAGACAGCTTTCCCACCCATGTCGCAGCAGAGCCCAGACAGATATCTAAAAAAAACTACAGCACAAAAATAACGAACCAATCAAGGAACGGATTAATCTGATAATATACACTTTCTTTTTTCGAAAGGGAGGACACTTTGACTGAAGTGACCCTTATGGTAATAAACTTCACAGTCGATTTTCATACTCCAACGAAAAACTGTGTGTGTGTGTGCGTGTGTGTGAGAGAAAGATCGATTCCTTTGGTTGTAACATCAAAAAAATGCTTTTTTTACCTAGCAATAAGATTGTTATCAGATCATCATATAGGACACAAGGTGGCACGTCCATCTCCACCCGATGAGAAGAAGGAAAACGGCTGATCATCATCATCGTGAGATAGAAATACCAACAAACAAAAATCATTTACCGTGTTTATTTTTACCATGTCGTGAGAAGATAGAAATAGATACTTATTATAGTGACTCCAAGACAAGCATGCAACACGCAGTACGCAGTACTTATAGCCATAGTGGTTCAAGACCAGAGTCAGTTTCTCCATCCCCATATGTCCATCATATTAGAACTACTCTGCATGTCAAAGAGAATTAAATTGAATTAGTCGTACAAGAATAGAAATCAGCATTGTAGTGATGATCAGACATTCTATTTCGAACTGCTTCAAATGAGACAACTTATATCTTTTTTAAACCTCAAAAACTTTAACAGTCATTACTTTCTTCCACTTAACTACTAAGTTAACATTTACGGCTACGGCTACGGCTATGCCTACCACCAAAAATCACTACCATTGCAGTGGTATATATATGTGATATCTGAATGCAACGTGCGTATGTATAAAAAGAATTCGTTCGAAAGCGATAAAAGTCGTTCATAATCATATATCATAACACAGACGTAAAAGTGCATGAATGAAATGCATTGCAAAGAAATGATGAAACTTTTCAGGAAAGGAAACAGGCAGATGATGCAAAAAAAAATCAGATAACAAGCCCAGCATTATTATTAGGTCCACCGTAGCCGCAACCATAGTTATAGCCATAATTGTAGCCATAACCTTGACCATAACCGTAGCCGTATCCGTGGGCGTATCCGTATCCGTAACCATTCACTAAACCAGTACCAGTACAAACGCCATCACCAGGGGAAGAGTACGACATCTGACATACTCCAGATGGTCCAGCATTCGCAAACGGCATACTAGGAACTCCAGGACTGGTGTCGTGCAGAGGAGATAGTGATGATGCATTTTTAGCGTTGACTGCATTTACTTCGGCTGTTGCTTTGGCAAAAGCTAATTCTTCTCTTTCTTTGGCATTCAAATGCGGAATGGAGGGTTGTTGTGGAATAGGATACAACGGATATACTGGGATTTGCCGTTGTTGCAGTCGTTGCCCTTCTGCTGAAGAAACAGGAAAGGGTAATGGATAGTAGGGAAATGAATTAACGGGGATGACAGGCGAAGTATACGCCGACACACAAGCCCTGCCATAATCACAACACTGGCCATAACAGGCGGCAGCTGCGGCCATGGGAGTAGCAGCGGTAGTAGCACCAGCCAAGGAATGCCCATACAAAGGTGGAACGCAAAACTCCTTGCAGACGATTGCTTCAGGGACATGAGAAGTCATCGTAGTAGCTGTGACGGGGGTAGGGAGAGTCGGTTGCTGAACCTGCGAACCAACTAGACAAGGCTGAGGCTGAGCACTGACGGGACTGCCAGTAATGGACGTTGTCGGGATCGGCTGGGGAGGTACAGGAGTATAAGCATAGTCGCTGTGACAGGAGGGTTTGTAAACTCGGAGTCTATTCTTGCGCATGCGGTCCTTGTTATCAAGGTCACGTGGTGGGCAGGCGGCATCATTAGAACAGCTCAGTGAGTAGAAATACAGATACTAGGCCATATTAGAGAGAGAAAGCCAGGCGAGAAAAGAGACAGACCTTGGGAACATTCTTCCTCTGGTCCTCAAAGGGCTGCACGAGAGTAGAAAGCTCATGGACTGGGCCAAGAGCTGTACTGAGAGAATTCATGGAGGAATTCAAATTCATGCTTGCAAAGCCCTGAAGTGTGTCCATAGGAGAGGGATTGGGAACAGGATATGTTGCAGAGCGAGGGATCTGGAGCGTGAGCTCGCTGCGCTTTGTGGGTACGTGAGAAACCGCTGCAGAGTTCGGTGAAAAGGCTGCGGTTGCGGAGCGCTTAAGGGAAGACGGTGCTGGCGACGGGGATTGGCTGTACGAGTCCGGAGTATAATTGCTCGGGACGGCGACGGGCGGTAGGTTAGGGCGCATCACCGGGGAGGAGGAGCGGGGCCGAGAATCACGGGGAACATAGGGGAGGGAAGGCCGAGGACGGGCAGAGTATAGCGGCTTGCGAGGCCGGTGGCCATGGAAGGCGCGGGTCCGATCATGCTCCTTGGCGGTGACAAGACCTTTGAGGAGGTGAAGCCATGAAGTGTAGGTATTCAAGTCAACATAGAGATTGTGGTCAATACCTCGAAGAAACTCGGCCTCGGTGTGATTGACGTCGGCGAGAGGAATGCCAGAAACCTCAGCCCACGTCTTGTTCGTATAAGTGTTGTCGTCCAAAAACTTGTTGGCCATCATCAGGCCGACCACGGCAATACGGTACTCGCTGCCGGCCGGCCCGACGACTGCCATCAGTTGCTTGAAGCGCCAGATGTAGTGAAGCGAGAGCACAATGACGCTCTGAGAGACCTGCGTCGTCTCGAGCAGCTTTTGGACAAAGGCAACGAACTCGGGCAGGACTCTGAGCTGAAGAGGCAGAGGCTGGACAGGGGAGACATGGGGGCTGGGATACGGGTTGGTCGGGAGCGCGTACCACAGGTAGCAGATCATTTCGCTCGTCTTTTCTGCAAGAAAATGCGCGGACCGTGCGCGAGTCGAGTCAAGCCAGTCTACGGGGTGCGCCATCCGCAATCATCTGCGCCCTCTTCCACCTCATCCTTAAGAACATGTCGGTACATTCTCTGCACCTTTATTATTTATGCCCGTCTCTGGTGAGCCGGCTCACCTCTATGGGATTCCCCAGGGATTCCCCATAACCTTGCCCTCTCCTGCTCACGTGACCTCGACATCCATCTGATCCCATCACCCGTTTACCCGACCTCCCTGCAAAACACAAGCAAATGACAGCCACTTGACCAGAAGGTCGCTCAATAACGTAATCATCTGGCTCTTGTCACTAGTATCAAGACAAGTGGACTTTGACCGTCCAAGAATTCAACTAGAATAAATTCTTTTCATCGGTGATATGCTCGGGTTCCCTCCGATCTTTTATGTGGTATACCTTGGTGTAGCAATTACTTGGACCTGCAATAAACGCTGATAGGATTTCCGCCCAATTCAAATTCTATACTCGGGTTAGTAAATGCAGCAGGCACTGCAGAAAAGTGTAATGGACCTTGGCCATGTGTGTCAGTGCATCCCCGAAAAGTAGACTCCTCCCTCAGTAGATTCTTCGTCATCTGAGTTTTTGGTACGGCATCATACAGGTTATGCAGCCAGAACAGGATTATACTACTTATCGGATCCAACGATCAGTTTTACGGAAGAATTGATACTTCACACACATATATGTCAATGATTATAATAACTGAGACACGATCTCTTCCATTATGTGTTAATGGTAGTGATAGTGTGCATTGGGATCTATTCATTCAGGGTGGCGGCAAGGGATTAACTATGGCCATATTTTGCAGTCTCCGTTTCCGTTCATGGCATGGTCACAAATTTTGCTGTGGTTGTCTTGATTGCTATTAGTGCACGTCATGGAATTGAGATCATCTCCATTATTTTTCCAATTGGGTCTTGCTTTTTTTTGTGCCACAAGAGTTGTCATCATCATGATATGATGGAGGATAGTCCATCTTGTTACATCCATGTGGCTACTACTCCCAGTGAGGGACTTGATGCTGGATTTGTCCAGTCCTTTGATAACTGCAACTAAAAGACTGGACAAATCCAGCATCAAGTCCCTTGCTGGGGGTAGTAGCCTCAGGCTAATTTATTTAGTTCTGACTGATATAGCAGCAGATAGATGCTTAGTCATCCACCGTGGAAGAATTGGCTGACATGAGACCTACCCTCCTTGTCGGCGACAACGACATCCTTCGCTTCCATCTCCCAAGAGACTTGTGTTACCTCGCGTCCCTGACTACCCTTCTTCCCCTTTCTACTCTATTGTCTCGCCTTTTGCGAAACATGGGCGTCCAGTTTGGGTCCTTTGATGCCATTTGCCAAACCGCCGCACTCGTTATATGCCCCCTCCTTGGATCCGATCAAGGCATCGAGCCCACCTGTTACAGCAGGAATGTTGATGTTGGTGGAACACTCATCTTCCAGCCATGTAAGTCTGCTTTCATACCAAAAGTCGTTTGCTTTGTAGTTTCTTCGGGTATCCCGCGAGTGTGTACGTTTCTCGATGGAGACGCAATTTTGTCTTCGACGCCACATTAGTTTGCATGTATTCTCAGGATGGTCGGCCCTTAATCCTTGGGAGAGCACAAAGAACGCCAGCACGCAGCTTTCGTCCCATCACTTACGTTCAACCGGAGGCTGACAGCTTTTTAGCAACCTGTTTCGTGCATATAGTCGCAATCATTATGACTGCTATTATGATCCTTCATATTCGGAGTAAATACACTGCTGTTGGTGAGTTTATCTACGATCTCCTCACTCTATCAGCCTTTATCTTGCGTTAGGGCGGAAGGAAATCGTGATGTTTTTTTGGATGTATGCGCTAATAGAACTCCTTGCCATGTTCTTGGACTCCGGAGTAATACCAACCTCCAATGAAGCTTATCCAGTGCGTTTTTCCCGTTCTCGTTGTGACCAGGATCGTTTTACGCAAATTAGTGGTTTGCTGCAGTATACTCAGGACTCGTAGCTGCGGCGTACTGCTGTCTTTTAATCAATGGTTTCGTCGGTTTCCAGTTTGCTGAAGATGGCACTCCTTTATCGCTCTGGGTAGATTTATTCCGTTGGTTATTACTCGACTTTCGCTCAAAAGTTGATATCAGTTTTTACGAATCTCCTGTCTTGTCATTTTTGGTGTCTCTTTCTTCATTGCTATTGCCACCTTCAAACAATTTGCCGGTTTCAAGTATGACAAGCCTATCGGACTATGGATCGTCTACATTCTATGGCCTCTCATCTGTACTGTGATTTATGTTGTGTCGCAACTCATTCTTGTCTTCCGTACTCTCGATGACCGCTGGCCCCTCGGTGACATCGTTTTTGGAACGGCCTTCTTTACTATCGCCCAGGTCCTTCTCTTCGCTTTTAGCGTTACAATTTGCGACGCCATCAAGCACTATATCGATGGACTGTTCTTCTTCACCCTTTGTATGCTCCTGAGCGTGATGATGGTTTACAAATACTGGGATAGTATTACCGTAAGTTCTTACGTCCTTGTCCGATCATTCTGTCATTAGATGTTCATCATCTTAGCGCGAGGATCTTGAGTTCTCTGTCGGTTCTAAAGCTGCCGTATGGGAAGTCAAGGATTCATTACTTGCTGGTCCTGGCGGCCCGGACTACGAGGAAGATACTGCAAGTAATTATCACGGTGGCGCGCCAGCTAGTTTGGTTGGTGGTGTGAGTGGTCAGCAATTATACCAGAAAGGTGGCTTCAATCAACGTGCATACCCACCATCTGCCGGACCTGGATATTGATATCTGCTTCTGTTGCATCTATGCAGTGGATTGGACTATTTTCTATTTTCCGCCATTTTCAAATCTAGACGATGTACATTTTGACGTATCACAGACCTCTTAATATGTAGTTTTGGGTTTTGACTTTGATGATATACCTACCATACTTGGCATTGGTTTTGTTGAAGTACTTGCTGACGTCATGATGAGTTATTACTGGAACATTACTTATACGACGCGATTTCAGTTGGAATTTTATACAGACCAGTGTTGTCCAATCAATACATCTTACCACAAACTGGTTGGGCTATGAGCTTGTCAAGTTGCATGGGAAGATAAGACTCACCTGAAGTACCATGATATCACACTTCCTGTGACATATTCTGGGATTTTTTATCATCTATCTGAATTGATATATATCGAGACAAGCTCTAAGTAATTATGATGTCCCAGTAGCTTATAAAGTAAACCATTTATTAAACCATTATCATTATCATCATCAGTGAATATAAATGATCCACTCCTCATTCCTTTTTTCTGTCCATTAACCACCACCATCTTGTTGGAATAGCAAACTCATGTTGTGTCTTAGACCTCAACATTTTTGTCTTAGTCCTAATTTTATATCATTGTAAGACATCTCACCAGACATTCTGAAGTATATATACTCTCTAGTTAGTACCATGTAGCTTTAGTTCTCACACTGCTTTCAAGGCTAAAGTGATTTCTTACA
>Ga0153987_1000357_pt1 | contig 15069 bp, 21 predicted proteins | sample TSNC071MetaG_FD_102279 | JGI IMG/M metagenome (GOLD analysis project Ga0153987, IMG submission 102279) | Attine ant fungus gardens microbial communities from North Carolina, USA - TSNC071 MetaG | ecosystem: Host-associated > Fungi > Mycelium > Unclassified | place: USA: North Carolina, William B...
ATGATAAGACAAAGGCTAGATTCCTCGATTTCCTGGCCATTCAACGACCCACTGTGCAGCGACAGAGTGTTCCTGGTTATCATCGTCCTCAAACTTGAGTTTGTAACTCGGCATATACTTCGAAGAAGGCATGGTCTACAGTTTTCAAATTCAGTGATAGCTTCAAGAATTAGAACAACCTTCTTACACGACCGCTGGGTTGCAATTCCTTTGGTGTCGCAATAACCTCAGCCCGGTAAAAACAACTTGTGTCAGGATACAGGGCCATCACCGTCGAACCTGCCGGAAAGTCCTGGTAGGAACTGAAAGCCGCATTCGGATCCGGCAATGGTATAATAGATTTGATATTTGCCATATATGTCCTAGATCGACCTAAGCGTTGATAATGAATACATAATAGAGAGGCTTACACGCCAGGTTGACCATCTTCTTGAGGCTCAGCGTCTTGCACTTCATACTTAGTATTAGAAATGCATTTCGTGACGAGTGCTAATATCCAAGTATTCTCATCCGTGTCGACAGCCCCTTTCAGAGGAGGTGGGTGAAAAGCCACTTTGCGGCCTTCTTGGAGAGGAAATGTCCTGTCAGTTCTGCTATCTCTCCTCGACCCCTTTGTATCCCGGATATTGACTCCACTCGGACCCACTGATCCTCGTGCGGGAAGAGTGATTGAGACCGAGTTTTTCAGAGGATTTAGTGTTGAAGCCAAAACACCTGAAGGTGACAGTGCTCGAGGCCGCTTGTTGCGCTTTTCTGTATTCTTTTGTCAATATACAAGTCACTAATCATCGTCATACTTACCTGACGGAAGACTTGCTTCTGGTGCCTTCCTCAGTGCTATTAATATTTCAACTCGCTCAAGGGCATCATCAAGAGCCCTAGAGTAGACTGAACAAATCATGTTTCTCACTCAAGGGCAAAAAACATACTTCTCTTCTCCAATGGCATAGGTTTCAATTTCTCGAAGGCCATTCGAGAGTCGCTTGAAGGTCTGTTTGACGGCATCAAAACCCTCTGCAGGTAGTGTGTCATCAGCAGGCCATGCAGAGATCATCCTATTGACTCTCCCTATAGTCTCTGCCGTCGTGTTGATTGAAAACTTATTTGCCACTACTCTAATGGCTTCTGCAGCTTGTGTCCAATATTCAACCTCTGGAATCATGACAGAAAATGTATGCAGTTCCAGGAGCGTGACAAGGCCATTTCAATCGCCGACAGGATATAAGCAGTCTAACTGGAACGTACCCTCTGAAGTAGCGGGTCTAGCAGTTATACCCCGCCGCCTATCCATGTATTCTTGGTTAGTGCAACAATGTCGCCTCAGAGGTCGGACATGAATTACGCAGAACCGGATCGATGAATGTGACAAATAATTTAATTCAGCTTGTAACTTTCAGACTCCGATCACAGTTGACGTTGACATCAAAAGGCAAGTACATTTAGAATGGACAGGTGCGACAAAACTCTCAAGTCTGCACTCCCGAGTTAGAGCCTAATGCTAGTCTCCTCAAGGAAACATCGTACACGACTGATTGTTGATCCAGTTTACACACTGAGTCACGAATTACTCACCTTCTTCTATCTTTTTAATGTCATATTTCAGACTGTCAAATCGCCTTCGTAAAACATCATTTTTCAGGTTCAGCTAAGAATGTTCATCAGTCAAATGTCAATCAAATGTCCATCTAATTCAGGCAACAATTACCATGGAAAATCCAGCGAATAGGTCCTTTACAAAGATCGAAATCTTGAGGGGCTCTTCGAAATTACCGAGGGTTACACTATTGACGGCCAACCGTGCCTGACAAGGATCATCAATCGAATTATTTGGCGTGGCAAGCAAAATGCCCACACCAGATCGTTGACCATGTTGATCACGCCATGTAAATAATCCTCAACAGGCAGGGTCATGCGATCACTCCATTCAGCTTTGACTGTATAAAAAGTTGTCTGGGACCGAGTCAGTATTTAAGAGATGACCCCCTTACATCCGAAGATATCCAAAACTCCTTGCAGTGAGATGAGATTTCGCTTCGTCAGGTATTCTATCATGACCACAGTGAAAATGGCTGTTCGGAGCGAATTTGTCCACATGTCTTTCCACCTCCAGAACTGGTTCTCTGGAACAATATATGCTAGTCGAGATATAGTCTCATTGTATGACTGAAGCACAGGTTCAACGGCCTCCAAGAGAAGTGGAACTGACCAAAATCTTCGTTAAGGTATCATGTTCCTTTTATAAATGAAGAAACTGACTCGCTTCCGCTGGAGTTGAATGCACCTTGTTCAGGATCCCAGACATGGTCCTTGCTTTTTTGTCAAATCCATTGACTTGCTCCTTGATTTTCTAGCGGATGGAGCCGTTGAGACCGGCGTGTCCGGAAAGTGAGTCACTGATACCTCTCGAATCTCAATATCCTTGTCAAGCAAATCATTGAGTTGCTCAACATCGATAGCGTCCATGTTATCAGCCCGTCGAAGAGGTCCTAGATCAGGTGCGACTCCTGCTTACTTAACTTTTCATTATATCAAAATTAATCTCAGATTGTGTCACGTTACCCACTGGAGACATCATTTGACTGTGCAGAGGCCACAACTGGATTGTATCATTTTTTCACTTCCCTTCTCTCCCGCCTCAGAGATATATATCGAGGCACTTTTCAACACAACCTTACTACAAGTCCACGATACATGGAAATCGAGGATGTCAAGAAAGTTATCACTCGATTGTACAATGATCCCGTAGATAATTCAGGCGCGACCGACCAGATGTTGGCGCGACTTTACAGTTATCTGTCGGCTGTACCCAGTGATGGAAAGGGCAATCTACACTGGTTTTGTAGTCGCGCAGATTCGACAACAGTCGGTGTTGCCTCGTTCCTTCTGCGACTATTTGCATATGATGGAAACGAAGCGGAGACATGGAGGGAGCATCTGCATAAGTGTTTATTGAAGTGCTGTGATTGTATCGCACAATTCGAGATTATCAAACGGACTTCAAGGACAACGTGAGTAAACCATCTTTAGGCCCTTTGAAACTGTCTTATGTCTGGTTTTAGTTATTTTGCCAAGTTTTCCTCTGAGATTTTGGATGGATTTTGGGCGAGTTTCGATGCTTGGGAGGTTGATCAGCTTCTTGGAGAACTTGTCCGTCTGGGAGTCACGCCTATGAATATCAGCTCTTCCCTTCATTCACTGTCTGATTTGCCCTCTCCTATTTTGTTCCGATTGGTGTCTAACTGGACTTCATTTGCTGATGCACGAGTACAAAAAATCCTTCAATCATTCCCACCAAAAAATGTGTTTACACACTGGCCAACTTCAATCATTCCGCCTGGAGTGCTCGTCTCAATCATGGAACAAAGTCCAATAACACGAAAGTGGGCTAGCGCCCAGGCATCCCGTTTCTTTTCACCTCTGCTTGCTGTAAATTTCACAGATGGACATGTTCACGCTCTTGAAGCTATCGTTAACGGTCTTGGGTCGCGAGAGCCACCCAATCTCATGCCTTTTCGATTTGCAGCAGACATCATCAGTCTTTGGACAGGGTTCAACACAGTTCTGCGATTTATACCTATCGAGTATCTCAAATGCAATTACAAGTGGAAAGTGGATGTTCGAAGATTAGTTTCTGATCACCTGAGTGATACTGACATCCGTGAGTACTCCAGCATCGAACCCAATAATGATCTGCTGAATCATGCGCCAGATTTTGTCGAGGTTTTACGTTGTTTCAATTTCCTCCTCAAGCGACTCGAAGCCTCATTTTGGACGGATGAATCACCGGAGTACCCTTTGGTAGTTTTTGATAACATCAAAAACAATATTGCTTTCACAAGGCTCATCCAGAATAATTCCTCTGATCAAAAGTCTTGGCACTTATCTTGGGTGCATGAGTATTTTCACTGTACACAGAAAATTGAACAGATTTACGGCGGCATTGTCGCGAAGATATTTGATTTTCTGCTCGAGGAGTTGCAACATGAGCGTTTCGGTGAAGCACGTCCACATGTCTTTGAGTCTGCGATACGCGTAAGTTTAGAAGCAAGCCTCGCCTGCTAGTTGCTATTCGGCTTATTTTGGTGTCAGCTTCTCTTGTCTATGCTCTCTGGGGCCCGAGTCAAACCTGAATCTCAAGCCATGACAGTGTTCCTCTCTACTGTTGACATTCATGCAAACATTTTAAGCAGAGTGGCTCTTCACCGGGATTATGACAAACTTGACTGGGCCAAAGCTCGCGCAGATGCTCGACTGTTAATTCATGATGTTTTGTTGATGGGCGTGCAACAAACATCACTGGTTATTACTGCAACATGTCGATTCATGGGTCACGTTGCTCTGAACAAGCCGTCTAACCAAATACCAGGTCTATCTGCTCGCACAAGTTTGTGGTTGAATGTATACCAGTCCATTGACTATCAAGATACTCAAGAAATCTCCGCTGTCCTACATCTCGTGTCGGAAGCTTCTCATATTGATACACTGAACATGAAAACCTTTGAGAAAATTCTGTCTCTCGAAAGCATTGGGGAGGCATACACTAACGGTGGGGCAGTAATCACTACCATCAATGACAATCTGTCCTCGATGCGTACGGGCTTCCTTGATAGTGTGAAGAACGTCGTAAATTTCAGTACTTCCTCGCAACTTATGAGCCTTGTGAAAAGCCCGAAGGTTGGCAAAGCAGTAATGCTCCTGCTACTTGCACCAGTCGACGATTTTCACAGTACCGCAAAATCTCTGATTGGCCAGGTCTTCAATGTCGATGGTCGTCTAGAATGTGTGCGGGCTCTTTTAGAGAATTTACCAGACTCCAGTCTGGACGGTCTCGTTGATTTTCTCAACAAATTTTGTGCATATGCTCCCAGCGTTCCAGAAGCCTGTTCCCTCTCCAAGTCATTGGTCCGGTGTTTTACCGATGTCATTGACGCACTCTGTTCTAAGCCCGACGGTCTTCTGCATAGTTTCCAATTTCCTCGATATGATGACCCTCATGGGCCTGCCTCGCGGATGATCGACCTGTGGACTCTCATGTCCAAGGCCATCGCAGTCATCTTCAAACGCACGCCAGCTTGGTCAATCTACTTCGATAACACTGAAATGATTGAGTGGATGCGGGACGCTCTGATCTTTGGTCGAGATATGTTAGCTCAATGGCAGGTGATTGAAGGCGCGGCAAATACATTTTGGCAGAACCAACGAAAGAAAAGCCAGGGAAAGGCTGACACTTCTTTCCAAGATTTATCAGCAATCAAGAAGAAGATGATAAGCTGTTTCCAGGATGTCATAGGCGAGTTGACAAGATGGCTACGGCTGACAGACGAAGAGCTTCTGCACCAATCCTTTTCACTTCTTCAATCCCTACTCGACCTCTTTCGTAAAACGGAGATACGTCCCTGTGATGCAGTCTTACAGAAGTTGACTAGATATGTTGATTCTGCTCGCAATGATGTTGACCAAATCCGGAGTCGGCTCGACACGTCGCGCATCGCATCCCTTGAAGAAACTTTATCTTCCTTCAACGATGACGATGACGAGATTGAAATTGTCTCTGTAAAGATCGCTCCCAGACAGGAGAAACAAGTCGTCAGGATGAATAACAATCTTCAACCCCCAATACCTAAAAAGGAGAGGAAAGAGCTAAGGTCTGGTGCCCCAGATCATGTAAAGCCCTGGTCGAGCTATTTTACGGATAAGGATAAGGCAAAGCTAGAGAGAAGTGTAGCTCCGCTGCCAACGTTGAAAAAAAGGTTTCTGCCCACAGCCCCCGAAAACCAACGTAGTTTGCCTCAAAAGCCAAAACAGCATTACAACAATGAAGCCACGTCCTCACTGGGTCCCAATGACCATTCAAATTCGTCAGATTCTGAATCGGAGACAGAGACTCCTGCTGGTGGACTTGCAAGCCTCGCAAAGAAGTTCGCAAAGTCTCCAAAAATAAAAAAACCTGTGCAGCGAAGGCAAATCAAAACGCTTGACATTACTCAGGCGGAAAATGCTGCTCTTATGCGGATGCAACAGCGTGAGGCAACCTACCGAGCGAGAATGCGGATGAGACCAGATGTTTCTGGTCTTCACCGTGTTCTCTTGTCCTGGAATTATGACTATGATGGGCCCACTCCTCCAGGATTCAATGGTCCGCTTAACTTTGTTCCTGACACATTCTCTACCGTCGATCAGTTCTGTGCTGTATTTGAACCCCTTCTTTTCCTAGAATGTTGGGCGCAGATTGCACAGTCAAAAGATGAAATACCAGAGATATTCGAGGGCAAGATCTCTGGTAAACAATATATTGACAACTGGCTAGAACTTGATATACTTTTCGAGGCAAGCATGCGCAAAGATTATTACCTTACTGAGACAGATGTTGCATTGCTTCGTCACCCACACACTAACAAATGTATTCTCGCGAAAGTGAAGAGCTTCATGTCTAATTACCAAAATATTCAAGCTACCGTGCGTTGTTATCTCAACACAGGTGTCGAGGATCCAGGCCTCCATATAGGGACCTCCTGGAGAATCAGCAAAGTATTCAGGTGCGTCCTCTCATACTGTCTGTGTCTGTTTTAATGACTGATTTTGTACACTAGTTTAAGCACTATACATCGTGAATACGCTGCTCTCAAGTCTTTGCCCTACTATGACTATATCGATACTATACTTTATCCTCAGTTACAACGTGTCTCTGCACCCAAGCAGTGGGAAATACACAAGACAATGTCTGATCTCAAAATCAACGAGCCTCAAGCAATTGCTGTCTTATCAGGTTTAAAGACAGAAGGATTCACGCTCATCCAAGGGTAAGTTTTTCGATCAAGGAAGTGAACGCTCGAGGCTCATTTATCCAGGCCACCGGGAACTGGCAAAACTTCTACAATATGTGGTTTGGTCTCGCTGTCACTCGCTCAACGCCCTCGACCAGCTGTGCCTATCCAGGCTGGCAAAGCTGCTCCCGTGCCTCAACCACCATTACCAAAGGTTCTTCTTTGTGCACCCTCGAATGCTGCCATCGATGAAATTGCGCGTCGTATCAAGGAGGGTTACAGGGGTCCTGAGAAACGAGGTGACGGGCTGAAGGTTGTTCGTATTGGTGCTCAGCAATCAATGAACGTTTCAGTGAAGGATATATCGCTCGATTATTTGGTTGACCAAGGGATTGATGCTCCGAATGATGGTGACGGCGGCGGCGAGATTAATGATATTCGGCGGGAACTGGAAGGTATAAGGTCCAAAAAGAACTCACTGCATCGATCACTCGAAGGGAGCAAGGACCCCATTCAGTATGCTTCGATTCAGTCAGAGATTGCAGCTATCAATGCACGTCGTATACTGCTCACTGGTCGACTTGATAGTCTAAAAGATGAACAAAAATCTGCGTCTCGCACGCTAGACGCGTTACGACGATCTTATCGGCAGAAAGTTCTCCAAGAAGCAGACGTGATTTGTTCAACGTTGTCCGGAGCTGGTCACGAAATCATCGAGCAACTCGACTTCGACATGATCATCGTTGACGAGGCAGCTCAGGCCATTGAACTCAGCACCCTCATTCCTCTCAAATACAAATGTCGACGCTGTATATTGGTCGGTGATCCCCAACAACTGCCACCTACAGTCATTTCATTGGAGGCATGCGTCATTTCAATGCTTCATTGTTTAAAGCTCATACCTGGTTATAGGCTGGAAAATACCGATACAACCAGTCCTTTTTTGTTCGGATGCAGAAATCTCAGCCTGATGCAGTCCACCTGCTGAGGTGTGTCAACATCGATTTTGGCTCTAAAAACTGCTGACTCTCTCTGTTAGTATTCAATATCGTATGCATCCCGATATAAGCTTGCTACCGAGTATTGTGTTCTATCAAGGCAGACTCAAAGATGGACCAGAGATGGATGAGAAAACCTTCCAACCATGGCATAAGAATCCCCGTTTCGGAACCTACAAATTTCTCAATGTTATGAAGGGTCTGGAGGAAAGTAGTGGCCACTCTATCAAAAATGCCGCTGAATGCCGTGTTGCTGTGGATCTTTACAATCGTCTCAAGCTCGAACATGACAAAATCAACCTGGACTTTCGAGTTGGCATCGTTTCAATGTACAGAGCGCAAATCACCGAGCTGAAACGCCAATTCGGGCAACGGTTTGGTAAAGATATCTTTGGCCGCATCGACTTCAATACCGTTGATGGATTTCAAGGTCAAGAAAAAGACATCATCATTTTGTCTTGTGTCCGTGCAGGTCCTGGAGTGCAAAATATCGGTTTTTTGTCAGGTGGGACATCATTTTTTGCCTCGTTTTGCTTTAGAAATTAAATTCAAATTCTTCAGATATTAGGCGAATGAATGTTGCATTGACTCGCGCGAGATCTTCCTTGTTTATTCTGGGAAATTCCTCGACGCTGGAGAGGAGCGACACCAATTGGAGTATGATTGTAAACGATGCTCGGAAACGCTCATGTCTCGTTGACGTAAGTCAGAGCTCCTTTTGTATGACGTTTGCTAAGCTTACTCAGGTTGACCACACCTACTTTAACCATCCACCTTCTACATTTGGAGCGAAAAGTGGCTCATCCAAAGCTGCTAAATCTACTGTCGAAATGACTCCCACTCCTCTGCCAGTCCTGTTCCGGCCTCAAGATTCTAAACCAAACAAAACCAAGTCTCAGGCTAGGCCGAGTACCAATGAAGCTCCCACCAACGGCTCAACAGATGTTTCTCAATCCAAATCTCATACATCGGGGATGAAGAGAACAGCTGAACATTCTTCTGATAAAAGAGATGGCAAACGACATCTTCAACACCCAACGAAGCGCGCAAAGAAGGAACCAAATATCTTCATACCCAAAAGTAAGAAGCCCTAAGGCTCATTTCTTTCGTAAGCATAAACGTCCACTATTGTCACATAGAAGGATAGTATTGTAACACCTAGAACTTGTACTAACATGATGTTTATATATACTATCTATACTGGGAGATTATTCTCCACTTTGACGGCCGGTAATTCCCAACCTTCGGGGCCAAAGCGTGGTGTGACCATCAAGGAGCCATCACTCCTCTTGAATGCTTTGGAATATGTACATAAGGTTGACTTTCCAAGAGACGAAAGCCAGGAGGCATTGACAATAGTCAATCCTTGGTGATGGAGAACATGAGCACGATCTGATGGAAACTCAGGCGACTGAAACATACCTCTTATGAAAACCCGAGTCGTCCTGATGACCTCTTGGAATACAATGTAGTCTGGCGGTGGCCTATCTGACAATATAGACGAGGGATGTAAGAAGACATCCTCTGAAATTCCAATTGCCCGATAAGGAACGCCGCGACTATTACTATGTTGAGCTCCACTAGAATGATTGGATTCAACAAGGTCTTTTCGAGCAGCGACCTGATCTATAAATGCTGCAGTCATAAGTTGCTTTAGAATCTTCATCTGAGTAGCAAATATTATTATCGGTTAAGCATTCAGATGCTGCACAAGACTGACCTGGTTCTTATTCGGAGGAACTAGCTTAGCAGAAAATGGGACGTCGGCCTCTGGAAAGTACAGACGTATGATGTTGATAATTTGTGCCCGTAGCTTGTGTATCTCTTCCATAGCCTTTCAACTCTTTATTACAGTGGTACAGATCGAGAAAACTGGTCATGCACACCTTGGGTCTCACAAAGTGACGAGAACAAAATTCAACACCTCCGCCGTGGTACTCATAGGCACCAACAACGGACAGTGTTTTCAGGATGTCACTTGTAAAATCCCCGAGAGATGCGTGTTTCTAGAGAAGCGCTTAGTCTGGGACTAAAAAGGAAGATTTCAATCCTACATGTTGACTTTCGAAATATGATTTCCTGAGCAATCGCCGCTTTTCTTTGGCTTTCGCAGCTTCACTGATTAAATGGGACAGATCTTCCTCTGTGAATTCTTCTGTGCTATCATTCGAATCAATTACCTCCTCGTATATGAAAGGATCCCCAACAGACATGGCGGAGACCGCGACGATGACATATGACAAACATTGATGCTGTTGAGCAGCAGCTAGCATGCGCGAAAAACGTGGAGAAAGTGGGAATAAAGCCATGGTCCTGCCGAGGTCCGTGATCTGACTGCTTCCTGGTTCGCAGTTATGGAATTCTGGTTTGGTCAGAGCTCCAAGATGTATTAATACCCTTTCTGCTTGTCGCAACGCGAAACGATCTGGAGGTGTTGGGAAAGGAAAGTTGGTAACTGCATCTATGTGCATGGTTTTCATTTGTAATACAACTCCTTCAATCGGAGCACGCAAAATTTCAGGTGGACCAAATTGCTGGAAATGATCTTCAAATAAAGCAGAAGAATAAAGTCGATAACAGTGGCCGGGGCCAGTTCGGCCTGCACGACCAGCTCTTTGAGCGGCAGAAGCTTTGGAAATCCAGCTGATTTGGAATGCTTGAATTCCGTTCGTTACATCGTACCTTCGCTGATAATATTTGTGAACAGTTATCCTTCTTACTTCATTCTTACTTTACCTCTTTAACCCTCCCACAGTCAATCACATATTTGATTCCGGGTATTGTCAGTGACGTCTCAGCAACGTTAGTTGCCACAACCACCAGTCGTGCATCGAGAGGCGGGGGTCTAAACACTTCCATCTGCTTTTCACTCGAAAGTAAGGAATACAGAGGAACGATATGCATCGGAACTGAAGGAAAATGATCAGAACTTGCAACTAGCTCAACTCATGCTTGCATTACCTTCAGTCTCTTCAGTGTCTACCCCAAGCTCATGGTTGATGTCCTTGTCAAGATCACTCTCTAGTTCTTCTTCATCCCCATCCTCGACATCTCCATCAATATCTGAATCGAGAGGAGCTTCGTTCTCGACATCAAAATCAACGTCCTCAGCCTCTATATCAACTGGCCATTGTATCAGAATAAATCAGCGCATACTAGCAGAAAATGATTACCTTGAGTTAGGTTGATGATTGCTTTCTCAGTTTCTGGACGATCTTTACGAGAAAATTGTTCAATGTGGGTTCTTTGGCTTTCGCGCTGGTCGCTTCTTCGCTGGAGCGCCCTTCGCCCAAATCGCTCCTCTAGACGTCTACAAACGCCGGTGATCTCATTTTGACCAGTGAGGAAGATCAAAATTCCTCCGGGAGGTAGGCGAGCGTGAATTTTAGAGGTTTTCTTGATTGCTTCAGCTACGTAATTGGAAGATGTGCGCCGACTGAAATGAACTGCAACAGGATGTTGACGTGCAGTGACATTGATGATGGGGGGAGTGATAGGAAATAAATTCTTATTTTCTGCAAAATCACTAACACGAAGTGTTGCAGACATGATGATCAAACGAAGCGGCTAGACAACCAGGGATCAATCAAGTATGGAATATTATAGGAGTCTAACGAACCTTCGCCCCTTCCTTGCCCTCTTTCCACAGTTCCTCGCGCAGCTTGATAATTCGACTCAGGACACCAATAAGAATGTCAGTGTTGATGCTTCGTTCGTGTGCTTCATCAATTATTATAATGGAGTACTTGCTCAAAAGGAAGTCGGCCGCTAGTTCCCGCAGAAGTATACCATCGGTCATGAATTTGATTGATGTTGAAGGCGAGACTGTGGCATCATAACGTATTTGGTACGACACTTGAGAAGTGGTCAAGGACAGTTCGTGCGCAACTCGGTTGGCCATCGAAATTGCTGCCACCCTGCGGGGTTGCGTGATCCCGATCATGCCAGGATTTTCTGTGGTCGTTTAGCACATGCTAAGTGAACGTTACATTTATCCACTCACGGCTATCAGGGTTTCCAAAGCCAGCTTCATGCAGGAACTGAGGTACTTGTGTAGTTTTCCCACTACCTGTCTCACCGCAAATTATAACCACAGGGTTGAACAAGATCGCCTCCATGATGGGCTGCTCTTCGCTCACAATTGGGAGCAGGAGACGAGCTTCCTCGACATCTTGTGGGCGGTCGATGACGATTGTTTTGACAAAGGATCTTCCTCCATTTTTCAGAACCTCCAGAGCAAAAGCTGTTGAAGGAAGGGTGAAGTCTCCACCTGTTGGTCCACGCATCGTTTCGTCAAGTTTACGCCGTTTGTGCGGCCGATCGGAAGGTGCGTTGATCAAGGGTAAAGGTTTGGTTTTATGCACAGGATCTGCGATATAATCTTTAGCAAGGGACAGCTGTTTGGTTGCCCACTCTTTGAACCCTGGCTTTTGAGACTTGTGAGGATGTCCTTCGTTGCCGCTGTCATTGACAGATTCCTGACTGTTAGCTTTCTCTTTATTTCTTTCAACAAAGGTGCTTTGGTCATCCTCTTCCTCGGCCCCTGAAACCGAATCATATGCTGAATCTGAACTATCGAAAGATGAATCAGTGTCATTGTGAGGTGGCGGATGGGGGTGTAGGGTCTTCCATTTCCCTACTCCAGGTGTGGTCTATAGCTAGAGTAAGAATTTTGTTATTCAGATGTCGCTGAGAAAGTACCTTTTTCGATTTGCCCCTGATAACAGGAGCGGCAACAGTACCGTCCTTGTTCTTCCGCAGAGCACTTCCAACTACCACTGGCACATTTGCCACAGATACCGGCTGCAGATCCCTAAAATCCATCTGCCTATCTTCTGTAGAGGGTATTGACACCATAAACTGAGGTTTAGAAATAGACTGCTCATCCGACTTATTCACCTCGTCGCCTTCATCCTGATCCTCCGAACTGTCAGCAACATCCATTGAATCCATGATGCCAGCACGACGCTTCCGCTTCCCAACACGACCTTGCATTCGACCTTGCATTGCATGTCTGACTTGTATATTCTCCTCTTTCTCTAACCGTTCACTGTGGGTCAATGCCTTCCCAGTGCCCAGGGTGGAGGAAGACTGGAGCAAAGTAGAAGCAACCCCATTCTGAGATTTTCTGTTATCTGTTAACTTATTCCTGTTAAATTCAGAAAAATGACGTACGCCAATTTTTCGAAAAGAAGAACACGCTCTTCTTTTTTCAATTTTTTATCCTACTTTGTTATGAGTAAGAAACTCTCGAGCAAAGGAAACAGATTTAACTGACAATATATTTCTCTAGGCGCTTTTTCTTCTTACTGCTCCAATTATCTGATTGTGCACGAAGCTGAAATAAGAACTTTTCTAAACTTCTGTGATCAATTCCCTGATACGAGGCCAACGAACCTCCTCCCTCATTCGCTCACGCTTGACTGATTCTCCCTCTTTCTTGTTTTTTGGAATGATAATTTCAGCGTTTGGGTTGCCATCTTCTGATTGCTTCTCAGATTTGTGTCTCTTCACTTTGCCCTTTTTCCTTATTCCTGCCGTTGATTGTCTGGCCTTGGCATTGAATTCTTGACGTGCAGGTGGCATTATGATCTCCCCTCTGGATTTATGAGCCCTCAAAGCCCAGGATCGTCTAGTCAAGGAGTATGCGAGATCAGGTGTGGGAAATGATGGCATCACATAGTCCTAACAAATTTTAGGGGACCTGCTATGATTCATACCAACCAACACAAGTTGCAGGTGCTCATGTATTGTCCTACATACCTCAACATCTGTGGCCACCAATAGCTCTGAGAGACCAGTTCCAACGTCTTCTACCATCCAGGGTGTTCTACCAACTCGGTGTCATGACATGCAGAGACTATTCTACAACAGATGTCTGAGATCCACGGAACATAAACCTTGTCTTGGAACAAGAGCAGTTTATTGGCTTTCAACCACTCTGAGGAATGCAACAATTTGGTAGGTGAGCAACAGAGCTCCTTAGCTGCTCAGGCTACAGGTTGCTACAAGTCAAATCTCCCATTGGACCTGTAAAGATCATGAGACAGAGATGAAAGAAGATGCAAAGGTAAATTTTTCTACATATGTACTGACAGTAAATAGGTATATTAGGTATATTCACAGACTATCTAGAAAATCCGATGGCAGTGTTCATCAACTTGACTTGGCTTGCTTACGGGGGTATACTCTAGAAGGTTTCACAGTTCGTGAGATAGGGCCAGAAGACACTTCCACTATTTCTACTTCTGATTCTGAATCGGAATGTTCGTCCACAAATAGAGTCTCTGGGACCTCATCTTGTGCAATATCGACTTTACTAGCTTCTGTCGGCTCCCAATTATTGAGTTCGTCTTCAGACTCGGAATCCTCTGAGCACACAGGTGAACTAGTGCCAGGAAAATCCTGAGCAATACCAGTTTCGTCCTCTTCGCCTTCAGATTCCTCGTATTCTTCAACATCGTCCTCATGCAGATCGTGAGTCTCAGGAGGGTAGTGGGTGCTCGACCTTTTCTCGACTACAATATCCTCTTCTAGGTCACTCCCATATTTCTCTTTCCTTCGTTCCTCTGCCTCAAGAAACTCTTTCAAGTCATCGTCACATTCAAATTGCGCATTGGACGATTTTGACAGTGGTCTTTGCATTCCTCTTGCGAGGAACAGATCCTCCAAATAACCATGTTCCTCAATAAATGCATCGAGCTCGTCAACTCCATCCTCATCTCCTGGTTCGCCTGTCGCAGTTTCTTCCTGGTACTCTGGGGCAAGGACTTCCCCAAACCCAAATCGACGAGTTGCCCTCCAAAATCCATTATCTTTGACAATTTCTCCTGTTCGAATATCCACGATGTCATCCTCGTCCAAGGGTCGAGAGTATCGCTCCGCAAGCTGAGACCAAATATCAAGAAGACGTGCCCGCGATGCCTCGCGTTTCGTCTGTATGTCTAGATCAGAGTCCGATGCACCGACAGAACGGTGCAGACTAGAGGAACGTGAAACTGAGGATAGGTACTGGCGTTTGGAGGGGGAAGCAACATTAGTCCTGGAAGGAGGTGCACGAGGTGGGGGAGAAGCTGAAGGGGTGATGAGAGGCGGACGGGAGATATCCTTTGGAATTTTAGAGACCATGTCACAGCACACAAAGACCTGATGCCACTAGTCGTTCGTCGTCACATGACCAGTAGCTTGATCACAGCGAAGTTGAGTTCTGGTCGGGAAAGCCTTCGCGTCTGCATGACCGAGTAAGGTATCTTCGGGTCCAAGGCTCTTCACAGTGGAGGATTGAAAGGCTGGCACCATGACATCAT
>Ga0153987_1000359_pt1 | contig 15051 bp, 15 predicted proteins | sample TSNC071MetaG_FD_102279 | JGI IMG/M metagenome (GOLD analysis project Ga0153987, IMG submission 102279) | Attine ant fungus gardens microbial communities from North Carolina, USA - TSNC071 MetaG | ecosystem: Host-associated > Fungi > Mycelium > Unclassified | place: USA: North Carolina, William B...
CTTACACAATCACGACAATAGACGCAGCCCGATTTGGGTCAAATTATCTCGCAAAATTCGGCTGGGAGTCGAGTAAAGGCCTAGGAGTGAGCGGAGAGGGACGTACGACACATATCAAGGTCGCTCAGAAACTGGATATGATGGGCATCGGTGCAGCACATCAAAAAGACCCTAACGAGGTTGCTTGGAAACAGAATCGGGATTATGAGAATTTGTTGAAGAGGTTGAATGAAGCCAACGGCGGCGAGGAGGAAGCACAGACGGGGAGTGGATTTGTGAGACCTGAAGGGAATGCCAATGAGGGCGAAGGAGACGAGAAGAAAAAGGAAAAGCGAAAGAAGGAAAAAGTGAAGAAGAAGCGGAAAAGAGAAGAAAATGATGTGGACACTGATGAAAAACTGAAGAAGAAAAAAAACGTCGAAAAACATACGTGTAATACGGACATTAAATTTACCGCACCTGCACCCCCAAGAGCTGAACCTCTACATTCGGCTGAGCAGAAGGCTTCTCGCGTTATACCACGACACAGATCGTACGTTGTATCAGCTAGGATGTCTGGACGTTGACTGATAAACAAACAGGCATAGGGCACGCCATATTGCTGCCAAGTCCATTGGATTGAAATCTGCAGCAGCCATTTCTGAAATCCTTGGTATTGCTCCATCGTCCTCCTGCGTCACTTCGTCAGGCACTCAGACTAAACTGACATCCGTTCACGATGACGATGGCGATGCCCTGGACACAGACAAGATCACAACTTCAACAAAGACTTTGCAGGATTACTTTAAGGGGAAGATGGATGTCACGAGTCTGCTTACAGGGACGCTTACAGGAACAAGTGATAGTCCTCGGGCTGGTCTTGGATCACGGTTACAATTTTCGGGACATGTTTCATCCACCTTCATGACAGCGCCTGGAGGAGGAAAAGCGGCGACGGAAAAAAGTATCCAAGGTGCCGTAGATTAGATAAGATCGGCCTCATATTTCACGGAAAAATGTGATTCCGCTGGTGATCATCTCCGACTATGCGTTGGTTGCGTCCTTATGTAGTACTCTCATCCGATGAAAGTCAAAGACCTTATACACTCTCCAAGGCTAAGCCAGAGCACCAGCTCTCTGTCTCTTAACCCAGAACACACGGCGGCTCTCTACCATCGCGTCCGTCCCTGTCCCTGCTGTCCAAACTGTAGTTCTGACTGGCATCTTCATGCTCCAGCACACAGAGACACAACCCATGCTACATCCACCAATCTCTGACCCACCTTCTCGCCTATCATCTCCACAAGAAGGCAACACACGACGTCCCTCTCGTCATGCAAGTATCGCAATCATTGGAATGCCTGGAGGTTCAATATCTGCACCCTTCAATCAGTGAACTTGACACTCATGAAGTACATAGTTGGCAAGAGTACACTCGCCTCCATAACGGCAAAGGCACTGGGATGGGAGGTGCTTGACACCGATGCCATACTTGAAACGAGATACCAGATGCCAGTACAAAAATTCATCCTCACTCGAGGATACGACTCCCTGCGAATGGCCGAGTCTGAAATCCTAATCAATGTACTTCGCAACAATCCTTCCGAGAAGGTTATTGCCTGTGGTTCTCGGACCATTGAGCTCGAGGAGAACCGAACAGCCCTCAGAAAATTCCGTGAACGCAGCTTGGTCATCCATGTCATTCGGGACAAGAATGCTATCACAGCTTATGTGCAGCAGTCTGCTGTGCAAAACAAGAACACAGATGAGTGGGAGCGACTTGTTAAGCTGTTTCGTGAATGCTGCTCATTCGAGTTTGCCTCGCTCACGGTCAAAGTACCACAAGACAGAGAAGTTGTGTTGCCAGAAACTGGCACGAATGAATTATCGGTTATCTTCAAGCCTGTCGAGAAGGATTTTTTTAGGTTGCTTCGGTTCATCCACGGCGTGGATACCAACAAAGTCCCTACCCGCCAAAGGTCGTACTTCCTCCCACTCACATACAACGATTTGAACAAGGCGCTACCCCATCTCGATGAATTATCTATTGGACTTGATCTCTGGGGAATTCGCGGCGATCTTTTGGCTTCTTATGATCCCAGCTATCTCTCCTTCCAAGTTGCAACTCTCCGTCGGCACAGTACCCTTCCTGTTATATTCACGATCCGCACCAAATCGACAATGGGGATTTATCCAGATGTAGAGGCTGATAATACCGCACTTCAAGAGTCGCTCATCTCCTTCTGTCAACATGCGCTTCGTCTTGGCATTGAATATGTGGAGCTCCAATTCGAGTTTCCTCGTTCGGTCATTGATAGTGTTGTTTCTATGAAGGGAAACAGTTCGATTATCGCTACCTTCTTTGACAAGAAGGACGTTTGTCGGTGGGAGGGTCCAGAATCCAAGCAAGTTTATGACAAGATCGTCGATATGGGCGCAGATGCAGCAATAATGGTTTTCCATGCCAAGTCTTTTGAAGATAACATGAGTCTGCAGACGTTCACTTCATCTGTGTCGAGTGGTCCTATACCTCTCGTCGCCATAAACTTGGGAGTTGAGGTGAGCCTCAAATTCTCACGATGATTATCTTATTCAATTAGTACAGGGAAAGATATCGCGAGCCTTGAATTCCTATCTCTCTCCAGTATCACATCCTCTCTTGCCCATTGGCGGAGCCTCTGGTCATATCACTTTTCAAGAATGTCAATCAATCTTGTACCTGATCGGCCTCTTATCTCCCAAGAAATTCTATGTGTTCGGTCACCCAATCCCACACTCAATGTCGCCTGTACTTCATAACACTGCCTTCACCACGCTTGGTTTTCCATACACTTATAGCAAAGTCGACACGGCAAACATGGACGAGATTCGTCGAGTGATGGAAATGCCTGATTTTGGAGGCGCGAGTGTGACACTTCCACATGCTCGCAGTGTTATCCCATTCATTAAACACCTATCGCGATACGCACAAATCATTGGTGCTGTTAATACTATCTTCCCTGTGTCACGGGATAACCGCGAGCTATATGGAGACAACACCGATTGGAGAGGAATCAAGAATTGTCTACAACGTTCATTAACGCCTGCGCACATGGTCACCTCATCCACGACTGCTCTTGTCCTGGGTGCGGGTGGTTCTGCAAGAGCCTCAATATACGCGCTGTATAGAATTGGTGTGGTGAACATATTTGTATATAATCGAAGCAGAGACAAGACCCGATCGTTGGTGGATGATTTCCAACGGCTGGATCACCTCCTGCGCATCAAAGTTCTCGATTGTCTCGCTGTGCCTCTACCAATCAATCCCCCACCCAGCATCGTTGTGTCAACTGTTCCTGCGTTTACTGGGGCTGTTGATTCCAAATTGGCGGAAGCTGTGGATATCGGCTTGAGGCAGGAACATTTGTCAGCGAACGGAGGCGTTGCTGTGGAACTTGCCTATGAAACACGAACGACACCTCTATTAGCGTTTGCGGAGCAGAAAAGATCACAAGGCGCGCCTTGGGTCGGCGTAGAGGGCATTGAAGTGTTACTGGAGCAAGGATTTGAACAGTGTAGGATATGGACTGGGCGGAGGGCCCCTGTAAAACATGTGAAAGATAGGGTCTTGGAGGTCTATCATGAGATGCTACGTGGATGTCAAAATCAACCCTGAGCGTGTAGAATAGTTTGTGAATAGTTTGTTTGTATGTAGTTTATGAAGAACAGTGTAGTCTACGGGTGATATCCACAGTTTGTCAGCAATATTAACTTGGCAGTATCGTCTAATGAGCAAAGTATATACTAGTCTCCGATGGACCCATCATCATGTATCTCATCTCTACTATCGACCTGGGCGATAGTCTGTTCTTTGGCATTACAAAGCTCTAAAGATGCGAGAACTTCTGGGATCACATCGATATGCACGTTGCGACCCCAGAGAATGTCCAGGTGCTCGTAAGTATGAAGACGTTTTGCGACGGTGTGACCAGGAAGCTGTGCCAACATTGCATGAATGTCAACAAGGCTATCTGAGTCTCCCCACAAAAGTACGATTGGAGTGACGATATTTCGGGTAGGAAATCGCACAGGCCGATAGGAACTAACAGAAGTCACAACGACTGGAGAAAGAACATCGTCATCGTACATTTGGAAAGCAGCATTGCGCATTATTTGGAACCAATGTACGACCGACTTGACAGACGTGAATGAATAAAGGTGAGCGTAGGCCGCGATTTTCTGGTGCTGAGAGATATTGCGACTGTGCCAATCAAAGAGCCAAAGGAGGGAAATGTCGATGACAAAGGCAAATATGGGAGGATAAATGATAGATTGCCAAAAGGTAGCTGAAGAGAGGATGTTTTTACGGCCAAAGATAAGGTAGAGAAGGGTTGGGCTGGTATGTTGACTGAGTCTGGTAGCGCTGAGACAAGGAGGAGCAGCTTACGACGCTTTCATGAGAGCATCAACTATCGGGGCTGCTAAACCCGCTGGACTCATGGCAGGAGCAAGGGCAATAAAGACGTTGATCTTTTCATTTAATTGAGGATGAATACTTAGAGCTGCAAATGCTTGCGCTGTTCCTTGACTAAATCCTATATAGCTCAGCTGCGGGGCCTTGGTCACCTGCAAAATGTGGTTGATCGTATCCGGAATGTCATGCCATGCAAAGTTATCGATGCTAAAGAGTAAAATAAACAGAGGTCTACAGTCTCACCATAGGCACTATATCTTACCTGTAATCCCAAAATTTAGACGTGCTGGGACCATGATGGATTGACTTTTTTGAATACTTGTTCCCCCTGCTTGAATGAAAAACATTGTTAGCCAGGAAGGAAAAGTGAAGGAAGTAAACAGTTTTTGACTTGACCTGTTGTTGCCCAACCACACATCATAGCCCTGCTCTGCCAACACGAACGCCAGTGATCGATACGGATCTGTGAGGCAGACCCATATTTCACTGTTCATGAGCAAGCCATGATGAAGGTACACAACAGGCTTTCCGGTGCTGGTTCCAGGGCTGTCTCTTTTTTCTCCCTGTCTTCCTGGCAACCGATGGAGGCCGAGAAGATAGCCATCTTTGGTGAGAACAACATGCTCTTCGTGAATGTACCGATGTATTCGGCAGAGATCCTCAAAGTCTTTGGCCTTGAGGACTTTCTCCGACGCACGTATTTCTTCGGAAAGGTATTCTTCGCCGCGGAATTGGTCGAAGATTCTGCGGGACCATCTATAGAACCAGTTGATCACACACTTGGGGAGAAATAATATAACGAATTTGAGGACGGATACAAGTGCAAGTATGAGGAAGCTCAAAGCTATGGCGAGATATTCCTGGACTGAGAGTCGCCCAAGGAATGGAACACGCATTGTTGATTGATTGTCAAGCCAGAAAACGTGATATGGCTGGGGTCTCTCTCGGGTCCTCCCAGGACCCCGACCATGGCATCCATCCTCCAGCTCTCTGCCCTGGCGCTAGCCTTGTGTGCGTTGTGCTATCTCATGACCCAATCCCGAGGCAATACGCAAGACACATTGGACCTTGCCATTGCCAGGCATGTTGAGCTAGCCCTCAGGCACCTGGTTCCCGGAGAGGCCATGGAGGCGATTAGAAAGGCACAAACACAGCTGGCCTGCTATGTACAACACGGCGCCTGGACGACACAAGACAGAAATCACATTCAATATCACCATGACTTGAGTTGCCTTGAAAACTGGTCCTCATTGGAAGGCTTGGATCTACCGCAAATAACAAGCTTGCTCTGTAGCCATATCTCTGGGAAAAGGATTCAGCTTGTAGGCCCGCGGACATTCTACCACGCACAAACTCTCATTCTTCAAGCTCTTGCATTACATGACAACAAGAGTTATCCTAGTAGAGGCCCAGAAAGCGGAACACACTATTTTGTCTGTGGTGGTTCACGGAACAAGGAAGAGCCACCTCTTATGTTACCATCCAATCCTCGAAATGCAACCTTTGCTAGTCGGATCCTGTCAGTAGATACTACTCGCTTGTCATTCTCTCTCTCGGATTACCTGACTTTCCCACAACATTCACGACACCGAATGGCCAGCCAACCGGTCGTAGATCCTCAAACTGGAATCAGGTCATACATGTCTGAATGGTTTTCAAAAGCGCAAAAGGCGCAGGTTTTGATTATGAACAAAGGCCCTATACCTGCCCCCGCATCGACCTTTGGTAGTCCTACAGGCAACTGGTCGTTCACAGAAAAAGTGCCCCAGGAAGTGCGAGCGGGATTCCAGGATAGCCATCTTACATTTCGGGTAATTAACGCAGCTCTGCATGCAGTGTTCCAGGAATACTTGCCTGATCTTATGCAAGCTCTTGATGCCCTTGCACTCACAAGGAAACCTCAGCGAATATTCCTTGGGTCTTGGTATCAACAGCCTGTCTGCACCAATGCTGGTTTAGGTCTTGGCATTCGAACCACCAGCCTCATATGGGAGAGGAACACGAATGCAAGGATCCGACGAGTTGATCCATGGACCTTGTACTACAATGCTCAAGGTTGGCATACAATGATTGTGTCTTATTGTTGTTCATCTGCTTCCGACAGTGTATATCATTGGCCAAGTTCTCCCTGAAATTCTTCCTTATTTTAACTTTACATACATTCCCATGAATCTTCCCCTCATTGCTGAATTCCGTGGGTTTGAGGATCGAGGACAAGGTCTACGAAAGGATTGTCTACGAATGCCTTATGATCACCCAATCAGCCACAGTCTGCAACTGACTTTGATGAAGGCATTGTTGTACCACCTTCAGAACCAGACACTTTAAATGTATATTAATTTCTTTGTCGACTTGAGTGCTTTGTGAGCTTATCAGTTTTCTCTTCCTGTGAGGCTCCTTGCCTCATGAAACCACCTCGTTTGAGAGCCTCTTTCGCAACTTGAGAGATGCATTTCCATCGATCAGATCCTAGTTTTGTTCCCCCATACCATCTGAATACGACCACAATCACATTTTGACAACTCGATAATTCGAGAAGTCTTGAGAGCCGATTTCCACTACCACTTTCACCACCATCGTCCTGCCCACCTACCACCTTTTCGTGCCCCTGAGCTCTTTGAGTTGAACGGTAAGCATACATGCAGTGGGTCACACGTTTCGAACATGGAAGAGACGTCAAATGGTTGAGAAATGCAGACATCAGCGTGGCATCTGGTAAATTTGTCGCATGCGCCTGGAAGGTCGATTTGTGGTGGGTTACGCGATGCGAGATGTGGATCTTATGTGGCCAGCAATCATCTATTGCTGAAGAATCATGCGTGAACTGGTGGTCAACCGTTGAAAGAACATTCTCACGTTTGATAGTAACCCATCGTTTCAAGATTGGTATTGCGGCAGATTGGTGCGGTACATGCGTCAAAGGAAGCAAATGGCTCCAGCCGTGCGTTTGCAATAACAATAACCTAGAACGAAGATATGGCATACAATAAAGGCCTAAATTCCCTTCACTACATATCTGATCTGCACAAAAGCTTTTTCAAGATCTTTCTCGTTTCGGTCTTTCATCGAGCCAATGTCTTGACTACAAAAAATCCCTTGTGTTGACGACAACAACCTAGAATCGTCCCCCAAATTAGGAAATGAACCCACTCATGGACATGGTGCCCTTCTGATCCATAGATTAAATCTATCTTAGTTGGTCTCATTTGATTGAACTTTGGCTTTGGCTTATCAGCATGACGAACTTGGAGATGAAACATCATCCAAAAACAATACTGTGGGGAAGAGAGCTATTATATTCCACACAACTAGATCTATTTATCCAGACCTAGGATCTCTTTGTCGGGGCTTGTGGTATTGTATTTCATCCTATCTCCACGTTGTTTTGAGTCTCTCTAGCCAATAGGGCATGGCAAGACAAAGTCAAGGATCATCATGTCAACAAAGGGCAGTAGAAACATTTAGCTGCCCCTTCACCAGAAAACTTTGAATATGTCTCCGCATGTAAAACATCTCCTTCAACAGCATTGGACCCCACCTACCCCTACTTAGATAGCTCACTGACTTTGGTTCATCTCCGCAGCTTTAGTTTATTTGTTGCAGGATATAAATGCTGACGATAATAAATGCCACATGATGATAGTGCACGTTCGAACACTTGAGCGCAACAATCAGGGACCAGGTGTCAGTCCCACGAGTCACGGATATGTAGTCTATTGTATTACGCATGGGTGCTTAGGCTTAATGTGGAGTGTAGTTTAGGAGTACTCATACTTTTTGCTAGGACTTCTACCTTAGGTTGGACCTAATTTCGCGATGCGTATGTCGTGTTTTATTGCTGATTCACTGGCGTTGACCTTGGATCCAGGCCTCATCATCCGCAACGATCTCACTGCTGTTGGCGACTATATCGCTGACTACATCTGCAAACGGCATGTTCTTACTATCTCGATCTCGTCGATCTAAAGGTGGTCAACTGATAATGGCACTACAGCATTAATGACTTCGCTCCCACTCCTGAAAAGCCTTTCGTCCTCGGCTTGCCCACAGGTTCCTCACCTATCCCAACGTACAAGGCGCTGGTCAGATTGGTAAAGCAAGGAAAGCTCTCGTACGTCTCGCAGAGATTTCACGTATCGTCATCCTACTAACCATGCCTTGTGATAACTTGCCAAGATTCAAGAATGTTGTGACGTTCAATATGGACGAGTATGTTGGACTACCGCGCGACCATCCCGAGTCCTACCATACTTTCATGTTCCGAGAATTCTTCTCTCATAGCAAGTCGCTTCATGTGACTTATTCGCAATCGAGCTTATCCGTGTTCCAGTTGACATTCCACCTTCTCAAGTCAATATTCTTAATGGAAATGCTGAAGACTTGGTCGAAGAATGTAACGCATACGAGAGGAAGATCAAAGATTACGGGGGGATTGAACTTTTCCTTGGCGGTATTGGTGAAGACGGACATATCGCTTTCAACGAACCAGGTATCGAACATCCTGATCCTGAGTTAAACCCCTCTCATACCTGAGGAAAAGGCTCCTCGCTGGCCTCAAGAACCCGGATCAAGACACTGGCTTACGATACTATCCTTGCTAATGCCCGCTTTTTCAACAACGATATCTCGGCTGTACCTCGCATGGCACTGACAGTCGGCGTCGCTACAGTACTTGATAGTAAGGAAGTCGTGGTTGTGGTAACTGGACTTCGGAAAGCTTTAGCTTTGAGTAAAGCAATCGGTAAATTCTCCACAGGAAAAAATGGTTGAGTGTGAAAAACTGACCACTCCCCGTTTGTTTCAATAGAGGAGGGCGTAAATCATTTGGTACGAGTATAAGCTATTCGTCAAGATATCGATGTCTGATCCTGATATATTTCAGTGGACGCTGTCCGCACTCCAACTACACCCTTGGGCCCTGATCGTTGTCGATGAGGACGCTACAGCCGGTTCGTGGCAGTTTGATCTCCCCATGCAATCTTCATCACCAAGGGTGCAATCTAGAACTGCATGTAAAAACTGTCAAGTATTTCAAGTCAATCGAGTACGTTCAGGAACAAGTAGAAAAGTCTCAGAGGGAGCTCAAGGCTAGAGGGGAAATACCGGAAGAACAAGTAGGCAGCATGGAGTAATGATGCCTCTGGCGGATATAGGCCTCAGAATATATGCTACAGCAATCACATTGTCAACAGAAGTTGACTTCGCCCAGTAGTATGATATAAAAAAGAATCGGAAGACAGGGAAAAGCTTATCAGAAAAAGTCACAAAAGTCACACTTACTAGAAGGTACTACCAGGATTCGAACCTGGGTTTCGGGAATATTAGCCCTCAATTATCAAAATCCCGAGTGATAACCACTACACTATAGTACCTCGATCCGACATTTTTTCCTCAATCACCAGGTACTCCAAATACTACAATTCCATATTTTGATTCATAGGGAAAAACAAATGATTAACAAATGATTTTTGTGTCAGTGAATCTTCTTTGAATCTTCTTTCGGCATCTTTGTCGTACATATATGACAATACAATTAATCCGATCCAACCAACAAGTAATTCCCATCTCTATGTACTTCAACGCCAGACGTCATTGATTGTCAGGCTCCCGCTAGCAGGAGAAGCATTCGATTCGTTCGGGTCCGACTCCCATGTGATAGCACCATTAAATTTCCTAATATACTTGTGTTCAAAGGAAGTACTGGCAGGAATGTTCACAGTCACTAAAGTTCATTGTCAGAGAGAAGACTAGGAGATCAACTCGATAAGATACTTACCACTCCAGATGGGATAATTATCAGCGTTAAGCGCGAGTGCATTGTCGGGAGACCAGTCAACCAGAGCATCAATAGATCCCGTCAAGAAAATATTTTCTGCTTCATGTCTGAGCAAATCACACCATGGGAATTTTTAATAACATGCCTCCAAAGATTGTCGTTGCTTCAACATTGAAGGTGACTGGAACAGTGTTACCCCCTCCACCCCCTCCGCTACCGCCGGTAGAACACGTTGAAGGGGCAACCAGTCCGCTAGCACCCCAACTAGTGGGTTTGACACCATTTCTCGCACCATTGGCCGTCAATATTGCAGCATAGCTCCACGTCAAGTCGGTTGCGCTGACGGGAGAACCATCGCTGCGACTATACTGCTCTGAAAGTCCACCATCAGAGGGAGTGTACTTTGCAACAACAGCTACAAAGCTGTCAGCATAATCCTTGATGGACGCGGTCAAGCTATGGAAGGTGGCGGACGAAGATGAGATATTCCCAGTCTGAATTCCAGGAGAGAAGAGGTCAAAGAAAGGCTGGGAAACCGCAGTTACTTCAATCGATCCCTGGGCGTTCCAGACAATAAGCGAGTCATAAAGTTGCTCAGCCACTGCGAGCGTTGCCAAGTACCACGGCTAGACAACTTTTCATCAGATCTCTCTACAGAAAAAGAAATTATATACACACGTTCCCTCCCATATAACTATCCTCAGGATATCTTCCTGTAGCAACTCCGACATTGACAGCAATACCAGAATTAACGGAGTAAAGGTTTCGGAATACATTGACATAGTTCAGAAGATTGGATAGTGCCCGGTCAGAGCAGGGTTGGAAGGTAGTGGCGTCGCAACCGGCAGCTGCATCAAAGGTGTGTGTGCTGGTTAGGATGGTGTTGGCATCTTTCCCGGATCTACCACCTCCTGTGTTGGCGGTAATATATCCAGCATTGTTCCAATACGACTAGAGAATGTTCAGATACTGAGAGTAGGAAGGGGAAATTATTTACTTGAAGGAAACACAGGAGGTTGCTGGCTTGTGTCGGGTACGCAGAGGCGCTGGAGGACTGGCCAATGGCATCGGCTAAATCAATACCTTGACGCAGCGAGCGGTGTTGAACGGCAGTGGTGAAGAAGGATGAGGATGAGACTTCCTCCCAAGTGTCAAAACTGCAAACTGATTGAAGATTTAGGAAGATTGATACCATGGCACATACGTTGTCTGATTCCAATTTTCTGCAACGTAATCGAGATCCAGTTTGATGATTGGCCATAATGTATCTATGACATAACTCGAGTTGTCTTGTTTGAGAAGGAAATTTGCCCAAGTGATGAGTGCAGTCGCCCTCAAAGCGGGCCCATCTAAAACACCTTATCAGTTGACTACGGATAGATGGCGAATGCAAACTACCTCGCTGAGGACGGCTGTTGAAGGTCATGCATAATCAATATATACATCCTTGCGGAAAGACTGATTTACCCCCATGCACCAGTGAATGCTGTTTCATCTATGTTAAATTTTGGTTCACCCAAACCACCAGTACTGACGGTTCCAGAGGGATTCGAAACTTGCTGTATTATTTTTTGAGAAGCCACGAAATTGTCGATCTGTCCTCTTAATGACCCATCAAGACCCAAAGTGTACCTAGAGCGCACAAAAAAATATCAGAACCTTGTTTGAACGACAAGACTAGGAGCCTTTACTCACTGGTCAATGACAGCGGCCATAACAACCGCAGAATCACGAGTCCAGGTGTATAAGTAGTCCGGATTCTGGTTTGAGGGAGAGGCAATTATAACTCCCACTTTGGCACCCTGGGACTTGGATCCTGAGGGCCCAATGTTGGCAAGTAGACCAGCCTTGGCAATTGGTGACTCGGAAGCAAGAAATGCATCTACAGAATTGGATTGGGCTAAGGCTTTCCATGAAAGGGCGAAACTAGCCCAAATGAAGACTGAGGTGATAAGCATCCCAATACGAGCAACAAAGAATTTTGTCAACATATAGCAGAGCAGTAACCGACTTTTAAAGCTTTTATTTGGCGCTTCCGGTGATTGCGTGTGATTGAACCTCACGTAAAGCAGATAAGAAGGTACCATGTGGCTTGCTAGACAGTTGTGGTGAATTATTCTGGCTACAAGGAGGATAAGAACTTCTTCATGATGTCTCAAATCAGCGAGGGAGACGAATAACACCAAATCCGTCTTAAAGACGCTAAAAAGACCGTCCAAAAGCTAGATATGAGAGGGTAATGATTGACTGGTGACCAGTGACCTCATGAGCCGAGTTCCAACACTCCGAGTGATACTGAAATAGCTCAAACAAGCATGTGAGATATCACCGGAAAATCCGAAGTCATGGTGGTCACCTGGACCATAAAATGATGTAAACTCGGGGTGAGAAATGACGCCCAGTTCTCTCTAGCAGCGGAAATCATGGATGCCCATACCAAGGTTCAGAAGCAGACGTCTATAGGTTGCCAAGGTGCGGGGTTATGATCCAGGATGAATGTGATCCCCAGATGGTCTTTCAGATTTCTTCTGGAGAGTGAATTCCTGCGGAAGCAGATCAACGATGTCGCGGTTCAGGAAAATTATGCTTCATTCTTATGGTGCTCTTTGAACGATGCCAGGAGACAATAAACTCGACCTGGATTGAATCATGGTTGTCACGAGCATGTAAGGTCACGTCACATACGTAATTTGTCACACATTCCATAAGAACTACTATACTATGTGCCACAATGTTAGTTCCAGATCGAATATGAACGAGAAGTTCATTGTTCGTGGCCTGTCTACTGTCAGGGGTCTGATAAGGTGGTACGAGGGGGGAGAATACCAGACTTGTCGAATGCTCTATGTTATTGAACCGAGATAACAAGAGGATAACAAGAGGTCTATCAATAGATGAGACATTTCATCCGAGACATTCGTTAGCTGATCCACACAAGCGCATTTATAAGCCAACGTACCCCATCCTACATCCCTCAGTTGTCCACCTCCTAAGGTGATCGCTGACCTTCATATGATGGTGAAGCAATAGAGCACAGTGGCTAGCTTTCTCAATAACACTTTCAAATGACATGGAGAACGATTCATGCTGTCTTCACACAAGCTGTGCAGATATGGAAAATGTCTCCGCGGGGAAGCACCAAGTACCCCACTTAGACTCCAGTTGTCTTTGGCCATAGGACCTTCTTCTTACCTGTTGTCAAAGCTATGTATAATTGATGCAATCTTAGACCCTGACTTGTTTTGATGTAGGCCTTGGGAATTTCACTAGCATACTGAATTATCCTCTGACAAGCCCTCAGTTCGTGCGAGCTTTTACTGATATTAAGATCTAATTTGTTGTATTTACCACGCAGTAGACAACTCTGCCTTTTACTTTCTGTTTTCCGACTGCTTTGGGCTAGCATCATCATATTTGACTAAACTATTGTTTCTGCGTGGTGAGTTTCTTTGGTTATGACATGGTTGAGTTCCGATGGTATCTCAATCATTTGATTCTTGCCTGGTCTCTCTACTCTCCTGAAGTTTGTGGTCCTGCGTGTTGGAGTGGATATCTGCCTTCGTAGCTTGGAACGATCTCAGAGTGGAAATACTGGAGTGGTACTCAAACATCACTGGGGTGGTACTACCTAGCAGGTACTCAGTCAGTTTATATCTTCTGCGAGATGGATAAATAGCTAGACAAGGACAGCCTTACACCTCAGTCGTCCATTAGACGTCTGAGTTGATACTTTGTCACTGCGTTCTTTGCAGTTATATGTAGACCTTCACATTTGTACAGAAGATTACATTGGAATTGCCCCTTCATAGATGGGCTAAACTTTCCAAGACTTACATAGTAAAGTGTGATGCACCGCAGATGGTATAACTACTTGAACTCGACTAGATGAAACATGATGTCTTAGTAACGTTCCTTTGGGAATCGACACTTACCCCTAGAATGAGAAGTAGACTTGAGGATGTGTATTTAGGTCCATCATGGTCACCACTCGTTGGTGATGCAGAGGCTGATTGGATCTACTTTTTGATAATTATCAAATATTCTGAAATGCTCTAAATCTAGGAAGCTATTCACTTTACACGGCGGATATCTAAATGTCAAGTCATCTCACCTGTCAAGTCATGTTTGTCCTGTTTCCTTTCTGCATGAAGAAGCCAACCGGTTCCTCGATATATCGGATTTCTCCTGCAGAATAAAAATTAGCTCTCAGACGCCGAGGGTGTAGTTCGCGAGGCCCAGCGTCGGAGGTGTATCAATAGAAGCATATAACCGAAGGATTGAAGTGTGCGCAAAGCTTTTTTAGCAGACGAGATGTTATATAGTTGAATAACTTTCGGGCTTCCCACTTGACACTCCGAGATAATGATCGATTCGAGTCCCAAAACTGGTTCTCTGCCCCTTCTTCCTCTCCAACCCCTAGCGTGCACGTTTTGCCTCAGTCTCAGGACGAATACACGTTAATCGTATAATTTACAGATTGCCATCTATAAGGTTCCCTTGACCAAGAACCAGGAAAAGCAATTCACATCACTGCAGTGCAAAATTTCCATGTTTCTGTATTAGGTCAGAAGATGTATGGGGCAAACTGTTTCCCAGAGCAGGAGGACAAGATACATATCCTTCTACGTTCCAAACTGACGTTCAACGCGCCATCGGATTTCTAACATCGTTATTTCACCCGAGGCGTTAATCACGAATTGTCTTGAACTCGCACTGGAGGCGATGGGTTGAGGATTCACTTTTGGGAAGGTTTGTCTTTGTCTCTACAAGCAGTCTAGGAGATGGGCAGGAAGAAACAGAATACCGTAACACTAGTACGTCAGGACACATGATCCCTCTGTTA